>JAAUYH010009161.1_pt1 | contig 15091 bp, 8 predicted proteins | sample 7278061 | NCBI WGS metagenome assembly JAAUYH01 (sample SAMN14350203, study PRJNA611818) | marine sediment metagenome | isolation source: surface marine sediment (0.6m) | place: French Polynesia: Moorea | collected 2018-08
ACCGACCCGGGCGGTTGGGGCCAGGTTGGCTTTATCAAGCAGCCCATCATCGAGGACGAATTGCACCAGCTGCGGGCCGAACTGGATTATGAATTCGACAACGGATTCCTCTCCAGCATTTCCGTCGGCTGGCTGTTCACGGACCGCGAGAAGAACTTCGATTCCAACGAGGCGTTCCTGCGCGCATCGCCGGCATTCATGAACGGATCGCTGCCGATCCCGGCGGACACCATCGTGGGTAGCACGGACACCGGCAGTCTTGGCATGAACATCATTGCCTACGATCCTTCGAGTTTCCTGACCGACGGAACCTACGACGTCGAGAAGGCAACCTTCGATACCGAATGGGTCGTGTCCGAAGAAATCCATAATTTCTACATCCAGGCGAACATCGACACCCTGCTGGGCTCGGTTCCGCTGCGCGGTAACATCGGCCTGAAATATGTGGACACGAAGCAGTCTTCCACCGGAACGATTGGTGGCGGCTTCGTCAACACCGTGACCGAGAGTTATGATGACTGGTTGCCGAGCATCAACCTCAGTTTCGAGGTCGATGATGGCATGTTCATTAAACTCGCTGCGGCGCGAACAATTACCAGGGCACGGCTGGACCAACTGGCTGCGAACCAGAATATCACGGTCAATCCGCTGAGTTGTACTGATACCAATGGTGACCAGATTCCGGACACGGTTATCGGCTTCAACCCGCCGCAACTCGTCTGCTTCAACCTCAGCGGCGGAAACCCGGCGCTGCGTCCCTATGAATCGACATCATTCGACCTGTCGTTCGAGAAATACTTCTCGCGCGGGACGGCCCTGGTTGTTGCCGTGTTCCACAAGGATCTGTCGGACTGGGTCATCGACTTCAACGATACGATCGATCTTGAACAGCAAATCAACAATGCAGGCTTTGGTTCGATCCTCACCGGTGCGCCGGAACTGGCGACAGGCGCGTTCAGCGGTCCGGTCAACTTCGGTGACGGTTCGATAACCGGCGTGGAAGGCACGTTGCGGGTCGACTTCACCGACCTCGACCAAACGCTTGAAGGATTTGGCGGTAGCTTCAGTTTCACTTACGCTGATGCGGAAGTGGAGGATACAACAGGCGCACTGCTTCCGATTCCGGGATATTCGGAAACAGTCTGGTCGGGCGACCTCTTCTATGAAAAGGATGGCTTCCAGGCCAAGTTGAGCGCCCGCCACCGCAGTGGATTCCTTTCGGAAGTGCAGAACTTTGACGGTAGCCTCAGCGGGGCCGATGCGCTCAGCGAGACAATCGTTGACGCCCAGATCGGATATACCTTCCAGGATCGCACCGACTTCCTGAATGGCGTGGGTATCCAGTTCGAGGTGTTCAATCTCACCAACGAACCGTTTGTCACACAGAATGACCTGTTCGATCCGGGCGGAAACGAGATCGGCACTTTCCCGAGCCGCCATGAGATCTACGGACGGACCTTCAACTTTACGGTCAAAAAAGAGTTCTAGTATCCAATCCCAAGACCAACCCTATGGGCCCTGCAAATCTTGCGGGGCCCTTTTTTTGTTCTTCAGACGTGTGGGCTGGCGCAATGCTGCTCGACGAAAGCCTGGTGCGTCGGCATCGCGTTGACTGCCTGGTCCATGGCTTGAGAAATCGCCGCAAATCGGTCTGCAACAGGCACTGTATCGCGCATCTGGGTAATGGCCGGCGCGCGCCGTGGGACGATATTCTGTCCGAGATAGACAGCGATCCAGCTGGGGTTCTTGAACAGTTCCCGTTCATCTGCAACCAGCAGGCCGTAATTTCGAAAATGGTCGATCTTGTATTGCAAGCTGTCGGGAATTTCCATCTCGCGGCAATAGCGCCACAGTTCGGAATCACTGCGTTCATTCGCCTTGTAGTGGAGGATCAGGAAATCGCGGATGCGTTCATATTCGGCGCCTGTCTGGCTGTTGTATTCCTGTACCAGGAGCGGCGACATTTCGCGGTCCGGGAACAGCGCCAGCAGGCGGAGTATGCCATATTGGATCAGGTGCAGGCTGGTTGACTCCAGCGGCTCCATGAAACCCGCAGACAATCCAATCGCGACGCAGTTGCGTTTCCAGAATTTGCGTCGCCGGCCGGTGACAAATCGCAATACCCGCGGTTCGGCTAGCATTTCGCCTGCCACTGATCCGGTCAATTCTGTAACCGCATCAGCCTCTTCGATGAAATTGCTGCAATGGACATACCCGTTGCCGGTCCGGTGCTGCAGCGGGATGTTCCACTGCCAACCGGCCGCCTTTGCGGTCGAGCGCGTGTAGGGAACCATGTCGCCCATCTTCGCTGTCGGAGCAGCTACAGCGCGATCACAGGGCAGCCAATGCTGCCAGTTCTCATATCCAGCTTCCAGCGCATCCTCGATCAACAGCCCGCGAAACCCGCTGCAATCGATGAAGAACTCCGCAGCGTGCACTTCACCATTATCCAGCCGGACCTGCCTGATATTGCCGTTTTCCGGATCAAGCCCGACATCCACCACGCGTCCTTCGACGCGGATAACGCCCCGTTGTTCCGCATATTTGCGCAAGAAACGGGCGTACAGGTTTGCATCGAAATGATAGGCATAGTCGAAAGTCGACTGGATCTGCCGACGGTCAGGAAGAGGGTGCGAAAACTTGCCGGCACGGGCCATCGCCCACCCCATGGAGAAGTCGTCAATGGGACCGTCGGTGTGTCCGGCCAGATGTTCACGCATCCAGTAATGGTAGAACGGGACCTGGTCGAACTCGGCGCCATGCTGTCCAAACGGGTGGAAATAGCTGTGCCCCAGCCTCGTCCAGTCGATAAACTGGATGCCCAGCTTGTAGGACCCCGAGGTTTCGCGAATGAATGTGGCTTCGTCGATACCCAGCCGGTGGTTGAAATGGCGGATCGGCGGGATCGTGGCCTCGCCGACGCCGACCGTGCCGATCTCCTCCGACTCGATCAGCGTAATCTTGCAGCGCGAACCCAGGGCGTCGGACAGCGCCGCTGCTGTCATCCAGCCGGCGCTGCCGCCGCCAACGATGATGATTTTTTCAAGTGGCGAAAAACTCTCCGTCAACCGACAATCTCCCACCCGCGATCAGCCACCACAGCTGTCCCTGATCGTCAAGCTTGTCTCCAACCGGTCTGAGGTCGCCTTCCCACCCTTGGAGTCCATCAGTTTGGAAACCAGCATTCGCCCGGCCTGCCCTGCATCCTGATCGATCGTGGTCAGGCGCGGCGTCACCAAGCGCGAGGCCGGAATATTGTCATAGCCAACCACCGAGACATCTCCGGGAACGCTATGGCCAGTTCGCGTCAGAGCCCTAATAGCGCCGATCGCGATCAGGTCGCTGGCCGCGAATACGCCATCAAATTCGATGCCTCTATCGATTGCAGACCTCGTGGTGGCTTCGGCTGAGTGCACGTCGAAATGTGCGGGCAAAGCGAGTTCGCTGTTCTCTGCAACGCCAGCATTTTCCAGCGCCTGTCGATATCCCCGGTAGCGCTGTTCCGCTTCGGGCGCTTCCGTATCACCAAGAAAAAGGATGCGCTTGCGTCCCAGTCGCAGCAGGTGTGATGTCGCCCGGCGCCCGCCCGCGACATTGTCGGATCCGATTGCGCAATATTCCGCATCGGGAAAATCGGCACCCCATACAACAAACCGGTTGTCTTTCTCGGCCAGCTTGTTGAGTGCATCGTGAAGCGAGCTCTGCCCAATGAAGATCACGCCGGTCGCCCGGCTGGTGGTCATTGCATATTCCAGGTCCTCATATGACAGCGGCGACAAGTGGCTGAAAAGGAGGTCTGCTCCGCGCGCTCGGGCGGCTTCGGCAATACCGGCAAGCAGTTCGAGGAAGAACGGGTCGGCCACTTGCGTATCGCGTGCCTGCGGGGCCGGGGCAACCACGGCAATGGTTGCTTCGGCTCCAATCGGTCCCTGCGGCATGCTGCGCCGAAATTCATAGTCGTGATCGCGCGCTATTTGCCAGATTGCCTGCTTGGTCCGGCGCCTGACTGCGGGACTGTCATTCAGGGCGCGCGATACCGTCGAAATCGATACGCCGGCTTCGCGCGCAATGTCCTCCAGTCGGGCTCCCTTTCTGGAACTAGGTTCAGCGTCACTCATCTATTTGATCAATCTCCGGAAACTGCCCAATAGCCAGTCATGGGTTTCATAATGCCAGAGATCGACTTATGCGAACCAATTTCGCTCTCGTCCGCAACGATTTTGATCCCTGCGTAGGAAACGTCTGGTTGCCAATTGACAGTCTCACCGGAGAGATTGAACGCACACAGCACGTCACCCGATTCGCTTGAACGAACAAAAGCAACAATCTCTTGCGGCGTGTCCAGTAACCTGATCGAGCCATGGACCAAGGCGGGGAGGGATCGGCGCTGTGCCAACAATTGCTGGGTATAGGCCAGCATTGAACCCGGGTCGCCGGCCTGATGGTCAGCAGCGAGTTTGCAGTGTTCCGGGTCAACCTTCAGCCAGGTCTGGTTTGCGTTTGAGAAGCCGGCCTGGGGTGCGCTTGCTTTCCAGGGCATTGGCGTGCGGGCACCATCTCGCCCTAGTGTGTGGGGCCAGTTTGCAATGGCCTCCGGATCCTTCAAATCCTCGAAAGGCACATGCCCCTGGGGCAAGCCGAGTTCTTCGCCCTGGTAGATGAACGCATTGCCCCGCAGCGAGGTCAGCAACAACATCGTCAATCGTGCACATTGGCCGATATTCCCGCCGGAACTCCAGCGTGAGATCGCACGCGGCGCGTCGTGATTGGAAAACGCCCATGATGGCCAACCCTCGCCGGGTTCGCCGCTCCAATTCTCGAGCGATTTTCGGACCAGGTCGGCGGTCAGGTTTTCCGCATAAAGAAAATCAAAATTATATGCTGAGTTCAGCCGCTTGTCGTCCGCCGTGAAGGCCTTCATTTCGGCGAGCGGTTCCGGCCCCCCGACTTCTGCTACGGTGAATCGACCCGGATATTCATCGATTACTTCGCGTATGCGCTCGAGAAACAACGGAATGTCTTCATGTGACTGGTTGTAGCGCCGGATCTGCATGTCGAACGGCCGGGTGACGCTTTCGATCGGCACGTTGGATGGCGGGTTATCGCGCAGCTCGGGATCATGCATGGTGAAATTGAGTGCATCCAGCCGAAATCCGTCAACGCCCAGGTCAAGCCAGAACCGGGCCACATCGAGAACCGCTTGTTGCACTTCCGCATTATGCAGGTTCAGGTCGGGCTGGCTGGCGAGGAAGTTGTGCAGGTAATATTGCTTGCGTGGTCCGTCCCATTGCCATGCCGAGCCGCCAAATACCGATTGCCAGTTGGTGGGAGGCGAACCGTCGGGTTTCGCATCCGCCCATACATACCAGTCGGCCTTGTCATTTGTTCGGTCGCGGCGGCTTTCGACAAACCAGGCATGCTCGTCCGAACTGTGCGAGTAGACCTGATCGATGATGACCTTCAGTCCCAATCCGTGGGCTTTTTCAATTATCCGGCGGAAATCGTCAAAATCACCAAAGCTGTCATCGATGCCGCAGAAATCAGCCACGTCATATCCGAAGTCCTTCATCGGCGACGTGAAGAACGGGGATATCCAGATCCCGTCGACGCCCAGCGAGGCGATATAGTCGAGTTGCTCGACGATCCCCCGCAGATCCCCAATGCCATCGCCATTGGTATCCTGGAAGCTGCGCGGATAGACTTGATAGATGACGGCGCCCCGCCACCATTCGGTGGCAAGACTGGACTCGATGTCGGCGCTCTTGCGGTCGGGAAGGTTCATATGGTCAATACTCAGACTTGCAGACGGCGTAGCCGGTGGGTGGCAGATCGATCCGGACCGAGCCGGCCGCATCAGATTTCACGGGACAGGTTCCCAGCAGCGATTGCCAATTGCGTGCCCGGCCATCGACCGGCACGGCAACGGACCGGTCTTTCGCCTCCGCATTGAAGGCAATCAGGATTTCGCCTGCGTCGTCACGCATCATCCTTGACGCGACAAACACGCCGCCGTCCATGTCGGCATACCTAGTTCGCTGGTCGCCATGGCGCAGTGCCGGTTCGGCCGTGCGAACACGGGCCATCTCGGCAATCGCGCGATAAATCGGGTGGCCGGTGTCAAAATTCGAATCTGCCGTGGTTGCGTCGGTTCCGGCGAGATCGTTGTCGAGATAGCTTTCGGTCCGCGACGGAAACATCGATTCCCTTGCGCCCTGGTCCCCTCCATCGGAAACAAAACCCTGCTCGTCGCCATAGTAGATGGTCGGCACGCCACGCATGAACATCAGCATCGCGTGTCCAAGGATGATGCGCTGTGTCAGCTCTTCATCCGTTATTCCGGTCTTCCCGCTTTTCACGAACATTGAAAAGCGTCCCATATCGTGGTTGCCAAGGAATGTCGGAAGCTGGCGTGCGGTTTCAAAACCTTCGGCATAGACGGCATCAGCTTCGAACAGGCGCGCGAGTTCATTGGCGCTCTTGCCTTCTGCTACCAGGGCACGCACCTGCCCCTGAAACGCAAAATCAAGGACTGTGGGCAGTCCGGCAGCGGTTGTAAACTTCGCGAGCTGACCAGGCTGGAACTCATACACCTCGCCGAAAATATGGAAGTTTGGAATACCTTCCGCGTCCGCATGTTCCTGGATAGCCGCGGAAAATGCCTGCCAGAACTCTGGATTCACATGCTTGGCGGTATCGATGCGGAATCCGTCGACGCGGAAATCGGTGATCCATTGCTTGTAGATATCGATGAAGCCCTGAACGACGGAGGGATTGGATGTCATAAGGTCATCAAGCCCAGCAAAATCACCTATGACCGAACTTTCGCCCGCCCAAACCGTATCACCCCGGTTATGATAGTAGATCGGATCGTTGAGCCAGGCCGGGTTTTTCACGCCTTTCTCTGCGTCTGGCACATAGGGCGTATAGGCAAAGTTGGGATTTGTCAGCCGCGCGAAATTATCCGCATTTTGGTGGTTTGCATCCGTTCCTAGAAATCCGTCGTTGATTGCTTTGCCGTTGGCCTTGCCAATGGTGGTATACGGATACTCACCCACTGACCGGTACGGGCACTGGAACGTTTCACGATACTCGCTCGGCGCTTCCGGTCCATGGCATTCGGCGAACTTGATAACGTCTGCACTGTGATTTGTGATGATGTCCATATAGACTTTCATCCCCCGTGCATGGGCCTGTTCGACCAGCGTCTTGAAGTCGTCGCGCGTGCCGATATGTGGGTCGACGTCGAGGAAATCGGTGATCCAATAGCCGTGATAGCCGGCGCTTTCATTGCCCGCCGGGCCTTGCACGGGCTTGTTCTTGAAGATCGGGGTCAACCAGATCGCGGTTGCGCCCAGTCCCTGGATATAGTCGAGCCGGTTTATCAGGCCCTTCAGGTCGCCGCCCTGGTAAAATCCCTTGTGACCGGGATCGAATCCGTGATCGAGCCTGCTGCCCTCAATCCCGCCGCGATCATTGGTCCGGTCGCCATTTTCGAAACGGTCCGGCAGGACAAAATATATGATCTCGTCTTCGGGAGGACGATCCTGGGGCGCTGACACTTGGGCTATCGCCGTCATCGACCATGGCAGCATCGCGATTGCAAACAGGATTCGTAGCATTTCAGGTCCTCCCACTAGTTTGATGCCACGATTTTTCAAATTTTGCAAATGTTTGTATTCATCATTTCCACGCTCAGTAGATCCAAAAAAAGTGTTTCTTTATAGCATGATGTGAAAATTCAATCCGCTTCGGGAAAATTGGATATTGCGTCCCATATTTCTCTTCTTGCAATTTCTTGCATAAACGGCACATTGAGATGAATGGGTTGGGGCTGATACCAGCTTCATGCGCCCGCCATAAGGCAAATGCAAGGAGCCAGATCGCATCAGAGAATGCGGCTGGCCATGAAAAGGTGAGGGACGATCATGAAGAAGAAACCGGCAATGAATCCGGCTCAAATCTGGAACATGAGCTTTGGATTCCTGGGTATCCAGATCGGCTTCGACCTGCAGAACGGGAATGTAAGCCGGATTTTCCAGACCCTGGGCGCCGACGTAAACGAGCTTGCCATCCTCTGGATTGCCGCGCCGATGACCGGATTGATCGTCCAGCCGATCATTGGTCATTTTTCTGACCATACCTGGGGCAGGTTTGGACGGCGGCGACCATATTTCCTGGCTGGTGCAATTCTCGCCAGCCTCGCATTGTTCATCATGCCCAACTCACCTGCATTGTGGGTCGCCGCCGGAATGTTGTGGATCATGGATGCATCGCTCAACATTACCATGGAGCCGTTTCGCGCATTTGTCGGAGACAACCTTCCCGATCGGCAACGAACGGTCGGCTATGCGATGCAGAGCTTCTTTATCGGTGTTGGCGCGGTCATAGCCGGGGCGCTGCCCTGGGTCATGACAAATTGGGTCGGGCTCTCCAATACCGCGCCGGCCGGTCAGATCCCCGAAACAGTGCAGTGGGCGTTCTACATTGGCGGCGCAGCCTTGCTGGTGGCGGTATGCTGGACCGTATTCAACACCAGGGAATACAGCCCTGAACAACTCGCCGAATTTGAAGCAGCGCGGCATGAAGAGCTTGGCATCACGCCTGAGCCTGAAACCGGAACCAAACGGAGCGCTTCCATGTTCCAAAAGGGCGGGCTGACTTGGATCATCGTCGGCGCGGCCTTTGCGGTATTCGTGATGCTCGCCCGATCGGAACCACGCCCGGCGATCATGAACTGGCTCGGCGAAATCGAGATTGCGAAGGAGCTTATTGTCCTCGCCGGCCTGATCGCTGCCTTCGGGGTAATCCAGCTCATCGCAGGATACATGCGATCGAGTGGTCGCGACGGCAACGGCTTCATGGAGGTCGTCAATGATCTCTTCGCGATGCCCAAGACCATGCAGCAACTGGCAGTTGTGCAGTTCTTCTCCTGGTTCGCCATGTTCTCCATGTGGATCTACGGTACGCCGGCGGTCGCTGAGTATCACTACATGTCCCCCGATCCGACCACGCGTGGATATCAAGATGCGGCCGATTGGTGGAGCCTGCTTGGCGCGGTGCGCAACGGCGTTGCGGCGATCGCGGCGCTGGGATTCATCTGGATAGCCGCGCGGTTGGACCGGCGGCGATTGCACAGTTTCAACCTGTTGATCGGGGCGGCCGGGTTCGTTTCGATGCTGTTGATCCGGGATCCGGAGCTGTTGTGGGTCCCGATGGTTGGTGTCGGTATTGCCTGGGCATCGATCGTCTCACTGCCCTACGCGATATTGGCTGGTTCGGTACCGGCCAACAAAATGGGTATATATATGGGCATTTTCAACATCTTCATCGTCGTGCCGCAGCTTATCGCCGCGACGCTGCTCGGCTTCCTGCTCACCACATTTTTCGAAGGCGCGCCGATATGGGCGTTGATGATCTCAGGCATTTCTTTCCTGTTCGCGGCTGTTGCGACCTTCTTTGTCACCGACGGAGCAACCGCCCTGCAACAGAAATATGCGCAGGCGGCAGAAGCAACATGATGCGTCAACTATGCTTCGCCGTCACCGCCTCTCTTGCCTTCGCAGGATGCGGACCAGTAAGTCAAAGCACCGCGGGGTATGAACCGCGGGACTATGTGCAAGTCGAAGCACCTGAATGGAGCCGCGACGCCGTCATCTATCAGCTCAACACACGCCAGTTCACGGCCGACGGCACCTTCGCTTCTGCGCAGGAGCATTTGCCGCGGCTCGCCGAAATGGGCGTCGATATCATCTGGCTGATGCCGATCCATCCGATTGGCTTGGAGAAGCGAAAAGGGGACATGGGCAGCCCCTATTCGGTGAAGGATTACCAGGCGATAAATCCCGATCTCGGCACGGAAGAGGAATTCCGAGCTTTTGTCAAAGAAGCCCACCGCCTCGACATGCATGTCATCCTCGACTGGGTGGCCAATCATTCGGCATGGGACAATCCGCTGACCCAGCAGCATCCCGAATGGTACACACGCAATCCAGAAGGCGAGATGATCCCGCCAGAGGGTACCGACTGGTCCGACGTTGCCGATTTCGATTTTTCGCAGCCGGGCCTGCGCGAATATATGACCGAAAGCCTGCTATACTGGGTCCGCGAGTTCGACATCGATGGCTACCGTGCGGATGTCGCCGGCTATGTTCCGCTCGATTTCTGGGAGCGGGCACGCGCAGAACTGGAAGCCGTGAAGCCGGTCTTCATGCTTGCCGAATGGGAGACCAGGGACCTGCATGCATCGGCTTTCAATGCGACCTATGCATGGGGCTGGAAGAATGCGATGCAGGAAACGGTTCGATCGGGCGGCGGAGCAGGCGCCATGCGCGGTTATTATGCGGGCCAGCAGACCACCTGGCCGCGAGCAGCTTATCGCATGGTGTATACCGATAACCATGACCAGAATTCCTGGGATGGCGTCGCGTCGGAAATCTATGGTGATGCCTATGAGGCGGCGATTGCTCTGTCCTTTGTTGGTTCCGGAATTCCCTTGATATACAACGGTCAGGAAGCCGATCTCGACCGCCAGCTATCCTTTTTTGGCAAGGACGAGATTGAATGGCGTACCGGGCAATATGATGAGCTGTTCCGCAAGCTGATCGCGCTCAAGACCGAAGAACCGGCGCTTTGGAACGGCAAACATGGTGCCGCGATGGTCGAGATCCCCAACTCTGCCAGCGAACAGGTCCTGAGTTTTGTTCGCGGCGATACGGGCAATCGCGTCTTCGCGATATTCAACCTCTCGCCGGCTGAACAGGACGTCAGTTTCGAGCTTGACCGCCATCATGGCGAATATCTCGATGCGCTGTCTGGTGAATCCGTGTCATTTGGTGGCAATGACGGATTGTCTGAGCTGTCATTGGCGCCCTGGGGATACCGCTTGTTCCGCGAAGCCGACTGACGTCCAGCATTATCGGTCGGGGTGATCGATCACCAACGTCTGGCCGGCATTGACATTGGCCAGGATTGTCTCCGCTCCGTCAGGCCAGATGACGCGGAGGCCCGCGCTGTCGTTGGAACCAAGACCGAAAAGCTGGTCGGTCGAATTATGTGACGTGAAATTGCTGTTCACACCAACCATGCGCGATTGGGTGGTTCCAGAAATCGTCAGCTTCAATATGGCACCGACCGCAAATGTGTTCGGTGCCTTGCCGCGCAGTCGCACCTTCACGGTATTGACACCGCTGAGCTGGTTCTCCCAGTAAATTGCCGCGTTGTTCGGCTCAGCAGTCAAGAGCAGCACGTCAACGTCGCCATCATTGTCGAAATCGTCGCACACAATGCCGCGCCCCTGGTCGGTGTCGAGCATCGAGGAACTGCTTGCCTCGTCAGTGAAGGTACCATTTCCGTCATTCATCCAAAGGCGGGACGTGTCGTCGACATAGTTGGATGCAGACGGATCCTTGCCTGCTTCCCAGCCATTGGTCTGGTAAATGTCGAGCCAGCCGTCGCCGTTGAAATCCGCGAAACATGAACCCCAGCCCCATCCGCCGGGTTCCACGCCGGAGGCAGCATTGCGCTGGAAATTTGCACCGCCGAGATTTTCGAACAGACGATTGCCGTTGATTGAAGACACGAACCAGTCGAAATCGCCATCATTATCGTAGTCACCGACGGCCGCACCCATGCCATTTTCGTCATCGGGTACGAAGCTGGCGGCCGAAAAAGTGCCGTTGCCATTGTTGACCAGAACTCGCGAACCCCTGAAATCAGAGACCATCAGTATGTCGAGGTCGCGATCGCCATCGATGTCGGTAAAGCTGGGCGCGAAGGTATAATCAAAATTGGCTCCCAGCACGCCTTGTGGCAAGTCAAAAGCGAGCAGCGACGCAATGCCACTGGCCTCGCTGACCGGCGTGAAGCTGATGACGCCGCCGCTGCTGTCATTGCGCCACAATGTCTCGGTTTCTCCGGGGAAGGCGGGATCTCGCGGTGTCCCCCAGTGGGCCATGAGAACATCCAGGTCACCATCGCCGTCATAATCTCCCAGCGCGATGGAGATCGTCTGGGCAGCGGCCATGTTTTCAAATCCCGAGCCGGCAGTCGCATCGGTGAAGTTGCCTGCCCCGTCATTGGTGAACAACTTTGTCGGGCCCCCTTCGAGTCCGCCCAGCAAAAGGTCGAGGTCGCCATCGCCATCAAGGTCGCCAAATGTCGGGCCGCTGTGGCGTCCGTTTGAAGTACCGCCCAAAGAAAAGGCCAAGCCGGCCGGTACAGCGCGCTCGACGAATCCGTTGCCGCCCTGGTTCACATATAGCAGGTTCGGTTCCATGTCGCCGCGGGCCACGAAGACGTCGATGTCGCCATCGCCGTCAATATCGCCGGCCGCCGCGCCGCCAGCAAATTGCGCAACCATCGGATTCAGTCCAGCCGTAAATCCGAAACTGTGGCCAATCTGCATGGCGGCCGTGCGATCTGCGAAACTCGTCATCGGGCCGCCGGGCAGGGTTGTCGTGGTCGGCGCGGGGGTGGGTGCGGGTGTCGGGGAAGGCGTTGGCGCGACCGTGACAGGTGCAGCTGCCTGCTGCTGCGGTGAACCCCCGCCGCAACTGCCGAGCAGCGCCACGCTGGCAATTCCTGATGCAAGAATCGGTAACCGCTTGGCCACGTCGTCAACTCTCCCCTGACGATAGCTTATGCATGGGCACGCAAAAATTTGCAAAGATTTATATTGGATTCATAGTGCAAAATCGTGCATTGTTTGCAAAATCGAATATCGTTTGCATTTTTTTGCATAAAGCTATTCGCCTATCGGGAGAGATTGATGATGAGATTCAGCAAGATGACTGCCTTGATGTTGGCATTTGCCGTTGCGGCGATAAGTCTCACCCATCCGCTCAGAGCGGAGATGCTGGAGATCAGTTCGCCCGATGAGGCAATCAAGCTTACTGTCAGCGACGAGGGCGGCATCGCAAGCTATGCCATCTCTTTCAATGGCAAGCAGGCCATCGCCCCTTCCAAGCTGGGCATGCTGTTCCACGCGCATCACGGTTTCGATCGCGAACTGGCGATTGCCGGGTCCACTCGCCTTTCACGCGATGACACATGGGAACAACCCTGGGGCGAGAGGCGGCTGGTTCGTGACCAGCATAACGAACTTGCCGTCACCTTCGCGGCGCAGCAGGGCCCGAGCCGCCAGATCACGGTCCGCTTCCGAGTCTTCGATACCGGCGTCGGGTTTCGCTACGAACTGTCGGAACAGGAAGCGTTTCCGGGCAAGATCAAGATCGTCGACGAACTGACCCAGTTTGCGGTCGGGCAAGACACGATGACCTGGTACACGCCCAGCGATGAATTCAATCGCTATGAATATATTTATCGCACCGGGCCCGCCGGCAAGGTGGATGATGCGCATACGCCGGTCACGTTTCGCAACCCGGATGGGACCCACATCAGCATCCACGAAGCCGCATTGGTCGACTATTCCGGAATGTCTATCGAAGCGCTTCGTCCTGGAAACTTCGAAGCCCGCCTGCGTCCCGGATCGGACGGCATCAGGGTCCATACCGAGGCGCCTTTCAAGTCGCCCTGGCGGACTATCCAGATCGCTGCCGATGCTGTCGGTCTGATCAATTCGGACATCATCCTAAATCTTAATGAGCCCAACAAGCTTGATGATGTCTCCTGGGTCGAACCGGGCAAATATGTCGGCATTTGGTGGGCGATGCACATCAATGAACGCACATGGGGGAATGATGGTATCCACGGCGCCAATAACGAAGATACCAGGCGCTATATCGATTTTGCCGCCGAGCATGGCTTTGACGGCATACTCGTTGAAGGCTGGAACATCGGTTGGGACGGCGACTGGTTCAACAATGGTTCGCTGTTCAAGTTTACAGAAGCCTATCCTGATTTCGACCTTGAAGCGCTGGGCGCATATGCCCGCTCCAAGGGCGTACGGCTCATCGGTCACCACGAGACTTCTGGCGACGTTTCAAACTATGAAAGCCAGATGGCGGACGGCTTCGACCTGTATCAAAGCGTCGGGATCTCGCAGGTCAAGACTGGCTATGTCGCCGATGCCGGTGACATTTCCCGCATCGACGAAAACGGTATCCAGCAATTTGAATGGCATGACAGCCAGTTCATGGTCGGACATCATCTGCGGGTGATCAAGGAAGCGGCCAGGCGGAAGATATCGATCAATGCGCACGAGCCGGTAAAAGACACCGGACTGCGGCGGACATATCCCAACTGGATGACTCGCGAAGGTGCCCGCGGGATGGAGTTCAACGCCTGGGGTACACCGCCCAATCCGACCGAGCACGTGTCCACGCTTGCATTCACACGGATGCTCGCCGGACCGATGGATTTTACGCCGGGTATCTTTGACCTGAAGCCGAATGAACGGCCGCCGGTTCGCGAGGACATGCAGCGCGGGGATCCATCCAATCGCCCGCAGACGACATTGGCCAAGCAGCTCGCGCTATATGTTGTGCTCTACTCGCCGCTGCAGATGGCAGCCGATCTGCCCGAGAACTATGAAAAGCGCATGGATGCATTCCAGTTCATCAAGGACGTCCCGGCGGACTGGGAGGAGAGCGTTGCACTGGCTGGCGAAGTGGGTGAATATGTAGCGATAGCCCGGCAGGAGCGCGGCGGTGACGAGTGGTTCCTCGGCGCAGTGACGGACGCCAAGCCGCGGAACGTGGAAATCACCCTGGATTTCCTGGAACCAGGAAAAGCCTATTCTGCGCAGATTTATCGCGACGGCGAAAACGCCCATTGGGATACCAATCCATATGCGATCAAGATTGAGGAAATGGACGTGATGGCGGGTACGGAGATGGAGTTTTCGCTGGCCTCTTCCGGCGGGGTTGCCGTGCGGTTCGTCCCGAAAAAATAGGGTTCAGGCGAAGCGCAGGACAAGCTCTTGAAATCCGAGCCGCCGCCGTGTCTCTCCAAAGTCTTCAAATGCGACATCCTCGCGGATGATCCGGATCGAGCTTGCTAGCGGCGCTATCTGCTTGACGAGGACACGCAAGACAGCGCGGGCGTGGGCAGCGCCCAGGCAGGCATGTTTCCCGCTCCCGAATCCCATATGAGGGTTGGGCTTGCGCGCCATTTGAAAACTATGCGGCTCTTC
>JAAUYH010121473.1_pt1 | contig 15090 bp, 14 predicted proteins | sample 7278061 | NCBI WGS metagenome assembly JAAUYH01 (sample SAMN14350203, study PRJNA611818) | marine sediment metagenome | isolation source: surface marine sediment (0.6m) | place: French Polynesia: Moorea | collected 2018-08
GATAGATGGTTTTGTTGTGTTAGCTGTGGGTCATTTATCGAACGAGACTGGAACGCCAGTATCAATTTAAGTAGGTGGAGTCACCGCCAAACTCAAGCTTGTGGACAAGTAGCTGCCGACAGCCTTGGTTGAAGCAAGAAGATTTCATTTTGCTACTTTGTTAGCAAAAGTTAGTAAATTTTGAACGGAGTTGGAGAGGATAGGGAAGTTGGGAGAGAGGAGGGAGATGGAGGAGAGGATATTTATTAGATTTCTTGCAAAAATATGGGAATTAATTCCTTTTACCTTTTACCTTTTACCTTTTACCTTGACTTAACCAAAGTTTATAGGACTTATGCAATAGGTCTATTGAATATCTGCTTGCTTTTTTTGTGTTGTTTCTGCTGACTGGTATTGAGCTTGATTTCGATCGTCTTGTGCTGAAGGCTCATCTTGAGATAAGTCGGCATTGGCATCGATTTCAGGAAAACCAAAAGATGAATTTTCTAGATTGTCTGTAGAATAGTCTGGTTCGATCGATTGATTTTCTGTTTGCTTGAGGTCGTGTTTTTCTGAAACTTCACTATCATCTTTCCAGCGATCGAGAACATCTTTAATTACTACCTCTTTAAACCATACTTGACCGACTACTGTGAGGGGAAGAGCTAAAAACAAACCCAAAAAGCCAAAGAAAGTTGCAAAAAATATTTGTGCCAATAAAGTAATTGCAGGAAGTAAAGACACTTGTTTTGCCATTACCCAAGGAGTCAAAATATTACTTTCTATTTGCTGAATACCAATATAAAGAATTAGTACGGCTAAAGGTTTCCATGGTGCTTCAATCAGACCAATGGTCATGGGGAAAATTACGCTTAGAGTCGGCCCTAAATTAGGAATAAAAGTTAATATTCCCGCTAGTACAGCTTGAGCTAAAGCAAGAGGAATTCCCAGGGCTAACAAGCCAATAAAGCTAAAAACGGCAATAACAGCCATATTAAATAAAATACCGATCAGCCAACCTTGTAAGGCTTCATCGCAAAGAGATAAAATCTCGTCTATTCTTCGGCGATAAAAAGAAGGAAATAAACGAATAAATCCCTGACGATAAGGGGAAGGATCTGCCAGTAACATAACCGTTAATACCAACAGCAGCAACATATTCAGCAAAACTCCTAGAGAGTTCCGAAAAAAGACAAAACCGCCCCCTAAAATTTGATTCAATAAAGGTTGAAGTTGTTGTCTTAGTTCTTCTGCACCTGGTAATAGCTCTGTTACCTCAGGGTCGAGACGACCATATAGTAAATCTAGCCACATTAATAGCCGGTCTACACCTTTAGGAATTAATAAAGCTAGTTCTTCAAATTGAGCGACGAAAGACGGTACGATTAGCCAAAAAAAGCCAATTAAGACGGTTAAAACAATTAAAATAGATAACAAGACAGCATAACCGCGTTTTACTCCCGATTTTTGCCATCTCTTTACTAAAATGTTTAAAGAACTCGCAAAAATAACCGCAGTAAACAAGAGCAGCACTAGTTGCTTGATTTGCCAAAGTATATACAAACAGAGAAAAAAAACGACAAAACCAATCCAACTACCTAAATTCACCCGATAAAACTCCTATAAAAATTCAGTCTTTTTTGGCGATGGCTATTTTTTGGTATGTATTTGTTGTTGCCATCGCCAACCTAAAATTAAGCTCAAAATCAGAGTTGGTAACAACACTAAGATGAGAGCATCTAAGGTAGTGGAAGTTATGGGAATAAATTTACCTCCGTATTTAATTAAAAAAGATAGTATTGCTGATAAAAATACTACCTTAAGAATAAATCCTGCTTGAGTATTCATATAATCAGAAAAATTATCGGCTTAGTCGCTAACTGAGCAATGCGAATAGCTAATAGCTAATGGCTAAGAGCTAATAATCTCCTTTCATTGATGATGAAGAGCCTTCAAAACAATATTAGGCAATAGTTATCTCAGAAGAAAGATAGACATCTTGGATAGCGTGAAAAAGTCTAATTCCTTCTTCTAGGGGACGTTGGAAGGTTTTTCTGCCAGAAATCAAACCGCAACCACCGGCTCGCTTATTAATTACAGCAGTTCGTACCGCTTCAGCAAAATCATTCTTACCAGAAGCTCCACCAGAATTAATCAATCCACTACGTCCGGCATAACAATTCAGAACTTGGTAACGAGTTAAATCGATGGGATGATCGCTAGATAACTCAGTGTAAACCTTTTCGTTAGTCCTGCCGTACTTATTACCGGTAGCTTGGGCTACTGCTGTATAACCGCGATCGCATTCTGGTAATTTTTGTTTGATAATATCAGCTTCGATGGTGACACCAAGATGATTGGCTTGTCCGGTTAAATCTGCTGCCAGATGGTAATCTCGGTCTTGTTTAAAAACATCATTACGCAGATAACACCAAAGAATAGTTGCCATCCCTAATTTATGAGCCTGGGCAAAAGCATGACTTACTTCCTGAATTTGACGACTTGATTCGGGAGAACCAAAATAAATAGTTGATCCCACTGCTACTGCCCCCAAATTCCAAGCTTGTTCGACACTAGCGAACATAATCTGGTCAGATTTGTTAGGATAGGTCAACAATTCGTTATGATTGAGTTTAACAATGAAGGGGATATGATGAGCATATTTACGAGATACCATCCCTAAGACACCTAAAGTTGTAGCTACAGCATTACATCCTCCCTCCAAAGCTAATTTGACAATATTTTCTGGATCGAAATAGAGGGGGTTGGGAGCAAAAGAGGCTGCGCCAGAATGCTCGATGCCCTGATCTACAGGTAAGATGGAAAGATAGCCAGTATTTGCCAATCTACCACTACCATACAATTGCTGTAGACTACGGAGAACTTGAGGATTGCGATCGCTGTGAACGAATATGCGATCGATAAAATCTTTACTAGGTAAATGGAGGATGTCCGAGGAAATTTTGGCTTTATAATTCAATAAATACTCCGCTTCTTCTCCTAAGTAAGATTCGAGCGATTGTGAGGGGAATAAAGTAGCAGTCATAATAATTGTGCACGCTAAATTATCTTGATTTCTTTTATTGTGAATGTTGCTTTTTATATCGATCGCCTTTCTCTAGATAAATTTAATGCGAGTCGTCAAAATTATTTGCAGATTCAATTATAATTGTTTGGCCCAAAGCTCTATATTGATATTACGTCAGTTCGACAAAGCAGAAAAAAGGTAAAACACCGAGCGTGGAATATGCTGCACTAAGCAATATTCTGATTTTCAGATATCTGAATTAACCATTCTCTCATTGACAAAATCATAACTCCGAATTCCGTACGCGAAGCGGGGTACCGAAGGTCACTCCGAACTCCCCTTGATATGGCTTTAATTAATCCAGAACAAAAATTTGCTTTGTGGTCTGTCTTGCTTTTAGCAGCAGCTTATGGATTACGGATTGAAAAAACTCGCTGGGGAGGAAAGATATCTGGTGTAGTTGTGACAATTGCCATAACATTTATACTCTCTAATTTTAAAATAATTCCTCACCAGGCTTCTACCTACGAGATTGTCTGGTCTTATTTAGTGCCGTTAGCTATATCTTTATTATTGTTTAGGGCAGATTTATGGCGAATTTGGCAAGAAACTGGTTCTACTCTTATTGCTTACTCTGTGGGAGCATTTGGCACAGTGTTGGGAACTGTACTGGCTTACTATCTAATTCCTCTAGGAGAAGCGGGGTGGCAATTAGCAGGTGTTTTTTGTGCAACCTATATTGGCGGTTCAATTAATTTTGCTGCTACGGCTGAAACCTTGAGATTGCGCTCGGGAGAGTTACTTAGTGCTGGAGTAGCAGTCAACAATTTAGTTATGGCTGCTTATTTTGTTTTACTATTTTCTTTACCGTCATTTACGTGGATACAAAGAATATTTCCCGCTCAAACTCATTTTCCCAAAACCAAAAGAAAACAGCTCGATCCTGCCAATTTTCAGGAAAAAGAAGCATTACAAATTATAGATATCAGTTTATCTTTGGCTATTAGTGGAATTGCCTGTACCCTTGGTTATGGTTTTGCTCAGTGGTTGGACTATCCCCAAGCAGGAATTTTGGTTACGACCGCGATTATGGTGATCGTAGCAACTATCTTTCCTCACGATCTAGAAAAAATAGTTTCAGCCGAACAAATAGGAATGTTATTTATGCGGATATTTTTTGCGACTATCGGTGCTGGTGCCAATATCGAAGTAGTTTTAAGAGTAGCGCCGATTTTATTTATTTTTGCGACGACGATTGTCTTGATTCACTTAGTAGCTTTACTAACCATAGGCAAATTTTTAAATCTTAACTTAGCTGAATTAGCGATCGCCTCTAATGCTAATTTAGGAGGCTCGACTACAGCAGCAGCAATGGCAGCAGCCAAAAAATGGGATAATTTAGTCACTCCAGCAATTCTCTGTGGTACTCTAGGCTATGCTGTCGCCACTTTTATCGGTGTTGGCTTAGCAAAACTATTGCATTGATAAATCGATCGAGATTAAAGCTAAAATAATCAACAATCTCTATCCCAAACCCAAATATTATAAATAGCACGAGCAGCAAAATCGATGACAAATGCAATCATCAATAGACTTCAATTAGATTTGGTAGAACTTAACCAAGAACTAAAAGATGTAGAAGCGCAAAAACTAGTTCAGTGGAGTGCCGATACTTTTGGTAATCACTTGGTCATGAGTACTAGCTTTGGTATTCAGGCTGCGGTAATGCTGCATTTAGTAACCAGTATCGTACCAGATCTTCCTGTTATTTGGGTTGATACTGGCTATCTCCCCACAGCAACATACAAATTTGCTGAGGAGTTAACTCAAAGGCTAAAACTTAACTTGAAAGTTTATCAGTCGCCTATTTCGCCAGCTCGAATGGAAGCATTATACGGGGAATTGTGGGAACAAAACGATGTAGAAGCTTTCAATCGTTACGATTATATCCGCAAAGTCGAACCCATGCAGCGTGCCTTGAAAGAACTAAATGCTATAGCTTGGCTGGCTGGACTCCGTAGGGATCAAACTCAACATCGTCAAGGATTAGAACGGGTTAGTAAACAAGAAGAGATTTACAAAATATATCCTATTCTCTCTTGGAACTCCCGCGATGTTTATCAGTATTTAACTGCCCACGATCTTCCCTATCATCCCTATTTCGATCTAGGTTATGTAAGTGTTGGCGATTGGCATTCTAGTCGTCCTTTAATGGCTGACGATACTGACGAAAGAAATACTCGTTTTCGTGGACTTAAGCAAGAGTGTGGCTTACATCTACCTCAAACTCCAGAAGAAGCTGAAAGTTTAGATTCCAGTAGTTTGTGAGTTCCTTGGAGACAACTCCACCTCCCATCCTGGTGTTCCCCACCACACACGGCGTTCATTTGACTCAATCCAAAAGTCAAGTTGTTGGACCTTACCATCTTCAAAGATTAATCTAGGAAACACGGGATAATCTCGATCGTCTTCCTCAGTATAATCTTTGCCAAAAAAGTTCATCTTAACCGTGAGTCCATCTATAACCCCAATCTCTTCTTTGCCAACTCCACTTATCTTTTCGTCATCATAACTAAAAGACCCTTGATAAGTATTTCCAGCTAAAGAACCTTCGCTGACTTTCACCGTAAAATCATAGGTAATTGGTTTGGCTAAACTGGGATATCCATTAATAACAATCATTGTTGATGTTAATATTGCTATCCCTGAAATATAATTTTGAATCATTAGTTTCTTTGCTCTCTAGACATTAACCTATTTAATATTCAACCAAAGTTCTTTTCCTATCTACTACTTTTCTTGTTTCTAATTTTTTCATCGAACTGACGTTGAGTCAGATAAAATCGTGAGTCGAGTTGTTGTCACTACCATTGGAAGTTTAGGCGATCTTCATCCTAAGATTGCGATCGCCCTTGAATTACGTCAGCGCGGTCATGATGTTGTTTTTGCTACACACAAAGGGTATCAAGCCAAAATTGAAGCCTTGGGGTTTGAGTTTCACGAGATGCGCCCCGACGGAACCAACCATCCTTTAGAAATAGCACGTATGACAGACTCGAAAACAGGCCCTGAATACGTCATCCGTAACTGGCTGCTGCCAAGTTTGCGTGAAACATACACTGACTTGATGAATGCTGCAAAAGATGCCGACTTAATGATTGCTGGAGAAATTGTCTATGCTGCTCGATTAGTTGCCGAAAAATTAAGGATTCGGTGGGTATCATTGGTTTTATCGCCCTTGTCCCTGTTCTCTGCCTACGATCCCTCCGTTATTGCTCAATTTCCAGTTTTAGCAAAATTACGTGGATTTGGTGTACTGCCCAACCAAGGTGTCATTCAGTTATTAAAGGCAGTGACTAAATCTTGGGCAGAACCGATTCACCAACTAAGAAGGGAACTAAAATTACCCCAACTCATTGGTAATCCCATTATTGATGATAAGTTTTCTCCCTATCTCGTGTTGGCGATGTTCTCTTCAGTTTTGGCAAAGCCCCAACCCGATTGGGCTGAAAACACTGTTATTACGGGATTTGCCTTCTATGATGGCGATCGAGATAAGGCAGAACTTACCCCAGAACTTCAACAATTTTTAGATGCAGGTGAACCGCCCCTTGTATTCACATTAGGTTCGGCAGCAGTAATTTCTCCTGGCACTTTCTATCAGGAAAGTATTAAAGCTGCAACCCAGTTAAATCGTCGTGCCGTGCTTTTAATGGGTGAAAATACTCCTCCAGATAACCTTTCAAAAGATATCATGGCTACGAACTATGTTCCATATTCCCAAATTTTTCCTCGCGCAAGCGCGATCGTCCATCAGGGTGGAATTGGAACAACGGCGCAAGCTCTTAGATCGGGTCGTCCAACTCTAATTATGCCTTACACTTACGACCAACCTGACAATGCAGCACGAGTTCAAAGATTGGGAACTTCTCGTACGATTAATCGTAAAAAATATACTGCATCACTGGTTGCCATGGAGTTGAGTGAATTAGTCGAGAATCCTGGATATACAGCAAAAGCAACCGAAGTTGGGCGAATTATCCAAGCAGAAGATGGGGTGAAAGTGACGTGTGATGCGATTGAAAACGTAGTCTATTCAACTGAAAACGGCTGTAATTAGTAGAAATAAAAAATTTATGACAATAATAAGACAGCGAAGATGCCAGCACCAATAAGAAAAGACTTAAAACAGTTGTCTTTTTCATCAGGTAGCTCCCGTTTGAGAACATTGAGAATAATACTTCCTGCTAAAAAAGACCAGACGATCGAGACCGCTGCTTCATTAAGGTGAGTCACTTGACCAATAACTGCACCAACAATAATTGCCCCAACTAATAACCAACGTCCTTGCTTATCATAGAGAGATTTTTGATGTTCTCGTAAGTTATCATCAACGATGAACAAGTGAAGGGCAACAGTAACAAAAAAGAGGATACAAGCTATTAAACTGTGGTCGCTCAAACTTTGTAGCAGATAGCTCATAATGGCATTAAGAATAGCAAATGCACTAATATGAATCCAAAAAATAGCTAGGCTGTTATCTTCATTTTCGGCTATCGATGGCTGAGATGTCTTGACTCTCAGAGCTAATAAATCCAATCCATAGAAGACTAGTAACCCTATCAGTGCCAAGATGTAAACATGATTTTCTAAATACTTGACCAAAAAAATCTCAGAGTGCTGAAGTTCCTCTTGGGCATGACTTAGTTCGGGGAATATTTCGAGAAATACGTAACTGAGAGACACACCTCCTGCAAAGGATGTCCATCGAAATCGGGGTATGTAAGTAAAAATTGGTAAGCGGGTAGCAAATCCATGAACTAAAGCTAAAGCGATCGCTAATATTAAACCTGGATTGAACATAGTACGTCGATCTCATAATTTAAAAATTTATGGGCTAAATTTTTGCAGGCTTGAGCAAAATATTTCTACTAATTGCTTTAACCGCCTTGAAAAAATACGGAGTCGAGCATAAATATTCTCATTTAGACTCCACCTCAATTTCCTTACAAGGAGATTATGCTGCTTGTCAAAGCGGTAGAGCCCGAAAATTTAGAACCAATACCTATCCAAATAGTTCGGGGGCATTCAAAAGATAAAAGACCAGATTTAAAACAATTTTTAATTAATTTAATAGCCAGTGGAGATGGGGGTGTACCTCTATTTTTAGCCTGTGGAAATGGCAATGATAATGATAAAGCCAAATTTGCGAGGATTTTAGCTGATTTCAAAAAACAAGTAGATAAAGATCAGTATTTTCATAGCGGATAGTGCTCTCTATAGTGCAGAAAATCTCTTAGCGCTCGAGCATTTAAAATGGATAACTAGACATTTCCTTTCTGTGGCTGCTGGATGTTGGTTTTATTGCACTTCGCTCTCTTTAATCAGGAGTTTCGAGCGATCGAACCCGTTTATTCCCCCTCATACTCTTTATTAACTACAAAATAAAGTGCGTAAAGAGAAATTGAATTTACCATCAACCAACAACTACTAACTAAACCTTAGTTGCCCGATTAGCACCAGACCTTTCCATGTCGCGGACTTTTTTACCACGCCAAAAAAGACGCATAGGAGTACCAGTAAAACCTAACTGTTTTCTAAACTGTCGATCGATATAGCGACGATAGTTATCATTAAAACGTTTGGGATCGTTCACAAACAGGGCAATACTAGGAGGTTGAGAACTAACTTGAGTACCGTAATAGATTCTGCCTTGTTTTCCTTGACGAGTGGTAGGGGGAGAATGCCAGTTAATTGCTTCTTGTAGCACTTCATTCACCACTGCCGTACTGACTCGACGACGATGTTCGGCTGCTGCCGTATCCACTAAATCGAGGATTTTGTCTACTCTTTTACCTGTCATAGCACTGACAAAAATCATCTCTGCCCAGTCCATATAATAGAGTCGGCTTTGAATGATCTTTTTATATTCGTAGATAGTATAAGAATCTTTGTCTACCGCATCCCATTTATTAACAATAATGACGGCTGCTTTTCCTTCTTCGATAATACGCCCTGTCAGTTTTAAATCTTGATCGGTAATGCCGTCGAGGACATCAACCACAAACAAAACTATATCAGAACGACGAATTGCCTTAAAAGCACGATTGATACTAAAAAATTCTGCCCCATACTCTACATTTTTCTTGCGCCGAATACCGGCAGTATCGATTAGACGATAGACTTGACCATTTCTTTCGACTACCGTATCGATCGTGTCTCTGGTGGTACCAGAAACAGGACTGACAATTGCTCTTTGTTCTCCTGTTAAAGCGTTGAGTAAACTAGATTTACCTACATTAGGACGACCAACAATAGCTACTTTAATCTCGTCTGTTTCTTCTAGCGAATCTATAGGAGGTAGATGAGTAATCAGTTCGTCTAATAGTTCTCCCGTACCACTACCATGAATTGCCGAGATAGGATAGGGTTCGCCCAAACCTAATTCCCAAAATTCTGCTGCTTGTGCTATTCCCTGTTCGACTGATTCGCATTTGTTGACAGCGAGTAAAACAGGTACAGACTGTTGTCTCAACCAGTCGGCAATTTCGCGATCGCCTGCTGTGGGACCTGTTTGTCCATCTACCACAAAAATTGCTACACAGGCTTCATTCAAAGCTGTCATTGCCTGTTCGCGAATTAGGGGTAAAAATTCGGTATCATCATCAAAGACTAAACCGCCAGTATCCACTACTTGAAATTCGCGATCGAGCCAGAAAGCAGGACGATAAGTGCGATCGCGAGTAATACCTGGTTCATCATGAACAATAGCTTGTCGATCGCCAGCTAAACGATTAACCAGAGTAGATTTACCCACATTGGGTCTGCCAATAATAGCAACAATCGGTAGAGACATAATTAATTATTTATTTATATTTTATGCTTATTTTTAACTACTCTTTAGTTATTCTCTAAGTTGTTCAAAGAATTAACGGGGAATTGACTTAAAATTTACTAGATAGAAATAAGATTGGGATCGATCGAAAATGAGACAGCAATCATATCACATTACCCAAGCCCGATTGAAGTTAAAAAATCTGCTTGTGTCAGTACTCGCTATAGTATTCACCATATTTACTCTAGCAGCACCAGCCTTAGCAACTGACGTGTACGACATAGCTAACCCTAACACAGAAGATGTTTGGGTAGTAGACCAAGCTAAGGAAATCAGTCTGGCTAATCAGAGAAAACTAAGCAGTACTTTGCAACAATTAGCTCGAGAAACGGGACAAGAAGTTAGAATGGTAGCCATTCGTCGTCTGGACTACGGAGAAACTATCGACAGTTTTGCCGACGAAGTATTTACTAATTGGTATCCTAACGCGGAAGCCAAAGCTAACCAAACTCTATTGGTATTGGATACTTTAACTAACACTGTAGCTATTCGTACTGGAGAAAATGCCCAAAAGCTAGTGGACAAAGACATTGCTAATAGTATTGTGGAAGAAACTGTAGGCTACAATCTACGGAGTGGGAATAAGTACAACCAGGCATTTCTGGATGCTAGCGATCGCCTAGTTGCCGTACTATCAGGAGAAGAAGATCCCGGGCCTCCAGCTATTACTGATGATATCCAAATCGAAGGTACTTTTACTAAAGCTGAAGATACCGATGCGGGTAGTGCTACCGTTTGGGTGATTGTACTGCTGCTTTTGGCAACGGTAATACCCATGGTGACTTATTTTTGGTATGTGGGTTTTCCAGGTAACTAATCCTGAATGTATTCTGTGCCTGTAATTAAAGCATACTCAGCCCTAGTAAATTCTCGACCTAAATAGGCAGCATGGTCTAGCATAGTTAAAGGACAGGGTTGGGTTTGCTCGATTATTTTTACAGCTAGTTCTTTAGCGGTTCTTCCAGTAAAGAGAGTCTCCGCAGTTCTATTTACTTTACCTTTAGCTGGAATTACCTTACCCGTAGCTGGATCGACAGCTAAACCTTTTTCATTAATCACATTGGTAAAATGCTTGGCGCAAATTAACTGCGCTTCGCGATCGAGATAGATAATAAAATAACCACTGGGATCGAGATCGATATGACGTTTGGATAATCGATCGTCGATCGAGTTAATATTTTCTTCTAGTTGATTCATAAATTTTGGGGAAGTTTTTTTGCTCTTTCAAGTATTTTTTTATCTAAAGCTGTTAGCCAATAGCTATTGTAATCAAGATCGAACACTCTGTTTTTTCCTCCAAAACCAAATAACTAAGAAAATTCCTATAATGAAAGCTAATCGGATAGACCATCTAGTTATTCTTCGGGAAAATCCAGATTTTACATAGTCAATCAAGTCTTTATACTCTGGTCTTTGTCGCCAAGCACTGATGTAAGGCTTATATCCTGACATAGATGTCCATCGGACTGCCTCTCGAGCGGGTTTGGTAAGCTTGCCTTCAGGGTAGTCCAATTATCTTCATCTATAATTTCCTTCTTTGATACTTCTATCGCTAATATTATTTAGTTACCAGAGTAAACACAAATATTTTTTAGGGATTAAGACAAGACTTACTACTCAAATAAAGACAAAGTTTATGATTAATTATGATTGGATTGTTATTGGTGGAGGCTTTACTGGTTCTGCCCTTGCCTATGAACTGAGTCAACAAAAGTTTAAAGTTCTTCTTTTAGAAAAAGATACTATTGCTGACAATGCTACTCGTTATAGTTATGGTGGATTAGCTTATTGGTCGGGAACAGACGAGTTAACCCGCCAACTATGTCAAGAAGGAATTGAACTACACCGCAATTTAACCGAAGAATTAGAAGGCAATACAGAATTTAGAGAATTAGATTTAGTCCTGACTATTGACCGAGAAGATGACCCTAAAACAATTGCCCAAAATTACAGTCAATTTGCGATCGAACCAGAACTATTAGATGTTCGACAAGCTTGCCAACTAGAACCTTTACTAAATACTAGCGCGATCGCTGGAGCTTTAAAATTACCCCATGGTCATATTCATCCGCAAAAAACTAATGATGCTTATCAACAAGCTTTCCAACGTTGCGGAGGCGAAATAATCTTTGAGGAAGTAATCGATTTTTTGAAGGAAGGAGAAACTATTAAAGGCGTAAAAACTAATAAAAATAGCTACTATGCAGCTAATACAGTAGTTTGTGCTGGTGGTTTAACTCGTTCTTTACTTCTAGAGACAGGAAATAGTATTCCGAATTATTTTACCCATGCCCAAGCAATCTTAACTTCTCCCGTAGATATTCGTTTGCGTACTTTAATAATGCCCGCAGTCCAACAAAGATTCGGGATAGAAACGGAAATAAACAACTGGGATACAGAATCTTCTCAACCTCTTACTTCAATTATCGATGCTGGTGCAATTCAATTTCTCGATGGAAGTTTTTGTTTAGGGCAAATTAGTGCTATACTGCCTAATCCTCGGACAAAATTAGCGGAAAAAGCAGGAGAAAAGCTAATTCGCCAAGAAATAGCTAAAATATTACCTTCTCTAGCCGAAATACCAGGTACTTGTCATCACTGTTTAGTAGCTTTTAATCCTCATCATATTGCTTTAGTTGGTAAGCTGAATAATATGAGTGGAATATATCTTTTTTCTGGTTTTACCAGCACTCTAGTTTTTGCTCCTCCTTTAGCTAGACGTTTTGCTAATTGGATAGCTAAAGGCGAAGATTCAATTATCGATCGACTTTCTCCTGTCAATTAAAGATTGGCCATAAAAATATTTTGAATATTTTAACCTCGATCTTAAATAGCACAAAAGCAACTATTATCTTATTCTTTTGTTGTTTGGGTTATTTTTGTTTAAACTCTAGTCATTTTTTTGTCTTTGCACAAACAGAAAAGCCTAATCCCCTAGAGATTACCGAACCCGATCCTTTATTACCACCTAAAGAGCTCGATCGCCCTTTAACTTCTATAGAAAAAAGACTAATTAGAGAAAAAACTCTGATTTTAAACGAGCGAGCACAATTGGAATTAGCAGCAGGTAATAAAGATAAAGCCTTTGCTCTTTGGTATAGAGAATTAAGATTACAGCGGGCTTTAGGAACAATAGAAGAAATAATAGCTTTAGGGAGAGTTGGCGAAATTGCTTGGCAACAAAATCTTTCTCAGGAGTTAAATACGATTAGCGATCGCTTACTGGCTATTGAGCAAAAAATCAATTCTAAAAATACTTTAGATCTTCAATTATTAGACAATTTAGGTAAAGCGTATCAGCAAGTAAGATCTCTCGATCATGCTGTTGTTATTTATCAAAAAATATTAGCCAATAATCTTCAAGAAGAACAAAAAATTTTAGAAACTTTAGGAAAATTACATTTAGCTCGATTTGATTACGAGCGAGCAGCTGACACTTACGAAAAGCTACTAAAATCCGTTCGAGATAAACAGCAAAAAAATTCTCTCAATCTTGACAATAATATTTCTAAAAACCAAATAGAGACTAATTTATCAAAAGAAGAACTTTATCTCAACAAGCTGGTAGAAATTTATGCTCGATTATTTCAACCAGTCAAAGAAATTGAGATTAAGCAACAATTACGTCAGAAATATTTAGCAGAACAAAAAACCGAACAATTAGCAGCCTTAAATATTTCTCTAGCTACAAATTATCAAACTCTAAAACAACCAGAAAAAGCTCAAAAATATTATGAGGATGCTTTTGCTTTAGCCTGGTCTTTACAACAATTTGCCTTGGCAGAAGAGGCTTTACAGAAATTAGCTTTACTTTATCAAGAATATCAACAGCAAAATTCCGCTTTAAAAATTTATCAAGAACTAATTAAAGTCGAACAAAAAGCTTATGACTATTTCAATTTAATGAATACCTATGCTCAAATAGGACAGATATACGAGCAACTTAATAACGATCGAGAAGCTCTTATCGCCTACAAAAAAGGACTAGAATTAGCCATATCTTTAAATTATCGTGTTGATTATTTTCAGAACAAAATTGAGCAATTAGAAAATAATTGACCGCGGAATGCGGTCGGGGAATGGGGCTTGTATTTAATTTTATGTTTGTGAATCCAACAGTTAACTATTGTGTTCTAGCCCCCGCGGAATGGAGCTTCTATTACCCTCAACTGAAGACTCACACCTTATAGATTAAAGATTAAAGCTCCCTTCGCGCCCCGCAGGCTCCGTCGTTTTACGGCGGAGTAACGGTGACTAACCTGAATTCAAGATAAGGTGAAACCATTATTCTTTAGCTAAAAATTGAAGCTATTGAAATTTACAAACGGGATTAGACCTCCTTTACCCCTTCGCCGATTAATCATGAGACATAACCGATAAATTCCTCTGCGTCCTCTGCTCGGTGCGCGTTCTGATAGCGAGGAAGCGGAGGAAGCCCGCGTCGGACGTGGCTTACAAGCTTTTGAGGTCTCCTCAAAAGACAGCCACTTCGAAAGACGCAAGGGAATGTCTTCCAAGACAGCCTCGCCAGGGTCGCACCGCCTCTGTGGTTCATTAAAAACTAGTTTTCTAATTGAGACTTAAATTTTGAATGAAAAGATCGAGGTTTCAGCTTATCCCGAACACACGTTAAATTAGTTTTTCATCAAGTTCACTACTCATCAAATTAAACCAACCTTTATATTTAGCTGCCGTCAACAAAACAAAAAGTAAATCTAAACCAACTAAGCTAGCAACAATTAATTCCGAACCACCAGTAGCAAATCCATAACTGTGTAAACCAGTGCCTAAGACAAAATTCACTCCATACCAAGCCATTAAAACCGCATTAAATGCCACGACGCTAGTTACAGCCATGCCAAAATCTCCCAGCCAACCCACCAAACGACCGTGTAAAGGCACGACGTAGCACATCAAAGCGATTAAAGCCCAAGTTTCTTTAGGATCCCATCCCCAAAAACGTCCCCAAGAAAAATGCGCCCAAATTCCACCCAGGATAATTCCTGTAGTGAGTAACAAAACTCCTGCTTGCAATACTCCATAATTCCATTTAGATAAGCTACGAATTCTACTGGTCGATCGAGGTGATAATAAATAATGTCCCAGGATGATATGACCTAACCCTAACGCCAGGGCAAAACTAGCGTAACTGAGAGTAATAGTAGGTACATGAATACTCAGCCAAAAA
>JAAUYH010093550.1_pt1 | contig 15088 bp, 14 predicted proteins | sample 7278061 | NCBI WGS metagenome assembly JAAUYH01 (sample SAMN14350203, study PRJNA611818) | marine sediment metagenome | isolation source: surface marine sediment (0.6m) | place: French Polynesia: Moorea | collected 2018-08
GGCATCAATCAAAATAAACAAATATTTGATAATCTGTAGAACATTCTCAACAGCATATTCAATTATAGCATAGATCACGGTTAGATATACTTGATGCAAGTTAGAAAACTAACCAACTAAATATTTCATTCGAAGCCGATGCTTTGGTGAATAATTGCCTACTCACCCTGAGCTGAAATAGGTATATGCGAATATTACATAAAATAATCAAAAGAATGCACTGTAGATTGTAAATTTCTCAATATAGTTGTGACGGGGTATTGCAGAAGTGCTGTGTAGTAGAACCTGCTTGACTTCGAATTCCTGATGCATTCTTAACATCCGATCAACGAGGATTCAAACGAGATAACAGCTGTGAAATAAACAGTACCTTTTCATCTGTATTCGTATTCGAGACAATGGACGATTCGAAATGGTTTATTGGGTAGTACGTTAGGCACGACACATATTTAACTAGGACATTATTTGGGGTCAATTAATATTGAAGGTGCAGAAGCTCAAGGGGTGGCTTGTCAGTCGTAGCAGGTCTGGCTTGAGCACTTTGGCGAGTCTGTCAATGCGATCAAGGTATAATGCGCTTACTGTTATCACAAGACGTACTTTAATCAGCTGAGTTCTTCTTTCATTGAAAACTAACAGAACGATGTCATGTACAGACTCCAGATTGTAGAACCTTAAACATGAATGCGACCACAATATTGTGCAGACGGGTATGAGCGAGAAATGCGCTCAATAAGTTTGTGATATATTGCTCTCTTATTGCGATATCTTTCTTTCCTTTCGTGCAAGAAGCATTCCAATATAGAGCGGATGTGCAATACCAATCCCAACTTTCGTTAAGCGACTAATCATCAATTTCATGGTGTTCAACAGCGTTGCCACGTCACCACTTGGATTGTGTAGTTTAAATCGGAGGCGGCCAGCAATGAAGTCGGTACCTGATTTCGTAGCAAGTTTATTCTCGTAGAACGCAATAGGAAGTCTTTGACCGTTTCCTTTGAGGACAGAAGAACAAGAAAACCAACGAGAGAGCACTCAAATCAACAGCACGAGCCAGTCATTTGCCTTGAGTTAGTAGCCTACTGAATAGTAGGCGACTTTAGGCTGGAAACGAATAAGACGAATGTACAGTAGATCCGACGAGAAGACAGATTTTCGATACATTTCTGACATATATTCAAGGTCAATTCCAACGTCTTAATTGTAGGGTAGTTTACAAAATGTTTTACTCTTATGTACACTCATAACACCAGATGATTGAAACACTCATTTCACCCTAACTTTACACATGAGGCAGTTTGGTCGTTTCTATAGTTTGGTCTGCCTTGTTGCAATGCGAGCAAAGTTACGCACTTGCACTGCTGTGCGTTCACCGTCACCAGTCCCGTTCTCGATGAGGACCATGTCATTTACTACAGGTAGGGATCGTGCAATATCCCTGGATTGAGGAGCACGATCTCTTGCTTCAATTTTCAAGTAGATCTTACGCGCTATCCCTCAATTCGTGAGAAGACCAAAGACCGTTTTCCTGGTACTGTACCGGTACAGTGAAAATTGTGATTGCCTAGCAAACTAATATCTGAACGAAATTCCATTCAAATTCTCTGAGGACGATGTCAACTAATGTTACTGTAATCAAAACACCTCAATAATTTAAAATTGGTTGTTGAGGTCTGAATAGGATTTTACTCAAAAATTTTGACGTCTTACCGATACCGATTCGGTTTATGTACTACAGGTCTAATTGCTGCAAATATGACCTAATTTTTGCAAATGCAATGCAAGTACTGCAATTTAACCAAACCATTTTAAAATCATGCAAAGGTTTTGTAATCGTTTCAAATCACTAGATGCTGGATGAGTCATGCACATACGTCTCATCTTCTACCACATTATTCCCAAGTGAAGTGCTGTCTCTCCCAATTATGACAGAACTAAAATCAAAAGATCACCCAGGTCTATATATTAAAATAGTCTGATCGTACTATCGAGTTATATTACCAATCACAAATAGTAAATAGAAGTCAAGCGTTCTCACCTTTTTTGTCTGGTTTCAGTCTCTGCAGACCGACGATCTCCTACGGTAGACTTATTGAAATTTTGTTCACCAAGAACACCATGAAGCGACTTAGGAACTACATGTAGCTGCTGAACTGAAATTTCACAGAGATACCCATTGGTCTCTTTGTCCCCTCCATTAGCTGAAAAGGCATTGACTCTCGGAGATCATAAGCTCGTACAGTATTCTGTACTGCCGCGGGTTCCTGCATGAGATTTTCGATGAAAACAGTCTAGATCTTTGTTGGTTAGCTCATCACATTCATTTATTCTACCCGCATGGGGTCTGTCACCTATAATATACAAGAAGTTTAGTACGAACCAGTCAACCTGTTCCAACACTTTGAGGGATATCGCACAAGATCTTCTTGAAAACAAGGCCAAAATATTATCCTCCTCAATCATACAATGTTGTTTGGTCCGTAATATACGCCAAGGTTCTTTTCGAGAACGAGACCGGAAACAGGGAATGTACAGTAGGAAAAGGGCGTTACTGTGCTCCCAACGCAAATAGCTGTGTCCGAGTACAAATCCTACTCAACTGATTTATGTTCTGTACGACCTAGTTAAATATGGACGATGCCTAATGTACTGTCCGGCAGCCCATTACTAATCGTCCGCAATTTTGAGTAATAACAGTAAAACGTACTGTTGATTACACTACTGTACTATTATCACCTAGGGACCTTCCGTGATTGGATGTTAGAAATGTATCGAGAATCCGTCTTTTGCTAGGTTCTACTCTACCGTACCTTTACAATACCACATTGCTCTTCGTCCTATCCATTCTGAACCTTCAGTGGCCTACCACATCCCACCAACCAATATACCCATACCCAGTATAAAGCTCCTCGAGATTATAGCCCTCACGATCCTTTTTATTAATCTACAATCTAGAGTGCACACAAGGGTAAAACATAGCGTCTGCTAGTACGACTGAACCACAATGGAACAGTACTTGAATGTATGTTTGATGCGTATTGAGAATCCTGCTTTTCATTGGTTCAACTAAACAGTACCTGCACAGAACCACTTCGTCCTTATCATTACTCATTCTTTACTTTCAGCCGAATACCACAGAAAAAGGGTATAGCATAGCGCCAACTGTCGTCATTGAACCACGTTGGAATGGTCTTCGACTGCATTTTAGAAATGAATCGAGAATCCTTCTACTCATCGGTCCTACTGCACAATACCACTACAATACCACTTCCCCCTTCTGTCTATCTACTTCCAAACCTTACTTGCCTACCACATCTCACGAACCACCATACCCTCAGCCAACATAAAACTCTCTACGATTATAGCCGTCACAACTATCTTTAATCTTCTACATTTGCGGTGCACATTAGGGTAAAGCATAGTGTCACTACAGTACTACGACCGTATCACGTAGGAATGGCGCTTGATTGCATAGTAGAAATGATTCAAGAATCTTTCTCCTCATCGGCTCTACTGTGCAACAACGCTATAAAACATCTTCGCCCTTCCCCCTTCACTCCCAACCAGCAATCGCGTACCATTTAACACGATACAGCACACCTACCAATCCCGCTCTTCACTTGCTGCTCTGCACACACCATGAAGCTCCCTCTCGCCATCATCGTCGCACTCTCCCTTGTTTCGTCAGTATTCGCCGCCGGAACATGCTACAAGGGTTGTCGCTTCCACTTCTGCGACGGAACTACAAAATTCAATCCCAAGGCCTACAAACCTGACACACCGTTCAGGGGCCGACTCTGCGACAAATGGGGCAAAATCAACCTCGGGGTAGTGGCGCAGGCGGGCGAAGGGATCATTTGGTACAAGTACTTCCGCGTGCCGATCTCCAAGTACCGCCGTCCGGGACTCAGGCAACATTTCTCGCCAAGCTTCTTCAAGACCTTCTCCGTGGGAGGTTATTACACACGCAGGTATCACGGGAAGTATATCCCGTTCTACCGGCCTCACAAATACTCGTCGGTGGGCCGCGAAACCAGCCAGCAGAGCCAGATCAACTTCCTCAACTACAAGTGCATCGTCTTGCCGCTCAAGAATTACCAGGTGCTCGACAGAAGAGGCCGCTATGTCATCAAGAATGTCAATGTCGGCCCAAAGAGAGCGCTGCGTGACTGCGTAGCTTTTAAGATAGTCTTCGGCTGGAAGTAGACAGCCGGCTGCGTGATCAACTCCGAGATTGATTCTCAATAAACATCTACGGGCTAGCTCGCCAAGTTGGTGTATTCTATGAACACTAGGCAACTGTGTTTAGTCGCATTTAAGGTGGAGTAAAGAACCAAGACAATTACGCAATTTGATGAGCAGAATTGATAGCGATTTAATGGCCTTCACAACTCTTCACGAGAATTGGTTCACTGTTATTTTCTGCGCTACACTGAGCTTTCTATTGACCGTCGCGCGTCTGAGTGATGGCGGCATTCCACCCTTTTCTTCACTTGTAGTCATCTATAGCATTCGATGAAGGAGAGTAGCACTACTAAATAAGAGGAAGCACTGCGACTTATTCGAAATTTGACCTTCTATCGTGTCAAAATAGATCAGGCAGTCTCTTCCAAACCAAGAATCTAGTAAGAAATGCTAGTAGGCTGGGAATAAAATAGCAAATTTTGCTTGTTTCCAGCTGGTACCAATCTCACAGCCGACTGAGAATGGGATGTGTTGAAGATGTTGTGAACCAGAACAGTAGTGCTAGGAAAGCGTTCTCTGCGTATCGCAGAATACGTTTGCTTTTGTGACTACATTCTGAAGTTTTTCTACTGGAATCAAGAGAGTTGTGAATTCGTATACGGCCGAGGTATCTACAACCAACGTCGAAGGTTGCATTGACCAAGCTAGTTGGGTTGTATTATCACTTGGTGAAGCCACAGAAGATACCGGAACGCATCTGATGTTGAGTGCGAAAGAATAGTGAAGGCGACTGAGCAATTTAGATAGTGAGATATTTCAAACTAGGTACAATTATAATTCATCGGTCCTGTAGTGTAGAGTTCCCAAGAATGCTACAGCACTCTGTTAATTTTTAGAGTTCGAGGTGATGAGGCAATTTAATCACTACCTCATTTCTCACTATGTTTCCAGTGCAATTAAAATACTTCACGATCGAAGTTTCTATTGCTAGAATCGGATCGATAAATGTAACAACTAATCTCGGTACGGTGTTTAGTGTAACTGCATGCAAGCCGGATAAATTCGGGAGATTTGATCTCTGAAAGTACGTCGAAGCAAATTGCAACGAGTTATAACGAGCCTTTATGGCTTGGAGAATACTTCGATTTTATAGGGATCTTGAACGGAAGTGGTCGGACTGCATTGAAGTCATCATCCAAGATCAAGAAATTGTTTGCTGGTGCAGAATACAGCACTGTAAACTAGATAGTTTCACTCCAGATAGCACCTCATTGATAATCCACCCTAAATCAAATTTAGTGAACTCTGGATCAGAAAATTAAGTTTTATTTTGAATTCTCGGCAGCTACTAATTCTTATATTACATTGGATTCAGTACTGTTGGCACGTAGAGAGATTCGAGGCGGTAGTGCATTTAAATGGAGACTTTTCTAAAGTAAAAATCAAACAAGTAAAAAGTGTACATGGTGGTGGCCAAACGTTTAGGACTATAACAACTCGCCGTCAAAATCGGTCGAAATAGTTGCAAATGGAGTAATTTTTCAAAACCACATGAAAGCGTCATTGAATAAATCCTAACGCAAAAGTAACCATGCCACGCCGGAAAGGTTCAAAGTGCGTTCCGGAGGACGTTTGTAAGACTGCTTATAAGATGTCTGTTGGTGGCGTACGAAATAAGGACATCGCTGAGCATTACAGTTTGGCTCGTTCAACTATATCAAGCATCATTCATCGTTACAAGAAGCAAGTTGAAGCAGCAACAATAAACAAGATGGGCCGTGAACGGAAATTAGCAGACAGAGGCTTGCGACTGTTACAACGTTACAAGCTCGCAAACTGCTTTGAACCGCTTTACGTAATTATCTGCCACTTCAGTGCATGTCCTAGACTGCAGTTGAGTGTCACGACAGTACGTCTTCAACATGAAAATGATCAATTTGGATAGATGTATTGTAGCACAGAAACCGTCTCTGCCGAAGAAGAATTAAGCACAACGTATTCTGTGGGAAGGGCTGCACAAATACTGGACATGTCGAATACTCCAGCTGATTCTATAATCCATAATTTAGTTACATCGATGCCGAAGCTAGCAGAGCTGGTTCGTCATTCGAAGGGAAGATCTGTAATGTATTGATTGCATGATATTTTCAAATTGATTAGATTGCTGTGTTCGGGAATAAACTTGAATTCTAGAAGCCATTTTTGGTCCTAAAAATTTGATAACCGAACGTACATATGATATAATTTATTAAATTAACTAATAACGTCTCAAATTGGCAGCTACTCATCGTTATGGATTGATGCGCCATTCATGAGTGCCTGAGACTAATACCCCAGACCCCGAATGGGATGTTTAGATATTTTATCTAGAATCCACACATTTCTTCGTACAATAAAACAGAATCTGGTATTTGTACGATAGTTGCCACTATCTCTGCTAGCTGTTCAGAGTTAGGAACTATAAGCGCGACATTCACGACACCGCATATTTTCACCGCATACCTTCCCACGAGCATTAGTATTGTAAAAAAATCGAATCTTTTTGCTGAAATTCTATCAGACTTTGGTTAGCCTCTGCCAACTTGTAAGAAAAATTATCGTTATCCTATGTAGTGTTAAGTCTATCTTTAAATTCAGACACTGTCCTGGTTGGTACATTTGTACTCAACACAAAATCTGATGGATAGTTAGGATTCTAGCCTAATTCCACATCGAACATAATCATTCTTAAGTCCTCACACACAGCAAAACTATGTGCTGATTCGGTTTCTGTAAGTAATTCATTCCAATCATCTTGATGGTATTCACATCAATCCCTCAGATTAATTTCAAGCTTACTATTGAAATCGCAGACGCATCATCAGTTTTAAGATGTCAGCTAGAAAAAATTTTCTGCTTCACACCGCAGAGCGCTATCAGTGTTATACAGAAATTTGAAATGAATTTTGGATCTCTTCAAGGTATAATACTGTCGAGTATTCTATGATGTTTGAATAGATTTCAAAAGAATGGATATTTGACGTCGACAGCAGTATCTAAATATTTTCACAGAATAAAGTGTGCTCTACGTGACTATCGGTCAATATAGCTTGTAGTACTGCCCAATTTGCTCTTTGTCGTTAGATGCTTAACTATGAAATTGTATGCAAGAGAACCCCAACGTCTATAAGAAACTGCCAAAGAGATAATTTTCGTACTTTCTTTCCCATGCGGTCTTTCTTCTGCAGATGTATCAAAATCCTTGATCATAATTCTTAGCGTCTCTGGACTGATGCTTCCAATAATATTTCTTATGTCTGCACAGCATCTTAAGATAGCTAACATGACCAGAACTTTGTGCTTCATGAGCTGACTGAAGCAGAAAAATTACTCCGTAATGCAATACTTGAATCATTGCAGGATGTAATTAAATTCCAGCAGTTCTCTGCCATTCGTAGGACATTTCTGTTCTGCCGGAATCAACTTCTTCTAGAAAAAAGCAATGATTTTGTTTTCCCATAATCATTGAGGTTTGCTAATGATCCACAAAAAGCTCCACTTGATGCATAAAAAATTCTTCCGTATAGGTGTCTTCCAATCAGGTGAAACAAGTATTCGTGTACTAGTTTAAGCTTTTTTCAAAGATTTAAACGCTTCATCACGTTTGATATTGCGCTCTGCTCGCGGCTGTACCCTGCGCTTCCTGCTCGCTTTGCTGCTCCATGCGCCTTCCTTGCACCGTTTGTGCTGCTGGTGTGCGTTCTGTCGCTCGTGCTATCTGCTCGGTGCGCGCGCGTTCTCGTTGTTCTTAGTTCGCGGGGTTCTCGCCCGTGTTGTTCTCGCTGGTGTTTTGCGCGCGTCGCGTGCGTGTTCTACAGCTGTCTCTGTCCGTGCTCGTTTGCGTCCGGGATCCTACTTCGCGTCGCATTTGTCCGGCCGTAGCGTTGCGCGCTGCGTTTGTAGCTACAGTTGTAGTGTCCCATCAGTAAGTTCCTCCCTTTCCTTCCTTTTATCCTTCCCCTTCTATTGTACTTTCTATTGTTCATTTTTTAGTTCCTGTCCCACCAGTGTCTCGTTTCCCCCCTTCTCAACTCGTCGGGCTACCTGTTTAAGTCGAGATTTGGGAAGAGGAGAAACGAGCATAGATAGCGACAGTTGTAGGGTTCTATTCTAATAAATTATATTTTGGATACTTCTATTTCTTCGAACAGCCTTAGAGCTCGATTGTGCGACAGCATGCCCATCGGGTTGTTCTTAGGTACATGTGTGAGCGAGGGAATAGAGTGTTCACTATCTACTTTAGAAGTTCATGAATCCTAAGGGCTTGGAAACTTTCTACTTTAGTATTAAACTTAGCTAACCTTTCTACGTTTTAGTTGCTAATCAGGGACAAGAATCTAGCGCAGATACACCAACCGCGCCGATAGGCCCTGTAAGCGGGGGTGGACCGTCGAGAAGACGAGAACCGCCACGCCGAGGGGCTCGTGTATTGTTGCGCGGCGATATTACGCGTGATGGGTCGAAGGCGAACAGGAACTTCGCTAATCCAATAACAAGAAATAGTGTACCGTTGACTTTACGGTACCGCACCGCGCTAGCCATACGTAGGCAGTCGGAGCGAGACGCTACCATTGGCAAACGTGTTGGCAAGTTGGAAGCGTGCAATATCCCCATTACACTACTTGCTTGCAGTACAGTGGGCAACAGTCCACAGTGGATCGAATATGCTAAGGGCCTGTTAGTTCAAATTTGTTGTTCTTTGTCTTGAGTATTGTTCTGTAAGTTGACGTGGGATTATTTCAAAAGTGCTTTTGTGATCGAACATATATCGTAAAGCAGAGTCATACTTATTACAATTTGTGAACTTTACACTGCTCTGTAAGTTGAAGACTCTGACTATACCTGCGAAACCTAAAGTTTTAACCGTGCACGCAGCAGTCTTCTGTATTAAAAGCAGTCTTTTTCTATGTTTTCATCATTGACTCTGATTTGGAGATACCTAATTTTGACATCTATTTCGAGAATAATTCTGCATCTCTAAACATGTCAAACAAATCATCTGAACGAGACGAAGGTGCACTATTCTTCTTTGTTATCCACTCAGACTTCAATAATCAATACACCTCGTAACAGCTTACCTTTTTTGATTTGAAACAGAAGTGCGCATATGGCGATCTGCAGTGTTTAATCTTTCCATCATCCAAAAGTTCTTGAATAAAACTTTGCGTGGGTTCAGATAGTTCGTGCAAAGGTCTAAGCGGCAATTGAACATGATTGTCCGCCGCAAACTCAAGATTTATTAGAATTTTAGGAGAAATTCTGGTCGTTAATGCTTCTCTAAATACAATACTGTACTTTGCCAACATTTTTCTCGGACAGAGATATGAGAACTTCGAATTTCAATCTGAAAGTTCTCATTTGGTCTCAAATTTCACTTTCGATACAAGTCGAGAAGCATTTATGTTAGGATTTTCTTCTTTCATCATATTTCTGATCTTCTTTACACTTTAATTCAGAATTTTGTCTTCGGGTATACAAGGAAATCATTTGCCGAATCATACAAGCCAAGCTTTTCAATCCTATTCTTACAATTGACTGATATATTATGAACAGCATGGCACGGCTGTTGAGCAATTACGTCGTGCCATATGTCAGTTAGACTTGCAGGAATCCTTTCCAATTGTTTATGAAGCTTCCGGGATTGCTTCTGATGATTTTATTAGTTGATTTTCGATGTGAATGAGATTTTTGCATCTTAGAATTCTTCCACTTGAAGTGCTTGATATTTTTTGTAGCAACAATTTTACGATACAACCTTACTACTACATTCATCATCCTTTTTTACCCGAAAATGTTCTAAGGTTGCTTAGTTTGAAGTATTACGTCTTAATTCAATCACAACCGTACTTCTAATCACTTTTCTGATCTTGTCTCGAAAGATATGGCACAATGCTCGCTTTTGGTAGGCATTCCGGACAGATAAGCCTTGAAAGCTGTAGTACAAGAGCCTTTTCGCGTGCGATACAATTTTCGTGCTCCGTTGGTAAACCACACTGGCAGTAAATAGTATAATAGGAATACTGAAGGATACTCCGGCATAAAAGTTCTGGATCCCCGAGATGAAGGTCTTCTAGACTTTATAAGAGCTCAATTCTAAAACAAGCAGTACTGATTTGACAGAACTAAATCAGTGTAATCTTCTCATTTAAACAATCTCAATCAAGTGACAGTATAATAGTTAAAATAGGGAATCAACTCTTCTAGTAAATATTCTTTTGTAGGTTGATGGTCGACTTCGGTACTTGAACTTGTTTTCCTGCAAGCATGTTGCACTTATAGAATTCTCTAAAAATATGATGAACTGTGTGGATTCGTGTTGCAGTGTGTAGAAACACCTCGATCAATTCAGATCAGTCCAGAACCGATCCGGGAAACCCTCACTTTTCTCGATACTCTAGAGGCCAGAATTTTCATTTAAATTTCGATGCTTTGATTTTGCCAGATGCTCCCGAATAGAATTTTGGCTGACTTTGAGAATATGGGGAATAGGTACAAGGGAACATCAACAGTGTTTGCTGATAACCAATTTAATCAAAATTCTTTTTGGAGAGTATCTGGACAAATCAAGGCTTCGGAATTTAATTAATTCATTTCTGTAGAGCGTTAGGAAAAGTGGGGGTTGCCCTGGCCACAATAACCCGTTTCTTACAAATGGTACTAATAACGGTAAAACGTACTGTTGATTACACTACTGTACTATTATCACCTAGGGACCTTCCGTGATTGGATGTTAGAAATGTATCGAGAATCTGTCTTTTCCTAGGTTGTACTGAACCGTACCTCTACAATACCACATTGCTCTTCGTCCTATCCATTCTGAACCTTCAGTGGCCTACCACATCCCACCAACCAATATACGGATTCCCAACATTACGCTCCTCGAGATCATTGCCCTCACAACCATTTCAATTATTCTACAATCTAGAGTGCACACAAGGATGAAACACAGCTTCAACTACTTCGACTGAATCACCCCGGAATAATGCTTGAATGTATCTTGAAGCCTGTCGAGAATCTGTCTCTCTGTTGGTTCAGCAAAACAGTACCTGTACGAAACCACTTCGTCCTTCCTGCTATTCATTCTTTACTTCCAGCCGCATCTCACACAAAAAAGGTAAAGCATAGCGCCAACTGTCGTCACTGAACCACGTTGGTTTGGTCTTCGACTGTATTTTAGAAATGAATCGAGAATCTTTCTACTCATCGGTTCTACTGCACAATCCCTCTACAATACCACTTTCCCCTTCTGTCTATCTTCTTCCAAACCTTACTTGCCTGCCACATCTCAAGAACCAGCATACCCTCAGCCAACATATACTGTCTGCGATTATAGCCGTCACAACTACCTTTAATCTTCTACAATCTGCGATGCAAATTAGGGTAAAGCGTAGTGTCACTACAATACTCCGACCGCATCACGTAGGAATCGCGCTTGATTGCATAGTACAAATGATTCGAGAATCTTTCTCCTCATCGGCTCTACTGTGCAACAACGCTATAAAACATCTTCGTCCTTCCCCATACCCTCCCAACCAGCAATCGCCTACCATTCGACACGATACAGCACAACTACCTATCCCCCTCTTCACTTGCAGCTCTGTACCCACTATGAAGCTCGCTTTCGCCATCATCGTGGCACTCTCCCTTATTGCATCCGCGTTCGCTGCCGGAACATGCTACAAGGGCTGCCGCTTCCATTTCTGTGACGGAACTACGAAATTCAATCCCAAGGCCTACAAACCTGACACGCCATTCATGGGCCAGCTCTGTGACAAACGGGGCAAGATCAGACTCGGTGTTGTGGCGCAGGCGGGGGAAGGGATCATTTGGTACAAGTTCTTCCTCGTGCCAATCTCCAAGTATCGCCGCGCGGGACTCAAGCAACATTTCTCTCCCAGCTTCTTCAAGACCTTCCCTGTGGGGGGTTATCACGGAGGCATAGCCTACGGGAAGTTCGTCCCGTTGTACTTTCCTCACAAACTCTCGTCGGTGGGCCGCGAAACCAGCCAGCAGAGCCAGATCAACTTCCTCAATCACAAGTGCATCGTTTTGCCGCTCAAGAATTACCAGGTGCTCGACAGAAACGGCCGCTATGTCATCAAGAACATCAATGTCGGCCCGAAGAGAGCGTTGCATGACTGCGTAGCTTTCAAGGTAGTCTTCGGCCGGAAGTAGACAGCCGGCTTCGTGAGCAACTCTGAGATTGATTCTCCATAAAGATCTTCGGGCTAGCTCGCCAAGTTGGTGTATTGTAGGAACAGTAGGAAACAGTGTTAAGTTGTATTTAGGTTGGAGTAAGGAACTGAGACAATCACGCAATTTGAAGTGGATAATTGGTTGTGATATACTGGCCATATTAACTTTTGTTGAAATTTACTGTTAGTTCAGAGTCATTTTCAGCGCAACACTGAGCTTTCTACTGGCGGTTTTGCGTCTGAGTCACGGCGACTTGCGAAACCTTTCCTTCACTTGCAGTCATCTATAACATTCGCCGAAAATGGACAATCGCGTACAGTACTTCGTCGTGAAGCGAGTAGTACTACTAGATAAGAGCAAGCATTGCGATTTTTTTTGAAATTTGAGCAGCCATTGTGTCAAAGTAGGATCAGGCATCTCTTCCAAACAAAGAATATAATGAGAAATGCTAGTACGCTGGGAATGAGGTCGCAAAATTTTGCTTGTATTCAGGAATTTCCCTGGTACCTATCGTACAGCTGAATGAGAACGGGATGTGTTGAAGATATTGTGAACCAGAACAATAGGGCTAGGAAAGCGTTCTCTCCGAATCGCACAATAGGCTTGATTTTGTGACTACATTCTAAAGTTTTCTGTACGAGAATCAATAGAGCTGTGAATTCGTATAGGGCCGAGCTATCTACAACCAAATTCGAAGGTTGCATACACCAAGATAGATGTCCTGTATTACCACTTGGTGAAGCCAAAGAAGATAACGAAACGCCTCTGATATCGAATGCGAAAGAATAGTGAAGGTGATTGAGCAATTTGGATATGTGAATTCCTACCAACGCCACTGCACTCTGTTTATTTTTAGAGTTCGAGATGATGTGGCATTTTAATCTCTACCTCATTTCTCATCACACATTCAGTCCGAGTAAGATACAGATCGAGGTTTCCATGGTAGAATCGAAACGATTATTGTAAGAACTAATCTTGGTACTGTGTGTAGTGGCAGACATGTGAAAAATAGTATTTAAAATCTATTTTTTGTTTATGAGATCTCCTTAAATAATAAGCAACCATAGAATAGTGAATTGAATAAATAATTCAGGTAAAGAGTCGCAGAAACGTAAATTATTTACTGTTTTCCATCCATGAATACATTATTTCTGAAATAATTCAGTTATTCCTAGGGCTACTCTCTCATAACATGCAGTAGATCACACAAAGTTCGCGATTTAATAGCTAGCGTTCGTATCCTTGTTTGGGATGTTTATTGAATCAAATTCTCAAACTGATCTTGACCTGTATTGAGTCAAATTGAATATGCCAGTTTCAAGGCATAACGTTATCTTTTTCTTGGAGTACCAGCGAATAAATTACCCCAATGCATCAGAGGCAAAAAATAAATAGAATACGATGCTATTTTAAGTTATTTGAATATAGATTTATTTTTAAGCATGACTGTGTAGTGCGACTACATACAAGCTCGAAAAATTCGGAAGATTTGATCTCTGAAAATTCATCGAAACAAATTGCCACGAGTTATACCGAGCCTTTATGGCTTGGAGAATGCTACGATTTTATAAGGATCTTGAACGGAAATTGTAGGACTGCATTGAAATTATCATCCAAAATCAAAAATTGACTGCTGGTCCGCAATACAGCACTGTAAACTTGATAGTTCCATTCCAGATAGCACCTCATTAATAATCCTTCCTAAATCAAATCAAGCGAACTCTGGATCAGAAAATTAATTTCTATTTTAGATCGCCATCTGCTATTTATTATTGTTTTAGATAGATTCGGTATTGTTGGAAAGTAGAGAAAATTCAAGCGAGACATTGTATTTAAATTACAGTCCTTAAAGATCTCGCTCAATTGATGGATTAACGTTCTCAAAATCTAACAATCTTTCTAAAGTATAGAAATAAGTGGAAAGACAAAAGCAAAAAAGATATACATGATATAATTTCATGAATGAAATAGAAATACTCTTTGCTAGCATGCAGAAATTCTTGCTGGGCTTGGATACCGAAAACGACGACGAGCCGATTATCAGTGCCCAACTGAGTATCGAATTTGTCTATGTCATTTCTCACGGGTTTCGGAAAGAAAAATATGAACCCATCGGTAAACTTCAGAGATTGGCTGTCAATGCAAAGGAACTGCATCCTTTCTCAAGATAATTGAAGTTCACTCATCTGCCTCTACTAATATGCCACTAAGTTTTGTGAAACAGCGAGATATTGATTCATGAGCAAAACTTGATGCCGCTTAAAAATGAGCTATTATTAAAAAACGATGACTCAAATCGTTCTCGAATAAGTATAGTATTCGAAATAGCCATTGCATTGAATATGAAGTCAGAGAGAGCCTCCCGTGATGCCTTTTGGAGAGAAATTTGAATACAAATAGTGAAATATATCCAGAGGATGGACCATACCGAGGACATCTTCATCTTTGCATCTTAATTCAACTCCTGAGGCGTCGCAAAGTGTCTGAAATAAAGTGATACAGATATGTATACCAGTGTGGGATGATGTATTATTAAATATGCAGTCAAGATAATCGCCTGTGCGGACCTGATGAGCAAATTGTTACTTTATCGCTAATGTTTGTATCGAGGACCCTCTCAATATTCAACATAGAACTGTGCTCTAAAAACGCGGTGTAAATTTCATGA
>JAAUYH010125520.1_pt1 | contig 15087 bp, 11 predicted proteins | sample 7278061 | NCBI WGS metagenome assembly JAAUYH01 (sample SAMN14350203, study PRJNA611818) | marine sediment metagenome | isolation source: surface marine sediment (0.6m) | place: French Polynesia: Moorea | collected 2018-08
CAGGGTAAGCGCAAGAAAAATGAAGCTGTAATATGCTAAGAGAATCCATTTCATAATCAGGATTCCTAATGGTCAAAGGTTTTGGTAAAGAGTCTATCTCTAAAGAAAACAGAAGCAAACATCGATCGCTGCTGCCAGCTAGTGATTGCAACGAAGTTCAGAAACAATTGACCCATCATTTTGAAGAGTTAACAGATCCCCGAGGAAAGCAAGGAGTTCTCCATCCATTTATCAGTATTGTGATGATTGCACTACTGGCTACGATTGGTGGAGCTTCGGGTTGGGAAGATATCGAAACTTATGGAGTGAGTCATGAACGTTGGCTGTCGAGGTTTTTAGCATTGCCTTTTGGGATTCCCAGTGCCGATACTTATCGGCGGTTATTTGAGCGGATATCGCCCACTTCCTTTGAGCGGAGCTTCAATAGTTGGTTGAATAGTTTAGTCCTAGATTTAGGCGCACAGGTCATTCCCATCGATGGCAAAACACTCAAGGGTTCCTACGATCGTAATCAAGAACAATCTTCCCTACATGTTGTCAGTGCTTGGGCAAGTGAACATCGACTTTTTCTCGGTCAAGTCAAAGTTGAGGACAAAAGTAATGAAATTACAGCCATTCCAGCTTTATTAGAATTGTTAGATATATCTGGATGTATCATTACCATTGATGCGATGGGGACTCAACATGACATTGCTCGTCGCATTCAAGCTCTTGGTGCAGATTACGTGCTGGCACTTAAAGCCAATCATCCCACCTTATACGTCCAGGTCAAACAATGGTTTCAAACCGCTCAGGCTCAAAAGTTTGAAGGCATCGAGCATGAGATAGATGTGCGAGTAGAATCGGGGCATCACCGTCGTGAAAAACGTCAGGTTACAGCAGTTTCTATTGACCAGATGGGGGATTTATACAAACAGACTCAATGGTCTGGTTTACAAACCATAGTTCGAGTTGTTCGGACTCGTCATCTCTGGAACAAAACCACCACCGAAGTGATGTTCTACCTCAGTTCTCTACCGCCTGATGCTCAACAATTAGGCAAAGCAATCCGACAGCATTGGTCGATCGAGAACCAACTCCATTGGGTATTGGATGTGACTTTTGGGGAAGATGCCTGTCGTATTCGTACAGGCAATGCGCCAGAAAACATGGCTTTACTCAAAAGATGGAGCATTAATCTGCTCAATCAAGAAACCAGCTTCAAGCGTAGCACTCGTCAAAAATCGAGACGAGCCAGCATGGACGAGGGGTATTTGCTCAAAGTTCTCGAAGCTTCGATTCCCTTACAGTCTAACTTATCTGACTCTTAATTTTCTTGCGCTTACCCTGCATTCAACTTTCGCTTTTCCGAACCAAAGTATAAAAATAAGTATATATGTTTTTTTTGAAAATCTTTTTATCCGCACAAGTTTTAGTTTTATCCAGTTTTTTCTTATTCCCCATTCCTACTGAAGCCAATACCAATAAGCCATCACGAAACTATAACTCTCCTTCTCCCGAAAAAATAGCCCAAAGAAGAAGTGTGGGCAGTGGTTCTCGCTCCTTATCCTGCCAAACGCTTTTCCCCAAAAATTCTCTGACTTTGTTAGTTCCAGAAGAAGAGGTCGTGCATTACACTGTAAGTAGTAGTCCGTCTTTTTATGTATACGCTCAAACTGCGTCAACCGTTCCGTTAATATTTAACCTGGTAATTCCCGACCCTACAGCTAACAATCCCGTCAGAGAAAGAACTTTGGTTATCGAACAACCAGGACTGCACGAAATAAAGCTGACTCCCGAAATAGAATTAGAAACCGACGTAGTTTACTTCTGGCAAATCGGCATCCCCTGTAGTAACAATCCCCAAGAAATAGATCAAGTTATTAAAGCTGCCGTTCAAAAAGTTCGAGTTGACACCATTCTAGCCCATCAACTCGAACTGGCTAATTCCCCCTTAGAAAAAGCCCAAATTTATTCCAGTTCGGGAATCTGGTACGATTCTTTGAGTTTCGCCCTTAAACAAGCTCAATCTTCTTCAAAATCTGTTGATTATGTCCAAAAACTAGGTCAAGAGATCGGAATCGATTTAGAGCAGAGATATCTTTCTAGTTCTAATTCCTCACTATAAACAACCCTAGCTGGTTAAATCAATACTTGAAAATTTTGGTTTGCGCTTCGCAAGCTATTTTTTTCGCTCAATCAGTTTACAGAATATTTACAATTTAAAATCGTGTTAAGTTACCTAAAAGTTCTCTATCGTCGAATAAACAACAAAGCAATTAGAACTATTCTGCTAATTGTCGTTTTACCCATAATCGCTCTACGGCTTCTGGGTATCTTGCAGTGGATGGAATCGACAGCTTACGATCTGCTATTTCACTTTAGTCCGACTGAGCCAAGAGACGAAAGAATAGTGCTAGTAGCTTGGGACGAACAAGACCTTCAGGCGAACAAAGAAATAACTATGTCTGACCAGACCCTAGTATCCGTCCTGGAAAGAATTAAAGCACAAAAGCCAAGGGTTATCGGCTTAGACCTTTATCGGGACATTCCCGTTCACTCTAGAACCTTAGAGAAACAGCAAAATGAGCAAGCTTATAATCAGCTCCTAGAACTTTTTCGTTCCACTCCCAATCTAATCGGGATTGAAAAAGTTCTTGAACCCAGGATCGCTCCACCTCCAGTCCTTAAAGAAAAAAACCAAGTCTTTTCTTCAGATCTTATTACCGACACGGATAACATTGTCCGTCGCTCCTATATCGATCCCCAACCTCTAGAAAAAGAGGGAGATCTAAGCTCGTACAGAGCTGCTCCCTATGTAGGAACGATCTTGGCCACAGACTATTTAGCCGAGTCAGGATTTTCCGTTGATAGCTTTGAAGATGGTTCGCTCAGGATATTTAAAGACCAAAGTGAAATTGTTATAGACAATTTAAAGACTTTCGATGGTGGCTATATCAACAATCTTTATAACTTGAATTTTCTCGTCAATTGGCGGAGAGGAGACAATTTATTTGAGACTGTTTCTGTCAGAAAATTGCTCAAGGGAGAAATCCCCCCAAATACTTTTAAAGATAAAATTGTTCTGATTGGCAACATTGCTTCTTCTACCGCAGATCGTCACTTTCTACCGACCAGAAGATGGGATGAAATTCAAACCTGGACTTATGGAGTCTATATACCAGCACAGGTAGCCAGTTCCATTATATCGGCAGCCCTAGACGGACGACCCTTAATTAAAGTAGCTCCTCTAGGAAGTGGATATCTTCTCTTAGTAATTTCGGTAATTTCACTCGCCTATGGGATTTTTAAGTTTTCTCATCTCGCTCCCCAAAAATTATATTTCCTCAGTGCCTTATTTAGCTTAGTGTTAACAATCCTCCTGGGTCTGGGCAGTCTGCTCGCCTTTCAATTTGGTTGGTGGATTCCTATTGTTCCCGCAGTTTTAGGAATTTGGCTCACTTTTATTACCGCCAATAATCAAGTACAGCTAGAAAAAGAACAAAAAAATACCTTAAAGCTGGAGCTGATTTGCCTTTATTTAGATCATAAACTAGGCAACTCGACCAATTTAATCAAACTCAGCGCCAAAGGAATCAAAAAATTTTCTACTTTGGTTTACAATAATCTGGCTGAGGATTTTGAAGATGCCCGATTACAAGGCTACTACGATTGGTCAGACCGTTTCGACCAAACAAATAATGGTCAGAGCTTAGCTTCGATTAAAGGTAGACTCTGGGATATAAATGCTCAAATCGATTCGATCACCAAATATAGACATCGTACTACAAAATTTATCGACGTTACCTTACTACGAAAACAAACCCCACCAACAGCAGCCGAGGTTAATAATTTAGTCAAGCAAGTAATTCAACAAACCCTAGCCGAAAGTGCCTATAAATACGAGATTTTGGTTGAAGAAATCTATGATGATTCTTTACAAGGTCACAAAATAGACCGCCTCGTTGTCGAAATAGTCTTGGAAAACCTCTTGGATAACGCTTTTTATGCCGTTGACCCGAAATCGAATCAAGAGGCTAATTATCTTCCCAAAGTTGTGGTCGAAACAAAATTCCGCAAAAACTCCCTCGAAATTAGCGTACGAGATAACGGCAGCGGAATCCCCCAAATAAAACAACCAGAAATTTTTAAACCATTTGTTTCTTTTAAGGCAGACCGAGGACAAGGAATAGGGCTGAATTTAGTCAAAGAGTTATTGACCCTGATGCAAGGAACAATTAAAGTAGAAAGTCAACTGGGAAAAGGTAGCAAGTTTACCGTTACTTTGCCGAGAAAGTGACCTGGCATTAACAAAAATCAATCTCGATTTTATTAGCTGGATTGCTTTCATGGCGTTCCAACACATGGGCATAGATCGCCGTAGTTTTCGGGTCGCTATGGCCCAGTAAATCTTGTACGGCACGCAGACTCGCACCACCAGCCAATCCCAACGTACCCGCAGTATGGCGCAAACTGTGAGCAGATAGAGTTCGACCGGGAGTATATTTCAAATCCGCTTTTTCCAGATAGAGATCGACTACATAGCGAATTCCCCGACGGGACAATCTCTGTCCTCGAAACCGATTGCTACTAGAAATAAACAGAGGAGTAGAGGCCGTTAACTTTTCGCCCGTCTTTTTCCTGGCTGCCAAATACTGCTCCAGCATTTGACTCACATCTTCTCTGAGGGGGATAGTTCTAACTTTTCCTCCTTTTCCTTCTAACCGCAAACTCCAGCCCGCAGCCGTAACGATCGCATCCCCCACATTGGCGCGGTGCATCTCTACCGTTCTCGCCCCATGTAAGGCCATGATGGATACCAGACAGAGAGCTCGTAACGAGCTGACACTCTCATTCTGGGGAATTACCGCGAGTAACTGTTTTAATTCCGATAACTCCAAATAAGTGATTCGCTCCGAACTATTTTTTTTAGCTGTAGGTGGCTTAACCCCCAAGGCTGGATTTGATTTGACCAATCCCTTTTTCAACATAGCTTCATAAAATCGGCGCAGGACTACTAAGGTAAGAGCAATAGTAGTTGCAGCTAGAGCTCGCTCTTTAATTAAATGATAGCGATAGGTTTTGATATCTTCAGTAGTAGCTGTAGCGATCGCCATTCCTCGTTCTTCACACCAACTTAGAAACTGAAGGATTTTGCCCCGATAGGTACGGATGGTATCCTCGGCTGCATCTGATTGGGCCACCTCAATACGGAGAAATTCATCGAAAACCGACAGCATCACTTCTTCGGTGGGCAGCAAAACTGGGGCTGCTTGCCGAGAGCGTTTTTGGCGGTTGGCAATTCGGTTCGATTTCACCTTTCCCCCACAGAAAGCCTAAAATTAGCTTAGCAGATTTTGCTGCCGAGAATAGCTGTTTTCGGTAGCAAAAAGTTCCCAATCCTTAGAGAGTAAGAAAAACAGGCTCGAGCAATTTTAAGCTTCTCGGCCAGGTAAACCTCGCAAGTAAGACCAAAATTCCAGAATTTGCTCATCGGATAGATGTAAGCGAGAAGCCACATTATATTTTTCCCGCAAATATTTTTTCCAGTAATCTACGGTCTTTCCAACACGCTTAATTTGTCGCTCGAGCTGGTCGATAAGATAGTTCATATCCCATCCGTGCTGTTCTGCTTCAAGTTGCTTCTCCCAAATAGCTATTTGCTTCCGTTTATCGGCATCGAGCATCATCATCGCTTGGTTCAACTGTTCGGAGGTCATTCCTTCTAAAGCCTTCAATTCTGCCAACCCAGAGGCATCTTTGGTCTTCGACAACAGCCAAGCTAGATCCGCGAGATCTTCACAACTGTCTGGGGGTTCTTGTATCTGGTTTGTATTATCGAATTGAGGAGATAAATCAGCCAGAGAATCTTGGTTATTTTGGGGGTAACACTTACTACTGTTATTTATATATATATTAGGGTCAAGTGTTACCTCATTTTGGTCTTTGGTTTCAATGCTTTCAGCCATTTCTGTTGGCGGTTTTTGTTCGGGGGGATTTTCGGGGGATTTTTCTGAATCTGTTACCCATTCGAGAGGCCGATCTAGGAAGTTGATTTTTTGTTCATACTTCAACTGGATAGCTTCAAGAATGGCTAATCGTTCCTCACCGAGTAAATGCTTGTAATCTAGGTGGTAAACTCGGAACGCCTGACCATCTCTCTTGACTAGATGAGATTTAGTTTCCACGCCAACAGAGTGAAGTAGCCGATGGAAAAACTTGATCGGGTCTTTACCTGGTGTACCCAATACTTGCCGATTTTTGATTTGTTGGCATTTAGCCAAAATTGCTTGGACTTCTGGTGAATCGGCTCGATAGGTGAAATGAGGATTATCTTTAGCCATCTGGATAAAATCATTTAGTCCAACATCGATTAAAGCTTTAATCTTCAAGTAATCCTTTCGTAGCTTCCAGGGGGCAGGAATACTACCGCGATTAAAAATACGATTATACTTAAAGACGGCTAATTGTTTGGCAACAGAAGGATTTTCCATCAAGTAATAGAGTTCAGTCTGCCTCATGAGATTGGGCTGGTCGTATTTGAGCCACTTAATGAATTCGGGACTCCAGAGGGGAGAAAGGTTAATTCTCGGAAGAAAGGCAACTAATTGAGCCTTGATAACGGCAGCTCGCGTCTCCCACCTAGCATCAAAGTTAAGATTAATCTTGTCTTGACCGATATATTTATCGCTGGCGTTAAATATATGGGTAGCGTTTTGTAATTTAACTTCGTCTTTGGCTTCTCGCTCTTGTTTGGCGTACGCTTTTCTATTGGCCAGAGATTCTAAGGTAATCGACTCAACGGGATAACCATGATTAATTAATTGTTCTTTCAAGCAGGCACGATAATTAGCAAATTCATGGTTACGGATTGCTTTAATCCTATCGGCTGCGGTAGTGTAGGGGTCGAGATTAGACTGGTAGATTTCTTGGATTCGGGCTGTGATTTGTTCTTTAGAGAGGTTAGCTGCGTCCTCGATGGTCAAATTAAGTTCGCTCATCAGGGAACGCGCTCTGTCGGCTTGAAGGCTCTCTACGTTGGATGGACGGCGAGCGATATCTTCAGGTAAGATGAATTTCTTACACCAAACGAATTTAGGGACTTCGCTATCCCTAATCCGACCGAGGATTTGGATACAGCTATCGATATCTAGTTGTCCGAAGAAGAAAGCAAAATGCTCGCTAAAGTATTTTTTTAGGGCAATATCTAAACCGCTCTCAATACTGGGGCTACCAATCAGATATTCTGGTACATTCTCGGCTATCCACTTATCGGGGTTTTTGAGAAATTCCTTAACGTGCTTTAAGCCCACAGTTTTACTGTCGATCCTGATACCTGTTCGCCCTTGCTGTATTAACAGATTTTCGATGGCTTCACAGAAAATTTGGGAATCGCTAAAAATAACAGGGCGTTCGCTCTGGAGTAATTTCTGTAACCAAGGAGTTTTATCATTGACCTTGAGCTTCTCATTAAGATCGATAGTTCCCTCAAGCAAATAAATTTGGGGTTTGTCGCCCTGGTGCGTATTTTCAAGAGTAACTATTTGTTTACCTGGGCAGATTTCTTTGAAGAATTTAACCGCCCAATCCTGCATAAATCCGTCTAAGCCGATTATCCGCTCGGCACGGTTAATCATCTCATTAAACAGCTGTTTAACCTTTTCAAAATGCTTAATGGTAGGAGAGTATAACAAATGTTTTAAGACGGAAACCAGTTCGTCAATAACTACTATTTTGCCGTCGAATTGTTCTTTGACGTAGTGAATCAAGCTATCAATACAATTGCTAACTCTTACCCCAGGATCGTTCAAGCTGAATTCTCGTAAGTTTTTGTCACTTTGGAGATGGTAAAAGCTAAGATGAGCAGCTTTTTCATTGTATTGTAATAACAAAGTATTACGATAGCCTTGATTGAGAATACCGTACCCTGGTAGTTGCTCTAAGACCTTAATCAGTTGGGTGGTTTTGCCCGTTCCCAGTGCAGCTTTAAGCAAGAAGATAGTATTGGGTTCGGGTACTCCAAATTTAACAAATCGCTTCTGGATTTTGAGCTGAGGAGTAAACTTTTTAGCCTCTCGCCACAAATCCCATTGCTGTTTTATATATTGATGCTTTTGAGCTAGTTCAAAAAATGCTTGTGGGGTTAAATATTTAGCTGGTAAGAAAGTTGCTGCATCAATTTCATCAAGATCTAAGTGTTCATCTTTTTTAACCTGCCCCCACCATAAAACCTCGATCGGCTTGTTAAATTGCTTGAGAAAATTGATTTGCTTCAACCAACGTTGTATGACTTGAGGATTGAGAATATCACCAGCATCAGGGGCAATAACGAACTCATCATAATCTGATCTGTGAGAATTAGAGGGAGAGGACTAAGTTAATTTTTTGTCTACCCAGACCAAGAGAATCTATTCCATAACAAAAGCCTTTAAAACGGATAAAATTAACCGCTCTAGTGGCTCGATCGGGAATTTGGTAGCTTTTAGGTCTTGTTAAATCGAAAATGAGCGACATTATGTATTTTTTGTCCTATTTTTTTCTATATTCTCGAACAATCTCCCGAATATGGGACTACTGAACCAGTACGGTTAGATTGAAATTAAGCGATAAAATAGTATTTACTTGGATTTGAGGTTTGGTTAGCCTCTTGCGGGTTAGATTTTGGCTCCAACCAAAATCGTTATTATCGCTCAGTTTAAGCAGGGTCTTATTTCCCCTCTCGCCAGATTTTTAATCTGCTCTGAGTTTTAGCCCAAAAGAGAGTAACCACCTTTTTCTAATCTCCTTAAATTTCATAACTGTTTTTTGGCTACTTACTCGATCGAGCTGGCTAATTTTATAGTGCTTTTAGAGTTAAACCTAAAGGCTACGACTCTTGGCACTGCAAGCTTTTTAAGAATTGACAGCACAAAATTTCCCGTTTTTTTCTTGTCAAACGGAGCGTTATTCTACTAGAATTAGAACAACGTAATTTTTATTAGTGCTGATTATTCTCAGCTTTCTTGGTTTCTAGAATCACATATCGTTATCTCCTTTAATGGGGGTGTCCTTTAAGAACGTCAGCAAGTTTCCATCTAGTGGCGTTCTTGGCATTTTGGGGCGATCTTTAGACCGCTTGAGGGAACAATTTCTCAAAGCTTCGGGGGTAGAAATCATAGAAATTAAATTCCTACATGAAAACTTCAAGAAACTACACCTTCTGTCTATCATACCTCTGATTTGAAAAAGCATCTCCTTTGACCCTCTGAAAATTTCAAAAATCTAGAAATAGCTGGCGTTCTTGTCCTTCCAGGTTTCTTTTAGCTTGGCGATCTCGCGAAGCGAGCCAGTCCCGTCAAGCGGGATAATATCAAGCTGGGCGCTTTATCTTTTTTCTGTCTGATAGCTTGCCTACTTATTCCAAACTGAGTAGCAATTTTTTGGCAACTTTGAGGTTCAGAATTAAGACCATAATAAAGAACTAAGACTTTTCGCTCTTGTGTTTTTAAATCTTTATATCCTTTTTTCTGGTCAAATCTTTCCGCAGCGACAATTAAGCCAGTATTGCCTTCTTGGATGAGGTCTAGAAGCTCCAAGCCCCGAGCTTGATATTTTTTGGCTATTGAGACTACCAGCCGAAGATTGGCGATGATAAGTTGCTCTTTGGCTTCTTGGCCTCTAGTTAGATCTCTCTCCAGGCTAGGGAGGGAGGAATTTACTTGCTGCGCCCATTCAGAGCGGGTAGGTTCACGACGTAAATCGACCTTTAACCTTTCCTTAATCGATAATAAGGATTGTAACTTTTGGACTTTTCTGCCTAGAACAATTTCCTGCTCTGATGACAGCAGTGGTGTACGACTAATTTCTGTGAGGTAGCTACGGATACTATCTAGAGTAGCTTTCATGGTGATATTTGATTGTGATAAATTTTTCTTTCGTAGCAGTCAAAGAGGATTTCTCGGCCAAATTTGAAACAGTCTCTTTGATTAGGTAGTGTAGCATAAAGCTAGCAACTGAATCAAAACCGCAACGGATAAATTAGTACAGAAACACTAAAATTGTCTTCGGTATTAGTTTCGCCAAAGTCTCTTGCTTTGATTATCGGCTTACCGTAGTCTAATCTGACTTCAAAAGCTTCTTTAAATCGATAACGTAAAGCTAGCCCAGAAGAAGCAAAGGTATTAGAACCAGTAGTTTCTCTAACATTATTCCAAATATTGCCCACATGGAAAAAAGGGATGAGTTGGATTGTGCCCCAATTTTTACTTCTAATCAGGGGAATTCGTAGCTCAATAGTGCCAATCACACCATTGTCGGCAACTCCTAAATTGGGACGATATCCCATTACTTTAGCCAGACCGCCCATAGTAAATTGTTCGATAGGTAATAATTGAGCGGGAGTTAATTGAGTAAAGATGCGAGTTGCTAACACTAGGTCTTTCTCTTCATTAAAAGCTTTGAGCCATTGAAAATATCCGTTCCAACTCCAATAAATGCCATCGATGCCGACTTCGGTTTTGGTAGCATCAAAAGCATCAATGCCGATGTTGAATTGGGAGTTAAATGCTAAGTAACTATTCTTACCTTTTTTGGTGTATTCTTGGGTCAATCTAACTGCTGTAATCCTACTCCTACCATCTTCTAACCCCTTAGTAAAAGCAAAAGAAAAATCTTCCAAGACAAAGGTTTCGCTGTCAATATGTTCGATTCCCACTCCTAAAATCAGGGATTCAGTGCTGGTGGAAATAATGGGTTGTTGAAAATCGACCCGAACAGACTCGTAATCAGCATTGATGTCAAAATCGGCAATCACATCCTCGGTTAATTCGTTATTAGCGTTGTTGTAAGCAAAAACGATTCGGCCATCAAGTTTATTTATAGGAAAAGAATAAAAACCGCCAGTACGAGTTAAACCCTCAGTTTGAGAGCGATTGATGTTCAAGCGATCGCCAAACCCTAATAAGTTTTGGTGAGTCACACTGACATTACCACCAGAACTGCCAATACTAGGAGAATAAGCATTAGTGAGAGTAAGTCGAGCTAAAATAGGGGAATTTTCGGCTAAATCTACCATTAGAATGTTTTTGTTCACACTCACTTGACTGATATCCCCTTTGATTTGGGCAATGAGAGGATCGTTTTGTAATCTAGCTAAAGAGCGTAAGAGATGATGGGCATTAAGAGGCTTTCCCACTTGAGGAAGTCGAGATTTCAGATAATTTTCGCTTAAATTTTTTAACCCTTTAATTTTGATGGCTTCTAGAATCCCCTCGATGATTTGAATTCGGATAACTCCCTCAACTTCCTGTGGCAGTAATAAACTTCCGCTACTGAGATATCCTCGCTCGAAGTAATAGTTATCAATTTTTCTCTGGGCTTGTAAAAGAATTTCTAAAGAAACTTTTTGACCTAGTAGAGGAGCTAATAAGGCTTCTAGCTCAGAATCATCGAAGACCGTATTGCCTAGAATTTTAACCGATTGTACGGTAACAAGCTTCTTGGTTTCTGCTCGCTCGTCTTGAGCGACTGCTGCTTTAGTAAAAATCACCATTTCCGAACAAATAGGGATTAAGGCAACCAATAAAAGAAATATGATTTTTAGAAAACTGACCTTGCTTAACTTGTTGTTACTCACTTCAAAAAAGCCCAAGAGTTTTGCGATATAATCCTAGAGCATTAGCTAATTGCTGAAAAATATCTAGTATATGGCTGAAGATTTAGTTTTAATAGTCGATGACGAAATTGCGAAACGGGAAAATAGCCAGGAAGATTTTATCGAGCTGATTGGAGTTCCTGCGGAATCTTCTCTTTTTGCGGAAAATTACGAAGAAGCTTTAGAAATAATTAAATTAAAACCCAACATTGTTTTTTGTTTTATCGATATTAAAATTCCTAAAAATAGGGACGAGCAATACGATTATACAGCAGATGAATCTGAATGGGGACTCAAGTTAATTCCTCAAATTAACAATATTAAAATGTTTATCTATTCTGCTTATGTCGATCAAATTATTTTGCAAGAAAAAGCCGAACAAAACGATTTAATTATTGGCAGTGGCCATAAACCATTTTTGGTTGAAGAATTTAAAAAAGCTGTAGACTATTTAAACGATATATTTGTCCCAATTAGTCCTGTTTCCTTGGTTCGTGAGTCTTTTGATTATTCTTCTCTCGATGATGAACTCTCGAATTTTATGAGGGCTAAAGCCCAGACGATTAGTACAACTTATCGAAAAACCATAGAAGATCTTATCCATGTAGGAAGCTATTTGCTCGAAGTAAAAGAAAGACTAGAATATGGGCAATTTTATAAATGGATAGATGCGGAACTGCCTTTCGGCGAAGCTTCGGCCATTCGTTTTATGCAAGCAGCTAAAAGGTTTAGTTCCTACAATTTGCAGGGTTTGGACTTGGTGCCCAGTGCTTTATATAAGTTGGCCGAGGCTGCTGTTGCTCCCGAGGCTGCTGAAGAGGCAATCGAACGGGCGAGAAGAGGAGAAAAAATCACTAACATAGTAGCCCAGGAACTGAAAAAAAAGTATTCGCTCCCCAAAAAATCCAAAACTGCCGACAAAAGCAACCAGGGAAAGCTTTTGTCGGTCAGCCCTAGCGTTGAAATTGCTCAACAGGCTCTTGAACCCTCTCCTCAGCAGATAAATAAACCAAAACAAAAGATTTTAGCTGTTGTTCCCTCACAAAATGCCATCCAAAATAGTTGGTGGCAGTTGGGAGAACACCATCGGCTTTTTTGCGGAGAGGCTAAGAATAGAGAATTTATCAAGCATCTTCCTAAAAAAATTGATTTAATGCTAAATTTTTTGCCCAAACAAGATTTTTCGCTAATTCCTGCCATTAAATCAAATTTTTCTTTTACTTTGGAGTCAAATTATGACGATCTCGATCTAGACCCCTTGGTGAAAGAATGTATAAGAAGTACAACTCAACCTGGTGAAATAGTAGTTTTCAACTATATCTATTACGCCGAACTGCTAGACTTGGCTGAAAGACTCAAATGTCACTTTATCGTAGCCGAGCCAGATTTAGCCAAATGTGAACGAATCCTGACAATTTGGCGAGAGAAAGGAGCGGTGATGCGATTAACAAGCTAAAACAAAGTTAAAGATTTATATATTTAGTTTTTTTTGGAAGGAAATAGTCTAAAATATCTTCAAGCATTTACCAAAAATATTTGAGCGAGTCACAAAAAATATCTGGTCCAACTGCTACCTATTTCGGGTATCTGTTCGGTAGTGCCGAACCCAAGAAATTTCTATAGGTCTTATCAATCATGAGTATTCCTCAGCCCAATGGATTTCAATTCGTAAGCAGACAAAAACAACCAGAGCCAAGCAAGAAGGTATTAGATCTGGCCAAAAGCAAGCGAAAGTCAGAAGAAGATACAGTCTTTTTTTTGACTCATCTCTTCGCGATTAAAGCGATCGACTGCTGGCTCGAACAAAAAAAATATCCTCTTAGTATTCAAGAAGCTTTAAAATCTTTAGGATTGAGAATAGAGAGTGAAAAACGGTGGAAGAGAGACGAATTCGAGCTAATTAATTTTTTGCAGCAATCGGAGCCAGAAGCGGTAGGAGATTTAGCCAAAGAACTAGAAATAAGGGCGGATGACTCATATCGAAAATATTCCTTTAATGCTAATTGTAGCGAGTCCCTAACTCTTCTGCTTTTGGAGGTCGAAAAGGATTTGGAGAAGTGGTACAAAGAATCTGAGGGATGGGGGTGTCATTTTACTTTGAAGGCTAATTTTCAAACTCTAAGAGGGGAATTGCACGAACGATTTTACGAGATAGCCTCCTACTGGGAACGGGCATCGGTTCGGTCAAGTTTAGAATTTTTTCGAGAACTCGATAGTTTTTTGCTCAGCTTCCAAAACGAATACGAAAAGGAGAGAGATAAATATTTAGATAAAGAAAATAGTAGTCGGCAAACCTATAAAAGATATTTTTCGGCGATCGAGTACGGGGAACATCGAGGCGATCTAGATGAATTGCATAATAATTTCGCTCTAGCTCAAAAATCTCTATCAAGCCTATACAAATTCAAAATTAGAGCCGAAGTATACTCTTCGGCTATCAAGTTATTGAACAGATTGAGGGATAACACTCAAAACTATACTGCTGTAATTGACGAAGCCAACAACTTTCTCACAGACACTCAAGTTAATTTTGCCGTGCGGATAGATGTGAGGGAAGAAAGTAATTTATTTCTGGCTTTGCTAGCAGGGGAACTGGCCAAACAAATAGATTTTGGCGATTTACGTGAAAAAGTGGAAAAAAGGGGGGGATTTTCTTTGCTCAACTGGAAAACTTACAAAACTTACGGTCATGTAACCGTACAGGATGCTCAAAAGGCAATTAGAGAAGAACTTATGCCTATCACTAAAGAAATTTGCTCGAAAATGTATCGACAACTCTCTCGCCAAGTCGATAGCTTTGAGACCGTTGACCAACAGCCAAAGCTGAATATTTCCCAATTCATTAAATAAAAATCCTTCATGTCTAATTACATAAATAATAAAAAGCACGATTTATCCTCAAACCTCTATCAAGCTCCTTGCCCTAATTGTGGATTCAAGCGCAATGATTTAGAATCTATTATTTGCGAGAATTGCGCTCGACCGCTAAATGCAGTCAACGGTCGAGCGCAAGACGGGGGAGGGACAAGTAAAAAGCGAACCGTGAGAAATAAGCTCACAGTTGTTGGCCCAAAACGTGTTAGCACGGTCAGAGGAAAAAATCAGAAAACGAGTGGCCAAAGGCTTTTCCTCTTCTCCACCGTCGGAGTAGTCGTATTGGCTTCATCGGTGTTCCTGGCTTCTACCCTCAATGCCAGTCCTGAAGCGAAACTAAGAAAGGCAGAAGATGTTATTTACTACGACGGAGAGCCTTGTAGCCGATTTATGATGGGGGAGGAGGTAGCTCAAGTCCTTAAAAAGATCAACAAAAAATTAATACTTGTAAACGACAAATTTGGTAGCAACAAGCAGATCGATAGAGTCAGCAAGGGCGAATTAGACTTGGCTTTCAGCGAAAAAGCGTTTATGCCACAACATTACGAAAGAGCCAAACAAAGAGGAGTGGAAATTGTCGGCATACCTTATGGTCGGGATGG
>JAAUYH010229703.1_pt1 | contig 15085 bp, 18 predicted proteins | sample 7278061 | NCBI WGS metagenome assembly JAAUYH01 (sample SAMN14350203, study PRJNA611818) | marine sediment metagenome | isolation source: surface marine sediment (0.6m) | place: French Polynesia: Moorea | collected 2018-08
ACAATTGCGGGCTTGGCCGCGCTGCTCAACATCTGGCTGATGATCAGGGTGGGCCAGGTCCGGACGAGCGAGCAGGTCAGCGTCGGTGACGGCGGAAACGAGAAAGTGACCCGCCGCATGCGCGCGCACAGCAATTTTGTCGAAAGCGCACCATTCGTACTCATCCTTGTCGGCGTAATCGAATTCAGTCAGGGCTCACCGACCTGGCTATGGATAGTGGGCGGCTTGTACTTGCTGGGCCGTGTCGGACATGGCATCGGCATGGATGGGGGGACGCTCGGCAAGGGCCGGATGGTCGGCACGATTGTTACCTTGCTGGTCCTCCTGGGGCTCGGCATCTACGCCGTTCTCATCCCCTATCTGGGCTGAGGAAACTAGCGGTTGGCCAGCACATCATCCGCAACAAAGGCATTGGTCTTGCGCTCATAACCAAACTGGCTGGTCGGGCCATGGCCGGGAATGAAGGTGACATCATCGCCCAGTGGCCAGAGCTTCTGGGTTATGGCATTGATCAGGTCCTGGTGATTTCCACGCGGGAAATCGGTCCGGCCGATTGATCCCTGGAACAGAACGTCGCCGACGACCGCAAGCCTGGACGGTTCATGGTAGAAAATCACATGGCCCGGCGTGTGCCCCGGGCAGTGGATCACATCCAGAACCAGATCACCCACGGTCACCTTGTCCCCGTCCTTCAGCCAGCGATCCGGCTCGAAGCTCTTCGCAACCATGCCGTATCGGGCGCCGTCGCCATCCAGTTGATCGATCCAGAAGCGGTCGTCCTCGTGCGGTCCCTCGATCGGTAATCCCAGCTCTTCGGCCAGCATGCCCGCCTGCCCGCAATGGTCGAGGTGGCCATGTGTAATGATGATCTTTTCGAGCTCGACCCCATGCTGATCCACTGCAGCCTTCAATCGCGACAAGTCACCACCCGGGTCGCTGAGGGCGGCCTTGTTGGTCTTGGTACACCAGAGCAATGTGCAATTCTGCTGCAATGGTGTGACTGGGATGATTACGGCTTTCAGCGGTGCTTCGGTCATGGCGGCTATTTGGCGGCGGCGGGCCGCAGTTGCAAGGCCGGAATCCCCTCTATTTCACTAGCGCCTATTTCAGCCGGCGACCGGTCCAGATCACACGGCCGATAATGTTGACGTCCGCCGCATCGACATCATCCCAATCAGGATACTGCCTGTTGTCACTGCGTATCGACAAGCGCCCAGATGGCGCGACGGCGAGCCTCTTGACCAGCAGCACGTCATCCATGCGCAGCACATATATACCGTCTCGCAATGGCCTGAGCGCCGCGCCATGATCGACCATGATGTCATCACCGTCACACAAGGTAGGGTCCATCGAGTCCCCGTCGACCGTTACCAGCGACAGCTTGTCCGGGTCAGCGCCCAGCCGCTTGAGCCATTTCGGGCCAAAACCCATGGCTTCCGCAAGTTCATCTTCCGCATGAGCGCCCGCGCCAGCCGAAGCCCCCACCTGCAACTGCCGGATCTGCACCAGTTGCCCGGCCGTTGCCAAGCCTGGTCCTTGCCGAACCTGTTTGTTCGGACCGCCAAGCACCACTTCGTCAACCCCGTAAAACTCCGCCAATCTTAGGCGATCCTGTTCGTCCAGCTTCCGTGGAGAGCCGCGCCGGATATATTGCTGGATATAGGCAGGATTCTTGCCCAGCATCCTCGACACGGACGCAAAATCATCTCCGTTGGAGCGGATCAGCTTCTCAAGCGCCGTGCGGGGATCTTCGATCGCCATGGCGCCCAAGCTAGACTAGCTGGCCGAAAAGGACAATAGGATATTTCCTAGACATGTAGGAAATCAGGTTTCAGATAGGATATTTCCTATTCCATGAATCGAAATGATTCGCCTTACAAGGAGCCAATCCATGACCCTGCTTCGTGAAATCGAGAAATACCTGCGTGACACCGACATGGCCTGGACGAGGTTCGGCCGGCTGTCAGTGCACGATCCCCGCTTCGTCCAGGACCTGCGCAACGGCAGGCAACCCGGTCCTGAGGTATCGTCCCGTGTAGAACATTTCATGAACAAATGGCATGAAGACCGTGCACTCTAAGGACACGGGACACCAGATTGCCGCACAGATAGAGGCACTGGTTGGCGGCCGGGCAACGGTGCAGCACGTTCGGGAAAGACCATGGGCAAGCGTCACATTTGCCGGTACCAGATACACCATTCGCATCGATGCGCGCGCAGACGATAAAATCGATACGGTCGATGACTGTCTAGCCAAACTGATCCAAGCTCTGCCGGATCACCAGTTTGAACTGCGCGGCCATTTCGTGGCCGACCTGCTCGTTGGACAGCCAGAACCGGGACTGTTCGAAATCGAGATATTGGCGATAGCCGATCCGCAGCCAGGCTAACGGACCCGCCATTGCTGGCCTATCGCTGCGCTGTCATCCGTTCCAAGGTTCCCAGCGCCGCCTTGAGGGCCGCATCCATGTCGGCCTGCCGCGCGGTTTGCGCTTCCGGTTCCGGGGTCTCGACCGAACGAAGCGGCGGCATGCTGACAGGTTCAGGATCCGCGACCGGCGCAACCGGTGAAGCCATCGAAGCTGACGGCGCCGTTTCGACCCCGTGAAGCGCCTTCAACTGCGCGAGGCCGGCTTCCAGCCGATCAGCCAACTGTGCGATGGAAAGGCTGCTGAGGTCTTCTTCGACTATAGTCTGTACCACCGGGGGAGTTTCATCCTGCTTTTCAACCACTGGTTCCGGTGTTTGCACGGGCGGTTCAACCGGCTCGGGAGCCTGCAGGCTTCGATCGGCTACAAAGCTGGTCCGCGCAACCTGCGGCTCGGGAGGTGCGGTCTCCTCCGCCAATGGTGCCGGAGCCGTACGGGGCTGCAGCTCTGCCGAAGACTCGGGCGCCGACGGAAGGTCCGATGGCTTTTCGAACGGCTTGATCTGATCGGCAATCGGAGTACCCAGGTCGCTGGCCGCAAACAGTGGCGGCCGAGCCGGGGCATCCGGATGCTCGTCCGACTTGCGCCGCTCGGGCAGGTCGGCGAGGTCGGTCACCTTGTCCTTTTTGGGTTTCTTCAGAAACTTGGTGAGCGATTTCACCGAGAATGGTTTCTTGGATGAAGCGGGACGCGACGTGTCTTCCACCCCTTCAACTTCCGGTTCGGGGGTCAGGTTTCTGCGAATGGCAAGGCCCATGTCAGAGCTCCCTTTGCGATTGAGATAGACGAATATGGCAGAGGCGGCGACGAGGCCGGCGGCAATCGCGATCAGGCCGCGTGCCGTGTTTCCCAGCGGCGGCGCGGCAGCGGGAACGATCTCGGCAATACCGGTCGCACCGACAATGGACTCCAGATAGACGTGCGGCAAGGTGGCCACGACAAGCGCCGCGGCAATGCCACCGACCACAGCCATGGCAGGCTGCTTGAAGCGGGCCAGGTCACTTTCCAGTTGATCCACGTCTTTCTCCACCGTTTCAGGCCGCTCGCTCGAAATTCTTTTCAGCGATCAACCTTTGGTAAACGGGAGTGTAACGCAAAATGTTTGACGACCAGTTACGATCAGCTTCGACAAATTCTCTCGCTTTTTCAATGATATCAGGCCAATCGGCTCTTGATTTCAGCAAATTTGCAAGCTTTTTTGCGATCTGGACGGCATCGCCGGCAGGAAAGAGGGTGCCGGTAACGCCATCTTTTATCAGTTCCTTGTGGCCGCCGACATCCGACGCTGCCACCAAACGGCCCTGTGCCATCGCTTCGAGCGGTTTCAAGGGCGTGACAAGTTCAGTGAGCCGCATTGACTTGCGCGGGTAAACCATCACATCCATCAAGCCATAATAACGCTCGACCTCTTCATGGGGCACACGTCCCGTGAACGTCACAATGGATTGCAGGCCGAGCCGAGCCACCTGCTCTTGCAATTCGGATTCCATCGGCCCGCCACCGACCAGAAGCAAGTGCACTTCCGGACATGTCTGGACCAGTTCCGGCAGCGCAGCGATCAGGTCATCCAGTCCTTCATAGTCGTAAAAGCTGCCGATGAATCCGAGTACGGACTTGCCATGCAACCCAAGCTCATCCCGCATAGCCTCATCGGGCTTGGGCGGGTTGCCGAACAACTGCATGTCCACGCCATTGGGCGAAACCGTAATCTTTTCGGAAGACACTCCGCGCGAAACGAGGTCTGTTTTCAGGCCTTCGCAGATTACTGCAATTGCATCGGCACCGTTAATGACATGGTTTTCAAGCTGGCGTGTCAGCCAGTATCGGGGGTTGCCTTCACGCCCGGTTCCGTTACCCACGGCCGCATCTTCCCAAAAGGCGCGGATTTCATACATCATCGGCAGGCCGGTCCGGTGCGATGCCTGCAACGCCGCCAAGCCATTCAGTGCCGGCGAATGCGCGTGCAATATGTCCGGTTCCCAGTCCTGCGCCACCTGCTCAATACGCTCGGAAAGCAGGGAAACTTCCCGCCATTCGCGCACTGGGGAAGGGCCAGACACCTCGGCGATGGTGCGGAAGAAGTCGAGTCCGTCGCATGGCTCCAGCAGTTTTTCCGCGACATAGCCATGCTGGTTTTGCCTTACACCGGTGAGACCCGCGACCGTCAATCCGGCACGAAGCTGCGCATTCATGATCGCGCGCGTGCGAAACGTGTAACCGCTATGCAAGGGCAGGCTGTGGTCCAGGATATGCAGGATGCGGGTCATGACCCATGCCCCTGCCAAAAAAGGATTAACGTCCCGTCAACCCAAAGCCTGTATCGCGCGGGATAAAGAAGGTGCCATTTCGCCGCCTTTGTCCGGGACAAAATGGGAAATGATAGACAATTTTTCTATCCTGCTGACGCACTGCCTGCTGCTGCTGGCGGCGTGGAGGCTCATCCATCGTCCCGATCTGGATTTTGAAGAGCCGCCCGAGCGCGACAAGGAACCAAGCGGCTTCATGGCGAAACCTGGAAAGAACGAGGGCTAGTCGATGCGCGACCTGTTCTTCGTTGGATATCTGCTTGCGCTTTTGTTCATTGCGTTCAAGCGACCGTTCCTGTTCACGCTGGTCTATTGCTATATCGACATTGTCGCACCGCAACGGCTCAGCTACTTCCTGCTCAATTCAATCCCGCTGTCGCTCATCGTGTTTGCGCTGGCGTTTCTCGGCTACATGGTCGCCGATGACAAGAAGGACAGCAGGTTCTCGGTCCGTCAAGGCCTGATGGTCCTTCTACTCATCTACAGCGGTTACACGACGATCCAGGCCGCGGTACCCGAATTTGCATGGCAGAAATGGGATTGGGTGTGGAAGGCCACGATCTTTGCCATTTTTCTGCCGCTGACGCTGCGCACCAAGCTCCGCATAGAGGCGCTCGCCTTGTTCATGGTGCTTTGCGCGGCAACGCTGATCATCACCGGCGGTATCAAGACGCTGGGATCGGGCGGCGGCTATGGTGCGCTGGTATTGCTGATCGACGACAATGCCGGCCTTTATGAAGGTTCGATCATTTCAACGGTTGCGATCTGCATCATCCCGCTGATCCTGTGGCTCGCCAACCACGGCACGGTATTTCCGCCCGACTGGCGGGTAAAGCTGTTTGCTTATGCGCTGGTCTTTGCGGCGCTGCTCATTCCGATAGGAACGCAGGCGCGCACTGGACTGGTCTGCATCGCGGCTCTCGCCGTGCTGCAGCTCCGCTTCGTGAAATACCGGTTCATCTACGCCGGATTGGCGGCCGTGCTCGGATTGATGGCGATACCGTTCCTGCCGCAAAGCTTTACCGACCGGATGTCGACGATCCAGAACTATCAGGCCGACCAGTCCGCCTCGACCCGGATCGCGGTTTGGGAATGGACGTGGGAATATGCCAAGGCCAATCCGTTCGGTGGCGGGTTTGACAGCTACCGATTGAACGAGATTCGATATGAACTGGCCGAAGACGAAGATGCCGAGGACGAGTTTGAGTATGAGCTCGAAGATGACGGCCCGGTCGAGATCGTCGACGAGAGCCGCGCATTCCACAGCAGTTATTTCGAGATGCTGGGAGAACAGGGTTTCCCGGGCCTGATCCTGTGGCTCCTGATCCATTTTGGCGGCGTCTGGCGGATGGAGGTGCTGCGCCGAAGATATACAAACACCGAAAAGGAAAGTGAAAAATGGGTCGCGCCGCTGGCAATCGCGCTGCAGCACGGGCATATCATCTATCTGGTCGGTTCGCTGTTCGTCGGCATTGCCTTCCAGCCATTTGTCTACAAGCTGGTCGCTCTGCAGATCGGACTGGATACCTATGTCAACCGCAGGTCGGCCGAGGCGAAATGGCGGCCGATCGTCAAACGCCTGACCGGCGGTACAAACCCGAAGTCGCTGCCTGAACCGTCACGGCCATACACAAACTGAGTGACTGCCGGGACATGGCTGCTATCGTGCTCCCATGCCTCTTTCTGTAACTAGCTCGATCGAAAGATGGCCGGTTGCCGGAGCCTTTGTAATCAGCCGCGGGGCCAAGACCCATGCGGATGTGGTCGTTTGCGAAATCGCTGGTGACGGGGCCGTCGGACGCAGCGAGGCGACACCGATCTATTATGAAGGAGAAACGGCCGAGCAATGCGCCGGGGAGATTGCCCGCTTCGTCGCCGATCATCCCATGTTCGACCACCAGTTGATCATGCAGCAAATGGAACGCGGCGCAGCACGCAACGCGCTGGATTGCGCGTTATGGGATTGGCGTTCGGTCAATGCGGACCAAACGCTGCATGAGACAGCGGGATTGCCCGCGCCAAGGCCGCTGGTTTCAGCCTACACAATTTCACTCGACGATCCGGGTGGCATGGAAACGGCCGCAAGAAATGCGGCCGCCAATGGTCACGGTTTGCTGAAACTGAAACTGTCGGGCGAAGAGGATCATGCGCGTGTCGCTGCTGTGCACAGGGGCGCTCCCGATGCAAGGTTGGTCGTCGATGCCAATGAGAGCTGGAACAACCTTGATATTGCCGCCGAGGCAAAGGCATTGGCGGCATATGGTGTAGAACTGATCGAGCAACCGGTCAGCGCCGGTCGCGACCATTTGCTGGCTGGTGTTGACACGCCCATTCCCTTTTGCGCCGACGAAAGTTGTCATACCAGCGCCGATGTCGAACGCATCGCGCTCTATTACCAAGCGATCAATATCAAGCTCGACAAGGCCGGCGGGTTGACCGAAGCGATGGCCATGGCTCATGCCGCCCAGGACTTGGGCCTCAAGATCATGGTCGGCTGCATGCTATCCACATCGCTTGGTATCCAGCCGGCCTTTGCGCTGGCCCAGCTTGCAGATTGGGTAGACCTTGATGGACCCCTGCTACTTGCAAATGACCGCGACGATGGCTTCCGGTTCGAGAACGGCCTGATCCTGCCGCCCGTTGCGAAAAACTAGATACCGTCCAGATACTCGATCACCGGTGCCGCCGCCATGCAGGGTGCAAGCCTGGGCCCGCTCGCCCGGAAATGATCCGACTTGCCGTGCGCATCGAGCGCTGCCTGGTCGACATATCGTTCAAGCACCTTGTAAACTTGCGGATCTTCCTTGCTCTGAAAGACCGAGTAAAACTCGTTGCCAGGCTCGTTCGCCCGCACGGCGTCCATCAACTCGGAGAACACGGCTTCGAATTCTGCGTTCTTGCCTTCCGCAACCGTCAGGGTTGCGACCACACCTACTGCCTTCATGGCTATCTCCCTTTAATAGCGTACGACCGGCTTGGGCTTCGGTCGCACCAGATGAGTAAAATCAGAAGACTTCAAAAAGTCCGGCCGCGCCCTGCCCGCCGCCAATGCACATGGTGACCACAACATGTTTCGCGCCTCGTCGCTTGCCTTCGATCAGCGCATGTCCGACGCAGCGCGCACCCGTCATGCCATAGGGATGGCCGATCGAGATCGAGCCGCCATTCACGTTCAGTGTTTCATTGGGAATGCCCAGCTTGTCCTGGCAATAGAGTACCTGCACCGCAAAGGCTTCGTTCAATTCCCACAAGCCAATATCGTCCATCGACACGTCGAACCGTTCGAGAAGCTTTGGAATCGCAAATACGGGCCCAATACCCATTTCGTCAGGCTTGGTACCGGCGACTGCCATGCCGACGAAGCGGCCCAGGGGGTTCAAACCTGCCTTTTCCGCTACCTTGGCTTCCATCACGACGCAGGCGGCCGAACCATCGGACAATTGCGAGGCGTTGCCCGCGGTCACGATCTTGTCCGGACCGAGCACGGGCTGCAGGCCTTGCAGGCCCTCAATCGTAGTGGTTGGCCGGTTGCCCTCATCCTTGCTTAGCGTGATTTCCTGCGTGGAGACCTCGCCGGTTTCCTTGTCCTTCACGCCCATGGTCGCGGTAACCTCGACAATCTCGTCATCGAACTTCCCGGCTTCCTGTGCAGCAGCGGTGCGCATCTGCGACTGCAGCGCATATTCATCGCACTGCTCTCGGCTGATGCCATAACGCTCGCCCACCACTTCGGCGGTCTGCAGCATTGGCATGTAGATGTCGTCGTGCATGGCAAGCAATTCCTTGTCAGGCTGCACGCGCATTTCCGGTGTCTGCACCGTGGAAATCGATTCCTGGCCGCCGCCAACGACAACATCCATCCGGTCCAATGTAACCTGCTTCGACGCCGTGGCAATTGCCATCAGCCCGGAGGAGCACTGCCGATCAATGGTCATGCCCGGCACTTCGATCGGGAAGCCAGACCGGAGCGCGACCTGCCGCGCCAGGTTTGTGCCCTGGGATCCCTGTTGCAGCGCGCTGCCCCAGACCACGTCGTCGATCGTCCCCGGGTCAATGCCCGCTCGCCCGACTGCGGCCTTGGCTGCATAGCTGCCAAGCGTCGGCCCGACGGTCATGTTGAAGGCACCTTTATAGGCACGACCGATGGGCGTGCGGGCAGTGGAGACGATGACGGCATCACGCATGAATTTTTCCTTTTTTGATTATTTCAGATTCGAAAACGCCGCGCATTGTCTGCGCAGCGGTACGAAGAAACAAGGTTTTTCTTTGAAACTGTCAGCGACGCTACGGCATTCTAGCCTTCGGTAACCTGGACCGGAAACCCGCCCTCGGGATAGGGCAATATCATTTCCCCGTCGGGGGCAGCAGTGAAAGTTGTCTGTGTCGGATAGGCAAATTCCAGTCCCTCGGCATTGAACTTTTCGACTATCGCCAGCCCGATGATATGACGCCCTTCGAAGGTATCCTCATAGTCACTGCTCATAATGTCAAAATCTAGCTCGAAATTGAGCGAGCTATCACCAAAGCCAACGAAACCGCAGCGGATAAATTGCGCACCATTTGCTTCGACAATCTCCCTCAGCAAACCGGGGATGCGACGCGCGTCGTCGGGCTTTGTCTGGTAGATCACACCGATGCCGAACCGGGTACGGCGCCGGTTCAGCTGGGTGTAGTTGATGATACGCTTGTCAAGGAGATTGGTGTTGGAGATGATCACCTCTTCTCCCATGACCGATCGCAATCGGGTACTTTTCAGTCCGATCTTCTCAATCGTCCCGATCGTATCGTCAAACTGGATCGTATCACCCTTGCGAAACGGCTTATCGAATATGATCGACAGGGCCGCGAACAGATCTGAGAATATGCCCTGTGCCGCGAGTCCGATGGCAATACCGCCAATACCCAGTCCAGCGATCAGGCCGGTGACATCGACGCCCAGATTGTCGAGGATCATGATTGTCGCAATGGCGAACAAAGTGAAGGTCACCAGCACACGGATCAGCGTGATCGCATTTTTCAGCGTCTCATATTCGTCCGGATCCTGAGACGTCTTGCGCTCGACAATGCCGAGGATTATCTCGCGCAGCCAGATCGCAGCCTGGATCACGGCCGATATGGTGAAGGCAATGTGGACAACTCGCTCCACCAGCTGGGGTGCACCGGCAACGGTCACCACAAGTTCCGCCGAGACCATCAGCATGAAGAACTTGCTGGTCCGGGCAATCGCCTTGAGGAGTATCGCCCGGTAGCCTATCAGCCCTTCATTGTTGCGCACCCGTCGAGCGGAATAGCGCTTGACCAAATCCAGCACGAAAAAGAAGCCGGCGCCAATGACAATCGCAAAGAGGAGTTCCAGATAGTGGGTCTGGAACCAGATGCTCGTTTGTTGGAAAAACTGTTCAACCGAAAAATCGACACCCTCACCCAGGGGATTTATTGGCTGGATGATGGGTTGGTTGTTCTGTGCCATGCCCCGCAATTAATCAGTGGCCTTTGGAATAACAAGGAAATGTTCGGCGATCTGAGGGCTAGAGGGGTTTCTTGGACGCGGCGATCAGGAACTCGATATTGCCTTTCGGCCCAGTGATCGGACTGGTGACAATGCCCTTCACGTTCCAGCCTTGCGAACCCAGCCACTGCTCCACTTGCATACACACGCGGCGGTGGACAATTTCATCACGTACCACGCCGCCCTTGCCGACTTCGTGACGCTCGGCCTCGAATTGCGGCTTGATCAGCGCGACCAGCCAGGCCTGGTCGGCAACGAATTGCATCGGCCGCTCCAATACCTTCGCCAATGAGATGAAACTGGCATCGCAGACAATGAGGTCAATCGGTTCCGGGACATGGTCGCTGGTCAGGATACGGGCACTGGTTTGTTCGTGGACAATGACGCGTTCATCTTGCCGGAGTTTCCAGGCCAGTTGGTTGGTACCGCTATCGACGGCATAGACCTTGCGCGCACCGCGTTGCAGCAGGACGTCCGTGAAGCCCCCGGTGCTGCTGCCCACATCCAGCGCAATCATGTCCGCCACATCAATCTCGAAATGGCTGAGCGCATGGTCCAGTTTCAGGCCCCCGCGCGAAACCCAGGGATGATCCTTGCCTTTAAGTTCTATCTCCGTATCGACAGCAATCTTCTGGCCCGGCTTTTCCAGCTTCTGCTCCCCAATTCGAACCAGTCCAGCCATGATATAGGCCTGAGCCTTGCTGCGACTTTCTGCCAATCCGCGATCGACCAGCAGTTGATCGGCACGAACCTTGGCGGGTTTTGCATCATGCTGGGACATCGGCATTTGGGACTAGCCTAACTTGGTGCTCTTGGCCATATTCCTGCCATGAGATTCGCTGTTTCGTCCGGCCTGTTGCTCGTCGCTGCCCTTTCGCTGGCAGGTTGTGCCGTTGCAAAGGCCGAGGCAGAAAGCGAACAGTCCGGCGAAGGTGCCTCGGCATCGCAAGCTGTGCAGACGACGACAGGACCCAAGCCCGATCGCCCGGACGGCGACTGGACGGATTGGGATATTTCGCCGGGTATCTGGATCTACCGGGATGACAGGCGCGGTTCGATAGCCTTGTTTGGCGAACCTGGAGAAAATGCAACTTTCATGATCCGCTGCGACGAAAATCGTGGTCGGCTCTATCTGTCCCGGGCTGGTGAAGTCGGTGACAATGCCACGATGACCTTGCGCGCCAGTTCCGGCTTGCAGTCGTTTTCCGCCTACAATAGCGGCGGTTCGGTCGACTATGTCGCGGTGACCATCGCGCCCGACGACATTGTCCTTGATCGCATTGCGTTCAGCCGGGGGCGCTTTGCGGTCGAAACCGAAGGACTCCGGTCCATTGCCGTACCGATCTGGCCAGAATTCACGCGCGTTGTGGAAGATTGCCGCCGGGGTGCTTAGTGACCGCAGGCCGGAACGCGCAATAGTGACAGCAAATTAAATTAATTCAAGCCTTGTTCGCGAATCGCGAATGATTCACAGTCCAGATTGTCGAACAGCGGAGTGAACACGATGCCAGAGTTCGTAACTCATAAACTAGCGAAAGGAGGTGATCCGATGTCTCATGGTTCAGCACAGGGGTCGGATAAATCCGTTCGGGGGGCGTATTTGATCTAGCGATCAGGCAACCCGGCAGCGGCACTTCCGACCGCTGACCATGTTCAGAGGTTGTCGGTCTGACGGGACCGGCAGCCTCTTTTCACGTCTGCATCCAAGCAAGGCTGACGAGCGATAGTCCGCGCGACTACTTGACCGGCTGTTCCCTCTCCAAGAATTCCTCGCGGATCATGAAATCACGGATCCCGATCCGTACCTCCCGAAGAAACTGCACAAGTGCCAACGAAAGCAGGACAATCGCGATGATGAACGCCGTGGCAATGGCGATGGACAGGTCAATTGCGAGCAGCCCCATGATAAAGAGCATGCCGATGAGCAAGCAGGCAATGATAGCGCTGATCACGCTCAGGAAAATCGCGCTGTTCACTGTCTTGATCCGCAACTGCAGGTCGCGCAGTTCCGAAACGACGAGTTGATGCTCCTCCCCTTCAGTGGTCCTGAATTGCTGCTGCAGATCGCGCGATCGGTCGATGATCCTCGCCAATCGTCCGGCAAACAGGCCCAGCATTCCGCCAATGCCGACCAGCAGGAAAGCAGGCGCGAGGGCGATCTGGAGGACGGTCACAATGTTCGTGCTGGCCAGGTCGATCATGTCATTCATGTCTTCATCCTTATGCGCACAACGAGCCCTTCGACAGGGCGCTCGTCCCAGGGCGACAATATGGACCGTTCGGCATCCGCACGTGCACGGTTGAGGATTTCCTCCGGCACATCGGCGCCGGCGATAACCTGGTCCGCCTGCGCCAGCCAACGCGCCTGTCGCAATGTGAGATCATCCGGATCGTCACTCGCAAGCTCCAAGTCGATGACCTTCCCGGTTTCTGCAAATGCGGGATGATCCAGCCAGGTATCGACTTCCTTCGCGCCATGCTCGGACATGACATCCAGTCGTCCCGAGGGTTCGAGGGCAGCGTCAAGTGCCTTGCGCCGGGTAGCACCGTCCGGCCAGACCTGCTTCATCCGGTCGCGCGCCGCGTAGAGCGCATTCGCCAAATGGCCGAGGCTTGCAGGAACCAGCTGCTCCAGCCGCTGCCTGAGCGCCTTGGCCAGACCAGCCGAAGCACCGCCGGTGCCGATAGCGATCAGCACTGGATCGCGATCGATAATCGCCGGCGTCGTGTAATCGCACAGTGCAGAGCGATCGACTGCGTTGACCAGCAGGCCGCGCTGCTTGAGGCGCGCCACGGCCGCCTCTGCTTCGACCTCATCCTCCAGTGCGACGACGGCCAGCGCCGCGACTGCTTCCTCGTTATCGGTCAGAACGGCTCCTGCCCGTTCGTAAAGCCGCCGCTTGGCATCTGCCATCTCGCCTTCGCCCAGGAGGATCACCTTCTCGCCGCTGAGATTGACGAAGATGGGCAGCTGCTTCACTTAAGCCATTCCGGTACATGCTCGGCCGCCATGATCGTGGCCGGGTCGATCCGTTCGGCGACCACGGCATAGCGATCCCCGTCGACAAGCACCTCCGGTACCAATGGCCGGCTGTTATATGTGTTGGCCATGGTCGCGCCATAGGCGCCTGCTGTCCGGAATATGCCGAGATCGCCCGTCTTTACCCGGTCCACCTCGCGCTCCTTGGCAAATATATCGCTGCTTTCGCAAATCGGGCCTACGATCGAAGCGATCATCTTCTCGCCGCTGGGCTCCACCGCTTCAAAATGATGCCATGCATCATAGATGGCAGGTCGCATCAGGTCGTTCATCGCTGCATCGACCACAACGAAATCACTGTTCACACCCGGCTTGATACGGATCACCTCGGTGACCATGATTCCGCTATTGCCAGCAATCACCCGGCCCGGTTCAAACATCAGTGTGACGTCCCAATCCTTCGTCACCCTTGCCACCATTGCACCATATTCGGCAGGGCTGGGCGGGTTTTCGCCGGGCCGATGGGGTACACCCAGTCCGCCACCCAAATCGACATGGGTGATCTGGTGTCCCGCGGCACGCAAATCGGCAACGAGCTGGCCGATACGCAAGTAGCATTTCTCCAGCGGATCAAGGTTCTGCAACTGGCTGCCAATATGGACGGCGACGCCGCGCATGTTGAGGCCATCCAGCTGCGCCAGCCGTGCATATATTTCCGGCGCGACATCCACCGCCACACCGAACTTGTTTTCCTTCTTGCCAGTCGAAATCTTGGCATGGGTGCCCGCATCCACGTCGGGATTGACCCGCAATGTGGCAGGGGCAGTTTCGCCGCGGGATGCCGCGATTTGTGCAAGCAACTGCCCTTCTTCTTCGGACTCGAGATTGAACTGGCCGATCTTCCTATCCAGCCCGAGCTCCAGCTCCGCACGGCTCTTGCCGACGCCGGAGAAGACAATATCCCCGGGTTTCATGCCCGCGGCAATGCAGCGCTCGAGCTCGCCACCCGACACGACATCACCACCATAGCCCTGATTGGCAAGTATGCGCAGCACGGCCAGGTTGGGATTGGCCTTGGCAGCAAAGGCAAGGTGGATCTTGCCGGCGTCCTTCAGCCCTTCACGAAAGACACGCGCATGACGTTCGAGCGTTGCGCGGGAATAGATATAGACGGGCGTTCCCACTTCTGCCGCGATCCGTGCAACCGGGACATCTTCTGCGTGAAGGACGCCATTTTTTTGCTGGAAATGGTCCAAGTCTTTGGGCTTTCAAAATGTGGTGTTAGCCGGGAGGTGGCAGGTCGAACTTGTCATCCTGCCGTTTTTCCGACCGGCGAAGCAATTCGTCACTTCGTTCAGGCAAAGCCTGGGTCGATGGCGTCAACAGGTCTTCCGCCCCGGGTTGGCGCGTTTCGCCATAGACGGCGGGTGGCAGCGATTGGCCCTGTGGCGGCTCAAGCGACCCGCGATTCCCGCACGCGGCCAACAGCAACAGGGCGGACATGCCGGCACAAAGGGCAAGTTTCTCCATCATCTCAGTTCTCCAGCCCCAGCGTCTCTTTCGCTCTTCCTATCTGTGCCTTTACCTGACTCGGAGCTGTCCCGCCATAGCTCGCCCGGCTGGCGACAGATGCCTCTACGGTCAACACCTCAAAAACGCCATCACCGATGCGGTCATCGATTTCCTGCAACTGCTCGAGCGTGAGGTCAGCCAGGCCGCAACCCCGTTGTTCGGCCAGTGCGACAACCGCCCCGGTCACGTGGTGCGCCTCGCGGAAGGGCAATTTGGCTTCGCGAACAAGCCAGTCTGCAAGGTCGGTAGCGGTAGCGAAACCGGCCTCGGCGAGCGACTTCATGCGGGC
>JAAUYH010013414.1_pt1 | contig 15084 bp, 7 predicted proteins | sample 7278061 | NCBI WGS metagenome assembly JAAUYH01 (sample SAMN14350203, study PRJNA611818) | marine sediment metagenome | isolation source: surface marine sediment (0.6m) | place: French Polynesia: Moorea | collected 2018-08
CTTTCAATTAGCGCATCGCATAAGAACTACCTTGTTTGGTACTACACTGTCCTTGGAATTTTGTCTTACATAATGTGGCAGCTTTACTACCGTATATTTCCTGGTCCTGTATCCGTCAAATCAACAAGCCATTTATGTGGAGAAATTCACCAGTTTAGTACTCATAAAAGGAAAAAGAACGCATCGTATTTATTACTCGTCATCAGATTCAGACTCTGTCTCTCCACTGTAGTCCACACCATCTTCACCGAAAAATCCACTTCCTAGAAATGAATTACGTACTATTCGAGGTGGAAACTCATTCCAAATATTAGACAACTACTGTAGTAAATCTGCCCTTTTCGGAGATGGCCTTCGTTCTCCACGTCTGACAGTTGGAAATCTTTCTCGCCTCTAATGTGTAGCTGCCACCTTTAGCCTATCCTTCAACAGCTAGTTAATTCCAACATCGCAAGGTTGTACAGTACTTGAGTAATGTGATAAAATCAACCAGCGATGCGCCTTATCTGCTTTCATTTTCTCAAATAAATCCGCGTCTTTATGACAAATGTAGTCATCCAACAGCAGTCCACTTTCTCCTTCACATCCAGCAATGTAAGGTTTCCACACCTTCTCATACCAAATATTCATCATTGATGTATCCATTCAACATTTTTCCTGCACAGCACAAACAATTTAATCAGGTGGCATTGCCGGCATGCTCCTCTCAATACTGCTACCAAGCAATTCTTGAATACAACAAGTAGTGGAAGTTTGATTCCATCTTTCAACACTGCTGCAGCAGGCGAGAAACGTTGAGAATTTAGACTCTCGACTCTTATAGGTACAGTCTTGCCTCCTTTCTTATGAACAGTACGATGCGGGGCAGACAGGGGTTTGATCCATGTTGACGAAGTAATGTTCATTGTTGACTCGATTACGAAACGATGTCATCATACGTCGACAGAAATTGATTTTGCCTAGATGCAATTTGCTTTTTATACTTGACTTGCTGGTGTATGTATTCGAACACTTAAATTCATACGATGCATAAAGCGGTGCACCCGATAGAAAAGTTTTCGTTCATCACCATCGCAGAAGTAAGAGTCAATGCTTACAGCGTTGTCGATAATATCAGAAGTAGAAATTGCCCGTTGATCGTCGCGTCGTTCAGTAACTTAATCATGCACCTGTTGTTCCAACTCTGGATAGGTTATTTTCGGTCCATTGTGAACGGTCATTTTGGTTGGTGACACAGCGATAGCAGACTTAATTTTTTCATAATTTTTTCGCTACCTGCGAATCTACGAAGGTTGGACCTTGTATTTTCTTGCAGTGGAACGGATGTTTCGAATTGTTATCGCTTCTTCGACAATATAGAGTTTCTGTTTCACAGAAAATCTGGGCATGTTAAATGTAGAGCCCTAATTTCTTCTTTGCCTAATTCTAAATTCTACTTCTAGTATTTTTGTAAGTGCAGTTCGAATACAACGGTACAAACTATAGCAATGGGAAAAGTAGATGCAATTTTATGATCATGTTCGTCAATTATGAGCTTCCATGTCCCCATAAAATTCGGTTATTTCACACGCACGGGTACAAGACCGAGCTGATAACTGGGGGGTACATGACCGGACGATAAATGGGTATTCACATTTCCGTTATTATAACCGAATTTTGTACGAGAGAAAAAACGAAGCCACGGATGAGGGAATTTTTTATTAGCGCCTGCTGGAATACCATAATTTGAATCTTTGTTGCTAGAAACTACCTGAGCGTTTACAGTTAATTTGTTCACTTTCAATCCAAATGAAATCAGAGGATGTAGCGCCCCATAGAACGAAGTCGTCCGAATCTCATACCTCTGTGGATGGTAGTACGAAGGTAGATGTTGCACTAACTTTTTTGCGCGAGATTGCGTCGAAAATTCATTCACTACCACCAACCTAAATTTTAGTTTAGCCTCTCAGCCATACAACAACTCAAATCATCACCGCCCGCTCTTAACCCTAATAAGGTTCGAAAGAACATCGGTACGCACGTACCTAATTACCCCCTCTCCTCTCCTCTCTCCACAAAATTTCGACTTGTTATCCAGGCTGTGAGCACGAGCTGCTTTTCGCCTCTTTATAAAACCTGCATCGATTCTCATGTCATATAGTTCTGTTAGTCCAGTTAGCTTCGAGTTATGGCTGCACTTGAACGGGCCGGCATCACCGTTTATTCATCGGCATATTTGACATAAATCAGATATTATAAACATCAATGATAGCTATTTGCGAAGTACGTTCTATCCACAACAGTATCGATTCATAAAACACTCTCGAACAGGTTGTAGAAACTATTTATTATCGCTGGGTGAGCTAGATTGGTCTGAGCACTATACTGGACGGTACTATCGAGACAGCGATGTCAGTTCACCATTTAGCAGCTTGCCCGTTTTTAGTTTCGCACGAAATAGTATCTGTTTTTGAGGGTTTTCGACTTTGCAGCCGTAAAGTTACACTTCTTGCTTGAAAGCCTCCGCATGGTGTTTTAAGATTGAGTAGGGTACTAAATCAGGCGAACGATGATGAGAATGATAAGGAAAAACGGCAGTCGAGATGTTGTGAACTTTTCAAGTTTCAATTTTTGTTATTCCTTCAATGTATAGTAACAAGTACGGTACTTTACATCCGCCTCGCAAGGAACGAGGTTTCGTATGCGTTCCTATTGGTAAGCAGCAATTCCAAGACCTACCCCTCCAGTTAACCTTGTCATTCTATTGCTTTTAAGTGGTCAAGCACGAAGTCCATGAACACTCCTCAGAAGCGGCATCGTTAATCTGCAGTACGAGAATCAAGCTACATAGTTTGAATGTATACAGTACTGTACTCCGTTCATTGTTGAAACATTTGTTTTGCAGTAATAACAGTCTTCGTATTCGATTATCGAGTTTACGTAAAAGAAAAGGCTGATCAAATTTGTTCCATGTCCGCACGATCTATTGCTCTCATTTTTTTTTCGATTGACTAAAATGTACGGTACAAGCAATGAAAGAAAATTTGTTTTGCTTGGCGTTACAGTAAAGTTATTAAGTGTGAAAGGATCATTGGAAAGATCCGTTGCAGACACTAAGCGTTGTGGATTGGGCACACGCTTGAGCACAAACCACTAAAATGCCTCCAATTTTCCCCATTCCCTCTTTGTTCAACACCTTTGCTTTTGTTTGTTCACGAAACTTTATCAGTTCTCCGATCCTTCTCTTCACACGCTCGCATCGAGCCGCGAACAGTGGCTATGGGTAGCACAGGGGGTGGTCTCGACTCCAGGGACTCTGTATTGCTAATCGTTGATATGGCTGTCGCCGCGCGAACGGTGTATTGTTTCATGCGCCAATATTTTCAAACCCGTATCCAAGTTCCGACACGACCCGCCGTTGTTGCGTCCTCGGAAAAATCCAAACCCAAACCGAAGCCTGTTCGTGTTTACATGGATGGTTGCTTTGATGCCATGCATTTTGGTCATGCCAACGCTTTGCGTCAAGCGGCTGCACTTGGCGATGTGCTTGTTGTTGGCATCAACCCGGCTCGCGAAATTGTTGTTCACAAAGGGCCCCCAATTATGAGTGATGAGGAACGACGTGTTGCTGTAGAAAGCGTCAAGTGGGTGGATGAAGTCCTCACTGATGTACCTTATGTTGTTACACCCGAGTTTCTCGACGAACTCATTGAGAAACATAAGATTGATATTATTGTACATGGTGATGACCCTTGTATTGGTGCTGATGGTAAGGATGTTTATGAAGCTGTCAAGAAAATGGGTCGTTTTCGAACTGTCAAGCGAACTGAAGGCGTAAGTTCGACCGATATCGTTGAACGCATGCTACGATGCACTAATGATCATCATCTCGCATCTCAAGCAGCTCCTACATCGAGTGCTGCTCCTTTAGCCCGCGCAAGTGCATTTTTACCTACCACGCGTCGTCTATTACAATTTGCAGGTGAAAATACAAGAGCACCGCGTGTTGGAGAACGTGTTGTTTATGTGGACGGAGCTTTCGATATGTTCCATGCAGGTCATGTAGAACTATTGCGGCGAGCGGCTGCGTTAGGTGATTTTTTACTTGTCGGGTTACACGACGATCATACTGTCAACACCAGACGAGGTGCAAACTTGCCAATTATGAATTTACATGAACGTACTTTGTCTGTCTTGGCATGCCGTCATGTAGACGAAGTTATCATCGGTGCACCATCGGTAGTGAGTCAAGACATGATCACTACAATGAATATTTCTGTAGTAGTTCATGGAACTCATCGATCTGGGGCCCACAGTGCAGATAGTGATGAGGAACGTTACGCAGTACCGAAAGCTGCAGGCATTTTTCTAACGATTCAATCGGTGAGTGACCTCGATGTAACGACTATACTGAATCGTGTGAAGCGCAACCGTGAGGCATTTGTACGCCGCAATGTTAAGAAGACTGCAGCAGAGACTGAATATCTAACGGTGCACAAACGCTACATTGCAGAGAATTGATAGTAGGGGGGAAGGGGAAGGAGAGCGCTAGAAAAGAGAGAATGCGGCGTCGCCTGGATCATCGATACTGAAAATAGTCATTGTCGGTCAATTTCATCGTCTACATGCCCAAGACGTTGCAAACAACCATTAAAGCCTTGTCTTTCGTTTCATTGTGTGGCATTCACCTTCTTCACTGTCAAAGAACGCACCTCAGATCACTGTTATAATGTACTGTGCAATACGAACGAGAGGGAGCCACGGCACTTATACAACAGTATAAGCTCACCAGTCATCTTTAATTTTTGATTAAATTACGATGGGCGAGATCCGACCACAGTTATTGCTTTACGGCCCAGCTCAATTTTGGCCATCTGTCTCTGACAACTTCGGCCGGACACCGTCGTTGTCTACCGAAATGACAGATCTCCTAACTTCACCGGCATTCGCTGGTCTTCATGTTCCTATTTCTGTATCCGGTCCAGCACCATCTTCTGTTGGCGGGTTGCTGAATTCCAGTTCACGGAGACGGCGTCCCAGAACCGAAAGGCATCCCCGAATGTGTGCTGCACCACCGACAAATACTGCTCTTGCATCTACTCCTGCACATGAAATAGTTGATAAAGCTGATACAGCGGACCCAGAGAAGCAATACGTTCCATTGCATGTCCACTCTGACTTCTCATTATTGGACGGAGCAAGTCAGGTGTCTTCTCTAGCAGCTCGGGCTGCTGAGTTAGGCGTTCCCGCTCTTGCGCTGACAGATCATGGAGTTTTGTATGGTGCAGTCGCACTTGTACGGGCGTGCTCAGCTGCAGGTGTCAAACCGGTTATTGGAAACGAAATGTATGTTGTTAATGGCGAGCCTGGGGCTCCACCTCCACAAGGCTCCAAAGCTCCGCGTCGGTACCATTTGGTGGTGCTTGCCAAAAACACAACCGGTTATCGCAATTTGGTTAAGCTTACTACCATGGCTCATCTACACGGCAAAGTCGGAAAAGGCATATTTGCACGACCATCCATCAACAAAGCTATGCTTTACGAGCATCGTGAAGGGCTCATTGTATCGAGTGGGTGTCTTGGTGGGGAAGTAGCACAAGCCATCATGAAGAAACGACCCGGGATTGCTCGCGATGTTGCTCGTTGGTTTCGGGATGCGTTCGGCGACGATTATTATCTTGAAATACAAGACCACGGCTCTGCTGAAGATCGACTTGTTAATCGTGAGCTTATCAAAATTGGCACAGAGCTTGGGATAAAAGTTGTTGCCACAAACGACTCTCACTTTACGTCATGCCTTGACGCAGAAGCGCATGATGCACTTATCTGCATACAAACGGGTAAAGTGTTGTCAGACAAAAACCGAATGAGATATGCAGGCAATGAATTCTTTAAGTCTGTGGAAGAAATGCGGAATTGCTTCATCGATCATTTACATCCTGATGACATAGACGGTGCTTTAAGAAATACACTAGAAGTTGCAGAGAAAGTTGAAGAGTATAATCTGTTTGGTGCTACAAGGATTCCGCACTATCCAGTTCCATCTGAATTTGAAAACGATACTGCTCGATATTTAAGGCATATTGCTCGAGAAGAGATGGCCGAACGACTGGCGGTGCGTCAAGCCTATGGGCTATCCTCGAAAGACAGTGATGAGGAGTACAATCAGCGCTTGAATTTTGAGCTCAAGATGATTGACCAAATGGGATTCTCTTCGTACTTTCTGGTTGTATGGGATTATATTAGATTTGCGAGAGAGCAGCGTATTCCTGTTGGACCAGGGCGAGGCTCAGCAGCTGGTTCACTTGTGGCGTTTGCGCTGCGCATCACGGATGTAGATCCCATCGCATACCATTTACTTTTCGAGCGCTTTCTTAATCCTGAACGGAAGAGTATGCCTGATATTGACACTGATTTTTCTGTGGAAGGTCGAGAACGAGTCATAGCGTATGTGAGTGAAAGATACGGGCAAGACCGAGTTGCTCAGATCATTACCTTCAATAGACTCACAAGCAAAGCTGTTCTCAAAGATATCGCGCGCGTTCATGAAGTACCATACAGTGAAGCTGATAAATTAGCGAAACTCATTCCTGTTTTCCGGGGGAAACCTGTCACGCTGACAAAAATGATGTCAGATGACACTCCGAGTCCAGAATTCAAGAAGAAGATCGAAAGTGATGAGGTACATAGTCAATGGATTGGAAAAGCGCAAAGGATTGAAGGAGCTAACAAAACGTTCGGAATTCACGCTGCGGGTGTTGTGATTTCTGCTTCACCATTAGATGAGAGCGTTCCACTAAGTATTGCTAAACACGGAGAAACCATCACTCAATATCCGATGGAGGACGTAGAGAGCCTGGGTTTGTTGAAGATGGATTTTTTAGGTCTGAAAAATCTTTCCGTCATCGAATCTGCCCTCAGTTTTATCAATGCGGGAAGGAGAAGGAAAGGTGTCTACAAAGATTTTGATTTTTCCGTCGATGCACTCCCGCTAGATGACAAAAAGACCTTTGAGTTGTTAGCAACTGGAGAACTTGATGGCATTTTTCAACTTGACGCATCTCTTGGCATGCGAAATATTGTGCGTGAATTAAGGCCATCTAGTCTGGAAGACATTTCCGCCGTTCTTGCCCTGTACCGCCCAGGTCCGTTGGATGCCGGTCTTATACCCAAGTTTATCCGTCGGAAGCATGGAACTGAACGCATCGATTACGATCATCCGTTGCTGAAACCTATTTTGTCAGATACGTATGGTATTATGGTGTATCAAGAACAGATCATGCGTATCGCTCGTGATCTTGCAGGGTACTCTTTAGGTCAAGCAGATATTCTTCGTCGTGCGATGGGTAAGAAGAAAGTCAAGGATATGGAACAGGAGCGACCTCGCTTCATTGCTGGTTGTGTTGAGCGAGGTGTCACTGAGGAGGTCGCGAAAAAACTATTTGAAATGATGATACAATTTGCAGAATACTGTTTCAATAAGTCACATTCAACTGCCTATGCCTACCTAACATACCAAACGGCATACCTGAAAGCAAACTACCCCGTTGAGTACGCTGCTGCACTACTAAGTTCAAACATGACAAATCCTGATAAACTTGTGAGATATCTGTCAGATGCCAATGTTAGTGGTGTCAAAGTGAAACCACCATCGATCAATCAATCAGAAATTGGATTTACTGTACAACACAAGGCCGATGGGGAGCCTGTTGTTATGTTCGGGTTAGAAGCTGTGAAGACAGTTGGCAGTTCCGTCAGTGAAGCGGTAATCGAAGAGCGGACTAAGAACGGACCTTATAAGTCTATCATTGATTTAATCGAACGTGTGAACTCTAGAGTACTGAACAAGCGTTCTATGAGTGCGCTCGTATTATGTGGAGCATTTGATGATTTACATCCGAACAGAAAAGTGCTCTCCGAACAACTTGAAGAACTACTTACGTTACGCAGAAAATTAAGAGATCGAAGAAAACGACGTGAAAAGAAAGAACTAAGTGAGGAAGAGGAGCAAGCAGAATTAGCTAAGGACGCGTTACAATGGGAAGAAGTGGAAATGGCACTGGAACACGAAGGTCAATCTCATTCTGACTTCACGTTACTTGAGAAACTCAAAGCCGAAAAGAGCACTCTTGGGTTCTATGCCAGCGGTCATCCGCTTTTCGACTTGAAAGATTATCGTCGATTCCTCGGAACCACCCCTGTATCACACATTGTTGGAGAATCAGATGCTTCTGTCGATGGGTCTGGAGTTGTGTTGGATCATGAACCGAAAGTGAGACATGGGGATGAAGTGTCAATATTGTCATTAGTGTCCGAACTAACTATGGTGAAAACTGCGCGAGGGTTAAATATGGCCAAATGGATGGTTGAGGACGACCAAAGTCGAATGCAGGGTGTTGTGTTTCCTTCTGCTTATGCTGTTGTCGAGCAGGAGCGTAATTCTCAGGTTGACGCAGCGAGCCAGTACGATCTGGAAAATTTCGATGATGATGGAGAAACAGAACCTGAGCGAGTTGTTCAACAGGATGCACGTGTCGTAGTGTGGGGACGTGTCGATCGCGAATCGACAGGAAATACCCAGCTTTTCATTGATGACGTGCAGCGTGTTGAAGATGTATCTGTTGTGATGGCTACAGCGGAGTACAACCCCTATCGTAGTTCTTTTGAATATAAATCGATACTGCGTGAGAAAGTGGGGGAGTTTTTGGGGGTCTCTGGAAAGGAAAAGTCGATGACGTACACTTATTCAGACAAATCAGGGAACAAGGTAACACGCACGAGGCGTCCGGCGAAAGTCGATTTTAAGACAAAAAAACGCAATCCTCTTGTTCTTTGCATTATTGGCAAAGATGGTTATGTAGCGGATCTAGTGAACATGGGCAACCAATATCGACTTGGTGATGTCACCGATGATGAACTTGCCATGCTATCGAGAAGAACAAACCTTCATTTCGAAATGGTTAACGCTCTTGATGGATTAGAAAGAACGAAGAAGATAATCAAAATTGCTGAAAAGGCTACACCGAAGGAAAACAGCGTCAATATAATTGAGACAAGAGACGCTAATGTACAGTATGAGCCCAGTTTTATGAAAGAAGACGCATTCGCTGTCCCTGAAGTTGCAAACTCAGATGCCAAGGATTCCTTTTTCAAAGATTCCGTATCTGTTCCAGAAGTTGTGGCTGCCGAAACTTTTACTGTGTCTGAAGTTGTATCATCTACGGTTGAACGGCCAAATGAAAATGAAATTTGTGCCGTAGCTGGTGCTGAGGAGAAACAACTAATTAATTCGAAGGAAGCAATCAACTCTAAGGTAGAAGAAAAAGAAGGTTTTGCTACTGTCTTGAAGAAATGGGGCAAGAAACGAAGTGACTTTGCCGAATTAACGGATGATGAATTCGAGGCTATGGTGCGGAGTAGCGTCAAACAACGAGAGGAATTTCAAAGCCCTTCATTTCGTCCGACCGAGCGATCCATTATCAGTGAAGAATTCAATATCATCAGTCCGGTTACTATGGCAAAAAGCCCGAAAATGGTAGTGCAAGAGAAGAAGAAACCGCGAGTTCTGGCTAGTATGGGGAGTACTCCCACAACTTCCTTCTTGGACGATGATATCAGTACTGATTCGTTCTTGAGTAACTCATTTTCTGAACCACCATCCAGGAAGCATAGGCATCAGCCTGTAACTGAACCTTCCAGTTCTTATCCTCCCACCAGGGAATACATGGAGTACCTGATACAGAAAATCGATCGTATTGAACAAAAATACGACATGGTCGTCGATCAACTTCGAACGCAACTAAAAATTCCTGTTTCTGATGAGACGATAGACAATATCAACGAATCCCTTCGAGTTTCATCGTCCATTGTGGAGAAGGTGGTCGTTCGGAGACCGGAAGACTCAAACAGTACGGTACTAGGTGAACCAATGAATTCAACAATTGAGGACAAAAGTCAAGATGTTGCCAAATCGCCTCAACAAATCGGGGATGAGACGGCTTCACTGGTTCCAAAACCTACTTATGTTGAACCTATAGTCAATGGTGGGAAGAGGAAGAAGACTAACACCATTGCCAAAACTACAACAGACTACGCCAAAATTTGGAAAACCTCATCTGATCGAGTAGTCTCCCCATCGACTGCTAGGCGTAACGAAGTACGAGTAGGAGCTTCGGAAACAGCCAGACTCCTTGACACTATTTGCTACGTAGCCAGTGATGCTGCGTTCAAACATTGTCAAGTATCATTTCAAATGTTGGTTACATCTGGCTTTGACTTGTCGTCCTTTGAAAGTTCGGATCAACTGGTGAACCTCAGTGCAAGAGTTGTTGCTGTCGAATTGAACTGTATAGCAGTGTCAGTGACTGTAGTGGAGTCAATTCCGACGAAGAATAGGCATGCTCGGAAAACTTTACTATCTGGTACTGTCGTTTATCGCGCTTCATCTCCAATACCTAGATTGAAGTACAAAACGAAAGTTGCACAATCAGCCCTTAAAGTTGCTATGGAAAGATTAGAAAATCGCCTTGATGCATTGCAGGAGAGCGAAAAGTTAGGCGTTTCTATGTGGGATATTGGAAAAAAGGGCATGAAAAGGAAAGACAAAAATTGGATGAGGAATGAAAACGCAACGCCATCTGTACATTCCTCGGATACATTGAGAGTGACAACGACTAGAAGAGCTGAACTGGAATCAGAAGTGCTTGGATTCTCAGACGGTGGTCAATTATTGGTGTGGCTCATGGGGGCTGCAGAAAACTGTGCTGCGGGCAATATTCCTGACGTAGAAGATTCCTGTACGATGTCATTGGAATTGCTACATGTGCCACACGCAACGCAACTCGAATCAGATTGGGATACAATAACAGTGCGTTCCAAGCTAAGCTTCGTTAACGGAGTGATGGTCACGGTTAATGTTGCAGCACAGCTGTTTAGCAGAGGAGAAGCACAGGGTGACCCGATCCAGGCAGTATTTCGAGTAGAATGCACTCCATACAAAGCGGTGTCTGCTATCAGGATTTGCGAGCAGAATTGGGCCCCGTTCGATTCGAAGGCTCTCGGTGAAGTCGTGCCCTTGCTTAAGTCTTTGTGTATGGCAATGAAACAATCTGTACATTAATAGTTTAGTAAAACTAGCTCGAACAGTAGTCAAAATACTGTTTCGAAGGTCATATGTATGTCCGGGTCAGGGGTTGAGTTCCATTCCCACCTAGAAAAAGCTTGCTTTTCAACAGCTTGCTTAGATGACGATGCATTCGGTTTGTGGTTGACTCTTCAACTATATCCACATCCTCAGCAATGTTGATTGCGGGAAGCGAATCCTTTTCTTCGTCAATGAAAGAGAGAAAGCGCCGCATTCGGATGGGTCGTGTGGTGGAAGTATGAGGTTCGCGCGCAGTGAAAGACCAATTTCGACGACCAGGAAGTCGATTCAGATTTTGAGGAGGAAGTTCGGGGTGAGCATTTGAGAAAAGTTTGCAGCGGATAGTGCCGGTATCATCTCGTGCATTGATTAGGTCGACGATGTTCTTGAGTACAGGTGATTGAGGCTCCTCGGTCATGTCGCTCATTACAACGATTCCCTTGTTCATTGCAAATTTGATTTAAGTGATGTTGAATGATGGTAAATACATAGATTGAGACCAAGATGAGTTGAGTTGACGGGCGCTTAAACAGCAGGAATAGTGGTGGCGGACGAGGGAATCGAATAGAATAAATCACCTATGCATACTGCAGCTACGATTCACGTCTAATTCCAGAAATGCGGCAGGTAAGCTTGGAGTGGACAGAGACATTCAAAGTGTTGCGGTGTGATGGAATACTCTGTACAATAGGTCGAATGGCAGCGAGCGGTGTGTGGGCCGGTCCGCACCCAGGTCAGCTTGCATGATACGTGCTCAGCTTGCACCACAACAGTTATAACTGTATCTAAAGCAACAACCCGGAACGGTTGTCCAAATGTTGAATCTCTACAATACTAACCCAGAGTACCGAACCGGTACAGTACCCAGTTCAGAACATCACAATCTTGCGCATTCGATACGAATCTCGGCAATTCGCAAATAAATTTACTGCACAGTACAGTACCACTGCACCATACAGAACTGTGCTACGGGACCCGTACACTGCCGCGCCTCGACACACCCTCAAAAAGATTCTCGCCCTTCTCGAACAACACTTCGGTAGGTACAGTATCGTTCAGTAAGTTTAGATTAGGATAGATTCTACCTGCAAGACAGTTTAAAAATATTGTTCGAAAGATTGAGAATTTCGTTTCGATTCGAATTCTGTGTAATTATGCACTGGATTGCAGTCCTGCATATAGCCGAGCTACACACTACCGCCGTTGAGAATGTCGATGGTGCAGAAACTACTAGTACTACTACAGTACCGCCGATCTAACCATTTAAATCAACAATAACTTGCAAAATGTATTGTCAACTACACCTCACTCTGTACTGTGCTGCAAGCTTCACAAATCACAAAGCACGAGTAAATGTCACCGATCCTCAGCCAGATATATTTACGAAGCAAGGTAAGGCAAACCACCCTATATGTTACTCAATCCTGCTTTCATAATCGAGTGGAACAGGCAGTAAGCAGTTGATCAATTCGATCTACTCGCATCTTCGTCATTGAACAGTTGAGCTGGGTAGGCAGTAAGCAGGCCCTCGACAAAACGAGCCACACGAAACATCCGCGCAACAACGAGGTGTCGCACTCTCTATCCATGCGCGACCATCCCTCCATGTACTCCACCCATTCACCTTCGAATACGCGTCTTACTTAATGCTAAACTTCGTAGTGCTCTAGTTTTCTAGCTATGAATTCTCCCGCATCAAACAGTAACTTCCTGCGCAGTGCTCATGTCCCGCAAAGCCCGACAGGCATTCGGGAGCTCGATGCCGACACATCACTGCGTCGGCTAGTGGCTTTGGAAGAAGTCGTTCCACCCATCCCCGCTTATACTTGATTTGAATCAGTTCTGCGACTTCGTCGATTACTTCCAACGCCCAATCGAGATCTTCCCTCGTATGACCTGCCGACAAACAGATTCGTGCCCTCGAAAGCAATAGTGGTGTCGCCGGAAATCCTACAACCACCAATGCAAGGCCTCTCGACAAGCACTCACGTGAGAACGCTGCAATTTTTGCTGGATTATATAACATAATTGGAACTACAGGCGAGTCCCAATCGCCTAATGTTTGCAATCCGCGTCGCGCAAGTTGCTGACGAAAGTAGATCGAATTGTCCCTGAGCGACTTGATTTTCATCTCACCAATACGAGTGCCATCACGCCCACAAATTTGATCGAATGCCCAAATTATGTGTTGCGCACACGCGGGGGCCATAGCCGAAGCATAAATCATAGCGGCGCTGGTCGCACGAAGGCGATCGATGAGTGCCTTACTGGCCGCAACATATCCTCCAACGGCACCAAAGCTCTTTGTAAATGTTCCCATCATAATGTCAACATCCTTCGGGTCAACACCATGATGTTCACACACACCACGTCCCGTAGCACCCAATGCACCAATAGAGTGCGCCTCATCAAGGTATAAATAGACACCATATTTCTTCTTCACAGCAACAATGTCTCTCAATGCAGGCGTCTCACCTTCCATCGAGTACATTCCCTCAATATCAATAAGGATTCGACTCCACGGCTCACCTGTGCGTGGGTCCCCAGTTTCAATTGCATCACGAACAGTAGCATCTAAGGACATGGGGTCGTTGTGTTCGAACACTCGTATTTTTGCGCCAGACGAGCGGGCACCAACGACTATAGAAGCGTGGTTTAACGCATCTGAGATGATCAAGTCCCCAGGTCCAACGATTGCAGGTATTAGCATTGAGTTAGTAGCGAAACCCATCCCAACAACAACAGCATCTTCCTTGCCCACAAAATCGGCCACCACATGCTCCAGCTTTCGCACTACATCGGAGCGACCAGTACCAGTGGATACATCACAGGCGGCAATACCTCGTTCAGATAATGTACGACGCACAGACTTGTGAACACCGCCCGGGACATCGGCGTATCCGAGATAGTTATACGACCCAAGATTGAGACATCTGCGCATACGACCGGTGAGCGAACGCGAGGTTTTCGGTAGATCGGCATCAACCTTGGCTAGAAAAGAGGCGTCTCCTTTGGGAACTTTTCGGGGAAACGCGACACCGTTAGGTGTGTTTGGATGAGCATCGAGAGGAGCGCGCTTAGCATCTGCGCTGCGCTCCAGTACATTAATCCAAGCACCAGCGGTACCTGTTATGGGACGACCCCAACAATCATTAATGCGGTCGTACAGGCGTCGTGTATAAAAATCTTCGAAGTCATTGAGTAGCGGGGGTAACTCAGGGCGCTTGGTACCGGAAGATAACTTGGCAAAATACGGAGCAAGAAGTAGCCTGAGTAGAGAGTCGAGTCTGTCGCGAAGGTGCCCAAAAACTATTAACACAGCATAACCGAGGTAAGTGGTAACAGCGGCAATGTAAGGGGTCTCGCCGTATGCCCCTTTTTCCGGCTTGTGGGAAGAGCGAGGCATAACCGGATCGGTTAGAGCGCACGCGGTGAAGTTGCGGTCTAACACGCGCGGTGCTTCGCGATGGGCCTCGGTCAAGGAGTGTGCGTGCGATTATCGCAATGAACGGTGGGTTGCCAATAAGTTGTCTGCCACACTGTAATAAAATGATGAGTCACCACTGGGTAATTCAGAAAGAATTACAGTTAAACCGTTAACAGTACGAAAATATCGCCGTGTACCGAACTGGATATTTGACAACGGATTGTCTAAATGAAAAGGACTTTTCTCTCTGAAATTTCTATAGAGATCGTCGCATTTCTCTGCTCAACAGAGCCAACTAATTTAATTCAAACTGCCAATTCAGATTGAGTTTAATTTGGGTCATATTTCGACATGGACCTATTTAGACTAGTACCGTACCTCACAGCGCTTACCAAATAAAATATATCGTGCTAGTAGCAATTGTGTAGTACAGTGTTGAACTGTATGTGCCGTTGTGCTGATACAGTGCCAGGGATAGCAAAATATAGGTGACCTTTTGCCTCTAAAACCCTCGGATATATTTAGTTACACAATC
>JAAUYH010221326.1_pt1 | contig 15081 bp, 20 predicted proteins | sample 7278061 | NCBI WGS metagenome assembly JAAUYH01 (sample SAMN14350203, study PRJNA611818) | marine sediment metagenome | isolation source: surface marine sediment (0.6m) | place: French Polynesia: Moorea | collected 2018-08
GTTTCTCGCGTGGCCAGCTTCACTTCGCAATGTCTCGAATAACAGATCTGAGAAATCTGTATGTTTTGTGGACTGATAGCAACTGGTCTCGGTCCACGAGAAATTTATTACACGTTGAAGTGTTAGTTTAAACAAAAAAATTTCCTTTTTTATTCTTTTCGCCTTGAAACATTTCGAGAGCACATTTCTCGGTACAAATTTTTTTTGCATCGCCTAAAACGAAGACAACGTGTTATTTCATGATTTTTATTTTACATTTGAGATCAGATGTTGGTTTTCTGAATTCGCCGAACATTTGAAGCATTGGGACGTCTCAAATTTAGGTTATTGCAGATTAGATTTTGACTAATTTTTCAACCCGCAAACAAAAACAAATTTTCTAAGCACTGAACTTTCCTTTTAAATTCGAATTTTAGCTCTTTTTAAATTCTCAAAATTAGTTCGCAACGACCATACTACACTATTGCAACAATGAATAATTCATGAACCTTCAGTCCTAGTTAGCTTTCAAGTTTAGGCGCGAAGCTCCGACCGGCCGGAGGCCGGAAATTGGTAAAGCCTAATCCAACGATAAGAAAACCAAAAACTGTGGAAATTTGGAAATTCCGTGTGATTTCTACATGGAATCTTAAGCCGGACGGTTAAAGAGATAGTGTCCTTTCCGACAGTGCACCAAATTCGATGAATACAGTTCTATGGGTAAAGGAGCGAAGCAAAATGCTGTGATATTGTCAGATATGGCGCAGTAAATATGTTTACAAAACGCAGGGGGATGATCCATATAAAACTTTCTATTTTCAAGTACTACTTCCTGTTTTTGGTTACAGTACAAAGAATAGATATTTTGTATTAGATATGATTACATCGTTGTGATAGAACTTATTTGTGGTTCTATCGTAACTTTTAGTTTTCGCAGGTTTAGTAGTATTGTTATTTACCTTCGCCGTAAACTTGTCATTTATGTAGGTGAATGATGAAGTCAACATCGACTGAATAGTTTGAAATTCGTTTCCACTTATCCAATTACGTTGTTCGAACATGACACGTTTCGTGGGTTCCTTACCCGGAAAGGCAAATAACCATGTCACAGTTATTGCGCCGACATCTCTTCTGACCGACCTCGCCTGTGGGCGATCCCTCTCTATCGTGGGGTATGGTCGAACTGCGTATTTTGACCATCTCGTACCGTTTGTACCATTTCAAGGTACAAGTGTAGTTGAGTTTCGGTCTTTGATACATCTACGACGATTTGTGTATGTCCGCTATGTTCTCGGTTTCCCTCCTTCGGTTCCATATGTACCTCGACCGTTCGCAGTGTATTATGACGTTGATTTATTTTTAGCATTACGCCGAATGCAATTGTTGCTTGTGCCTTGTGTTCAAAAGGAGCTGCAATCAAAACCATCTACAGAGTGTTGGTTTGCAAATGGAATGTGCGAAGAAAATTCTGTTGTGCAGTTTTGCAAGTTAATCGAGGCAGGGCATGTACCTTTGCTTCATTTTCGTGCAATGGCCTATTCTATCTTGAATGATGAAGTTGGGAGTTGTCATTTTCTCCCGACAATCGCAGATGTATTGCATAACCGATTTCGTACCGACAAGTATAGACAATGGCAAGTAATGTCTATTACATTCGATTCGTTGAGAACCATGTTACATGCTATTGGGTGTGAATCATTGAACGTTTGTGTAAAAGCGAGAACTCGGTTGGTCATCTCCAGAAGTTGCAACATACGGTAATGCCAGGTGTGGTATGTGAAGAAAGCGAACATGGGTATGTAACTCGCAGGGCTATATTTGACCAAGTCAGTTGCCCGAGTTATTGGAATCCAGCCGAAATACGAAGCTTCGGTGTCAAAGAACAAGTTCTTTGGACGGGTTCCGGGTGGACTGCTGATTTTATTCTGTACGGTGATGGTACGAGGTTGACGGATTCGAAAAAGAACAAGGTATTGAGGTTTAACTTACCTAAGCAAATCCGCGTAACGAAAGAAGGTCGAACTGGCTCTCGGAGTGTGATTTCTATGAATCCAGCAAATGCATTCGCTTTACATTGGCTGGTCATTCTATTTCTCACAATGATGGCGAAGTAGGTGAGGATGAACTAATTCTCGGTGAAGTTATTGTTGAGATACCGTTTGTATCTTTGTTGGGGTCAAAGAATTTGTACGCGAAGAAAACTCTGATGAGGAAAGAAAGTGTTGGTGGTAATGAAATTAGTATTATTCCCAAACCAAGTACTAGAGTCGTTATCCTACAAGAGAATACGTTGTTGAACCGTTCCCATAACCCTAAAAGGAGTAAGGTGAATGTGAACAATATTTCGATTTCAGTTCCACATGTGCATACGTTTAGGAAAAGCTGAAAAGAGATCACTCAAATTCGGGTGAATTGGAATGTATTATTGCAGATGAAGCGAATACGGCGGGGTTACACAAGTTGTGTAAGAAACCGAGGACTTTATTAGATGTGAGAAGCTTCCTATCAACACCTTTACGGTGTGGATGGCAAGAGAAAGAATTACATTGTCGTCGTTATAAGTCTATATTGACTGAATTACGTGTAACAGACACTGTGGTATTGGATCACTGTCACCGATCGCATGATCTTTCATTTTGTTTACGTCAGTTCATGGGCTGTTCAGATGCCTCAATTAAGGATGTCTATGGTGCATTGAAAGATTTTTTCTTTCGAAGGAACAGAATGGTGGAGCCACCTTCCCGAACAGATAATGTGAAGCGAGAAATTGAAGAACAATTTCGAAGTGTTTTGAAAGATAATTTGTCGGTGTTCTCTAGAAAGTATCATTCACATTTCCACATGTGTCGATTTGATAAGCTCCGCAATAGCACTACAGTCAGTGCGGCCTTGGATTTATTCTATGCCTTATCTCAAATACTAATATGTATGCGACAGTCGATGGCAAATAATCATTATGCGGCGGGTTGTGTAATTGTGAAGAATACCGATAAGTTTCCCTGTGAGTATTGTGTATTGTTGGCGATGGACGAGAATTTGATATTGGAAGAGAAGATAGCTTCTTTCATAGGAGTGCGATGTGCAAGCTTACACGCGGTTTGAACGGCCCTAAAATCGTATGCCAGGGCTAACAATCCGGGATGTCGAGAAATTCGTACACATGCGCGTCTGGAGTGTGATGAAGTGCTACGAAATATATTTGGTGAAGATGAATTGGACTTAATGAACCTATGTATTGATGATACTGGTACTCAAGTTTGGGATAACGACGACCAGCCAGCCATTGAGTTTAGTCAGGCATTGTATTAATGCGAACGACCATCTGCGGAATGAGGAGCGGAAGCAGGCGAGGAAGTTGAGTGGTTATTACAGACAGCGGACGTATTTATACAAACGTTGTTTTACACCGACTCAAACACTTGCGGATATTATAGGTCCAGGTGTTATGCGCCCGGCGGATGCGGTGCTGAAGCTGTATCAGATTTTGCAATCTGGAAGTAGTAAGATTATTCCGTTTGAGAAGTCGAAATGTACTACAGAATTGCAGCGATTATGTGATGGGCGGGCAAGTTTCAATTGTATCGATGTTCTCCAAAAAATGCTTGAGCATTTGCGAAAGACATAGCGATAGCTATCTACGGAGGAGATATGCCCAATTGATTATCCTTGTCGCGAGGGAAAGCCATCTAAGCGTGTCAACAAAATAACACGTTTGGTGGTAACCATGAAAGCCTTATGTGCAGTGGTGTGTGGTGATAACTGAACTAGTGAATGTTGATTGGTAGAAACAGGCTCTATTACAATCAGATCCCCGAATTCTGAGATTTCTTGCACGGTTTTCCAGTGTTGTACAAGCGCAAAGGTAGTAGAATGATTTGATTCAGGACGTTGTAGGCTTATTATTGACAGAACTTTTGCCATATGTCGCATATCGAGCCAAGGTTTGCGAACATCATTTGAATTTTCGATAGTCACGTTGCTTCTGGGTACTGATCTTTCTTTGCATGGGAAGGAAATGTAGGAATTTCGGCAAATTGTTTCCATGCTACCGAAACTTTGACGTTGTGGCTTGGAAAACAGAATAGAATTGACCTTTCTGTGAAGTAAATATTCCCGGAGTCGCTTCGTAATAACTCTAGTATAATACAGCCCATATTTTTCGTGACCATCATTTTGTAGATGTGTAGATTCAACTGGACGCCGTTGGTCACCAAAATAATTCGGTTGATTTCTTGTAAACATGTGGAACTGATGAAGAAGTTCATCAAGCACAATATTGTTCGGTCCGAACAAGGAGTCGATACTCAACTTAGAGATTTATAGTTGAACGGCATAATAAATGCATCGTTACAAGCGGAAAGTAGCCTTATAGTATAAATCTTGCTGCAGAAACACTTTTCGTTGAGAGCACGGCCTGCATTATCTCGTAACCGTTTTTGCCGGTCATTAACACGAATTTGATGCATGGCCTGCTGCAATGCACCATGATTATTAGTCCGTTCAATACCTCGTTTCCAATATTGATGTGTTTTTTCCGATGCTAGTTCACTTGACATAGTGATATTGTGTAGCATTGGCAAAGTTGAATGGAGTAGTTCCGACAAACGATGTACATTCGGACGATCAAGACATAATCGTGCGAAGTTTGTATTAGGAGTTCCCACTCCTGATGTATGTACGGAAGTTTTACGTCTTTTCGGTTTGCCTCCTCTTCTAGTGGTATTCAATTTGCAAATTTCATTGTCCTCAGTTGTGATTATGGAATTAATGTATTGTAAAACTTCGATGCCTATCTTCTGCGCAATTCTAATTCGAAGATTATTATCAGGGAACTGCCAAGAAGTATCCTCGCGATTAGCACAAATAGCATAAAGAATCAGCAACTTTGAGAATAGTTGACCAACTGCTGTTAGCCTTGCTTTCCTGGTACGGTATAAGCTTGATGTTCGTGCAATGCATAACGGAGCTATTGAAACCAGACAAAATTTGTCGGTGATAGTTCCGTTTGCAAGTTCTAAGGAATTATAGATTTTAATGTATTTGAAGGGCATTCCGATAGCCTCTGAAACAGTCGACAATTGTTCAACAAAATGTAGACGGGCCTGGTCATTTGGTAAGTAACTCCCGTACAATGAAAATTTACTTTAGAAAACACCAAAAAACAGGTAGTCCGAAGCAACCCAACGTGCTTGATAAGGGTCGAAGAAAAGCGGAACCGGGGATACATATGGGGTTCTGTTCAGATTGGATAGACGAGCCTGAGCTAAGGCATCGGATAGTCGGAATAAAAATAGGTGGATTGTTTGTCTTGTATTCTTGTTACCATCACGTCGAATTTCATTGAACGGGAAGTCACAAACGAATAAGGATTGCATTCTCGTTCTCGAGCGATGTAGGAAAGGTTGCTTGCTATGATGGAAATATTGAAAATATGAAGGCAAATTGTTTTTAATGGCTTTCGACGGAATGTACAAAGAAGACAACATGAAATAGAAGTATGCCCCTTCAAATTAAGAGCATTTTCAATTGCCAGAGTATCTCCAATTGCTCCAATAACTTCAATAAACACTCGACGACGGATACCCATTGCATCGATACATTAGAATCCTTGTATTGCAGCTTCGGTTGAATCAGGAATGATAGCGTTCAAAATAAAGTTCCCGTTATCGTTATTTTGCGATACACCAATACTGCGTACGTGACGTATGTCAGTTCCATAGACTGAAGTGTTCGCCCAAAAAAATTAACACCCGTGACACTACGGTTGCTTGTCCTGGTTCGCCGAAAGCTATCCCAATACAGGATCAATCTGTATGTGGCATATGGCTCTCCGTTGCTTAAATACCCAATACTGCTAGTAGATTCAGTTTCTTCCATGTACCGTTTCCCATGGTGTTCAGATTGCAGTGAGATTTGATGTAACTCAATATAGCCTGGTGTGTCGTTGTCCAATATTTTCGTATTCAGAATGTTTATAGTACGTCCTTGTCGAAATGAAGACACAGAGAATAATTACAATACCATAGGAGAATGCTCTTCGGATCTGATGAGACGGAATCGAAGAAGTAATCTTAAATTACAGTTCTTCTCCTGAACATCGTTATTTCCATACACAGGATGTAACAATACTTCTAGATCTCAAGGTAAAATTTTGATCGAGGTATCATTTTCGTTCTCAATGCTCGTGCTTGAATACCGCCAATATGTTTCCAGGCTTTGGTCCATAGACAATAAAGAATTGTGAAAGCGACAATTTCCAAGAGTTAAATTTCGTTGATTACGCAAAGCGTTATGGAATACCTCGCAAACAAAGATAACTAGGGCGGACAAAGTGGGTAACCCTAGCCGACTAGAACCGGGTCGATGTTGAAGATCTGATGGTACTCCGTATGATGATTGCAAATTCTGTTGTATTTCTTCGCTAAATGTCCCTTGAACCCCGCAAATTACTCGAACCATGTCATTGATGTCTTTTCAATCGAACAGAAATTTATTAGACTTGTTCCGAACATGAAATGCTCGGCGTTCAGCGTAGAATAAATGACGTGCACGTACAATTGGAATCTCGTCTAGACATTCACGTATCGGTACATGGTCAAATCCCATTCGCTTCATTTCAAGTTGATCATGCGCTATTAGCCATGAAGACAAAAACCATTCAGAAAACGCATGGTCTGCGATGTCTCGACGGACGAAAGATGAAGGTTTGATGTATAATACATCATCGTCTTCTTCTCCAGTGGTCGACCATAATGGATTTCTCTCCTCGCATATTCTTGGTCTTATTGAATGCACAGGAATAAGTGGAGAGAATGTACAACTTGGACCCATGAATTGACGTAGTCTAGTCCAGGAAGGTAGTCTAACACTGTCTTTACCGGTTTGCATCGTACTGGCGATATGTAAAATACGTGTTGTGGAATTTAATTGCTCTCTGCTTAACCTCGATGTGCCACCCGCCACGATAAATGCCCAGATAGCTTCCCATGCACGGAAAACAGGTACGAGCTCACCTTCACTACTGTGATAATCGCCAGATGAGTCATCTTCCTCCAAGTTCGCGGCCATATCACTATTTCTCATAGTAACGGAATGTGTTGTTGTCTCCGCGTTACTCATAGTAATAGTATCCGTTTTGCTTGATTTATGTACATCAATGTGTGACGGAATACTCAGTGTTCCTAACTGAGCCATCCACTTGTTTTCCATATTTTCAGAATATTCACAATGCACCCCTCGATTGCGATTCGGTGGCAATGAAGCAGGAACTGGGGGAAGGCCACGTAAGATGTTCAGCCACTTATTCTCTAAGGAATGAATATTCCGCATACAAGATGAACCGTTCGGCGCGTGATTGCCATACACAAATTGATTTGTCGATGTAGTATAGCCAACACTGACATAACGCCGATGCTTTCGAGGTCTTCGATGTCGAATTGAGTTGCTTATGAGAATGAGCTAGTGACACAATTTTTCCTTCACCAGATGACGCTCATCACTGCTTGCCGGTTGAATACGATAACAGCGATAGGTGGAGGGTAGGTAAGGATAATGCATGTAGGTGTCGTTTGTCCATACAGTACACGCAATATCATACACTATTGGGACGCAACCCAATAGTGAATCATACAATAATGTAGATAACAGAAATGTAAGTGTATTATAAGTTACTCTGGACATAGAATATTTATATTTAGTGAAATATATAATGTTACTGAACAGATATAAAGTTACTACTTCTCAACTGCCTGCATCCTTGTTCCAACATTCTACTATATATATGTATAAATACACCAATCCGAATGTTTCTGAGACATCTTCGTATCTTGAAACAGACCAACAACCATTGAACATTCACCATTCATTGCCGTACCCAGTTATGAGCTCCGACAAGCAACTTGAACGCAGTAAGATGTACACCGTAACCGTTTGTGTGAAGATCTCCGCTCAGGGCCCTGACTTCGCCCTGCAACTTGATCCTATTATCAAACGGCGAATCGAAGACGCCATTGACGTGGCACATAATTGAGCAACAACAATGGCCCCTCAAAACTCGGAAAATAAGCCATCAGGAATACGCCATTCAACGGGCAGTAGTGCATTTACGATGGAAATCGAGAACTCTCCTTCTCATACAAATGAGGTTCAATTTATTAGTCACATGAAGGTTGGCCCCTCACCTGCCGATGCACCTATATCGTCGGGGAATGACAATGATCCTGTTCAAGTGAACATTCCTGCTTCTGCTCGAAAGCCAACAGACAGTACCATGATACCGGAAAATACCCCCGATCCCACTACCCACCAAAATCAAGTAATGAATGATAGTGTATCATTCTGATGGCAATCCCCTATCCGTACCTGTACGAACAAGCGATTCTTCTCATGCAGATCCAATCCCCGCACACAATCAAATTATACATAACAATCCACTGGGTTCTCCGTTGCCTCATTCTACACTCACTAATCCTAATCCTACTTCTATTCGCGGAGGTCGTACTTCAAAACGATTGTTCACGCACAATCCATTCAATGTCAATAATTGCTGCTCTCCTTCTTGTCGAGTTCGTTTGAACCCTCATCACAAATCCGATTGATTAGGAATTATGACTCGAATTTTATTCCACTCAAAGAGCACATTTCATTCCATCCGACTGCAAGTATTCCCTTTCTACATATAGGTACTACTTTCTACGGGAGATCACAGTTTTAGATTATTCTTCTTAGATAGTACAAGAATAATATGTAGTACTTTTTTTCACGCATCAACCAACATAATTTGCCCCAACGACGAAGATGAAGTCACCCCTGCTGGATCTAACAATGTACAATCAGGATCAAACAATACGGGAATTGGGATTCAGTGACGCCGTTCGTCAGCACCTCGCCGAGGCACGAGAATTAATCATCTTACCTTTCGAAATCCTCGATCAGTACAACCTCTTATAGTGAAAAATGGCCTAAAGATGGTGGATCGAAAGAGCTTGTCTATTTCGCGAGTGATGAAAGATCAACAATTTTGGCTAGTTCGATCTGTGCTAGACCGAAATGGGGAAACTGAAGAGAAAGAGCAGAACTCGAACAATTTGGATAACTGCAACTAAACGTTATTAGGCTCCCTGTTACACATCTCAACAACACGAACGAGTTGATTCTCCTTTATTCATTCCTTATGCTGCCCACAAATAAACAAATGAGATTCATGGCACCATTTCAGTTCACAACTGTTATCTCGACATTTCAAGCACACCTACCATTAGCCGAAATAACAATAATTATCGTCACATATTAGATTCCTTCACTCCACGCTTCTAGAACTTCACTAGCTCGCACGGTAACGTTACCGGAGTCCTCATCACTTTCGCTATTGACCGTACCTTCCACTGTTGCAATCGACTCTCTGTTAGGAGCTGCACCTAGCCTTCTCGTATACTCAGATAATGAAATTTCGCGTTTCTTTCGACGTAACTCAAAGTAGGAATTTGCTCGATTAGTAACCTCAGCCTTACTCCGCCCACTTGTACCACTAGAAGTTTGTCCGCCACTTCCATTATCATGCCTCTGACCCACTCCCACAACCGACGTGTCATGTACAGACCGTTCGGAAGCGGCTTGTACATTCCGAGACGAGGATCGGCGCCGATTATTCAATTCGGGCATAAACGAATGTTCATCCGCATGTTCGTTCCCGACGAAAGCAGTTACATAATTCAATAAACTGCGCTCCCAGGCACGAACCTCACGCACATTGCAAACTTCTCCGAATAAAACATACAGACTGAACGCCAAGGCATGTAGAACTCCGATAGAATTATTCATACATCGCAAATATCGATGACGAGTAGTGTCCCGAAACATAAGGATCAGGATACGATCGACCACGTCGTATAAATGAACGTCACCCTGTTCCTCACACCACACCTCGCTGCCATCATCAGCTTCTAAATAGCGATCACCAGCTTCATTGCAGACCCGCCGATAATAGCTCAGCCTTATTTTCAACCACGGATGCGCAAGGCGCGTCTTTTCGGATAACATATTATTTCGTGAGTTTTCGTCGATTATTTGTCGACGAGGTCCGTTGCTCAGTTGACTCGGCTCATTCCGATTCTCCCCAGCACCTTCATCTCGGTCATCAATACTACTTTGACTATTACAAATTGGTATTGTAGTAGTTTTAGGGACCCAGAACCCCTGGCCTTCCTGTTCAGCACCATTCTCAGGTGTTTCACATAACTTTGCCTCAAAATTGCTTCTGTACACCTCCGCACATCTGGCAAATCATGAACAGAAAAATAAATCATGCGATCAAATTAATTTTGTACTGTGCAGTCGTTGGAGCAGTGTTTTGCGTTCTCGCTCCAGGCTTCTATCAAAACCAGTTTCGAGGATGGAGTACGGTTCCTTCGTGCTAAAACGTTTATTAAAACGATCTGGTAGATTTGAATACATTGTTTGTTTAATAGAGCAGTTGCTCGAGGACTCATAATTCGGACTTTGTTGGCTATGTCACATCGGTATTTTACTGGTAGTTTATTTTACTCAATATGGACAGTTTAAACACCGATCATCGTCGAAGTAAATATACACAACGTTCTTGGGCTTACAGCTCTCACTCCCATAAAATCTGAGCATACCCAGATTAGTTCAGGCATCGATTTGATCTCGGCGTATGCTTTACATCACTATGTCTTGGTGAAATACTAAATACTGTTGGTTCCGGTTTCGATTGACGGGAGACTCTTTATATACCTAAAAATCATTTTGTGTGCTTTAAAAACAAACCAGAAATCGGCGGACGACTCTCGACGCTAGGCTCTTTTCAGGCAGTCAGTAACGGGCAAAAAGTACTCTAACCATGTATTTTTCCATCAGATTCGATAATCGTTTGCTCCGTATTTGACACTTGAAGTTCGCAGGTCCCACGTTGAGTGGTGAAGAACTGATTTCAATTTCGAACCTCAGTAGCCCATACATACACCCACTTTACTACCTTCGATACCATGGCTTGAAGCCGATTGAAATTGTACTTCTGTACTTAAGATCGAATTCTAGCACTCACAAGCTGAAAATGCTCTAACTTTGAGGCAAACATATATCCATTTTCCCGGATACCACTCACTATTTTATCAATTTCAATTCGATCTGAGTTCTTCTTATTCCGCATTTTCCATATCTCTTCTATGAGAAATGGATAGTATACAGCAGCAAAATACGAGAAGTAAAACTGAGCTGGAGCTACACCGTATTATATTCAGCACATGTCCACTTGTCGTTACTTCTAAATTTTCTGCTGCTGGAATATATTATTGATAATCGCAGAACTATTGTAGATAGAATCAGAACATTTAAAATCTTCTCAATGTCGCCCTAATCGTATGCTAAGCTTCAGAATATTCCGAAAGAAGTTCCTAGAAGCTTTTGTGCACTTTCAAAATGTATAAACGCCAGAATACGTAAGATGGAGCCAATACAACAATTTCTGAAACGATTGAACTGTTACATTTCGCATCCTACAATACTCTAACGAGAAATTCATTCATTGTCTTCATTTTTCTTCGAAAGCAACAACATGTACATAGAGAGGTCAGAAAAAATGCCAAAAATACAGTTAAAGTTTAGTTGCACTACACTTACATCCGCTAAAACCATGAAATCAACTAATACGATTAAATTGGCAATAGAAACTAATTTCAACAATAAGTGGTTCGATCAATTTTCTCTATCTGACAGAAAATCATACCTATGTTCGTTAGTTGCAGTTCAAACTACTTTACGTTTTAGCTCAAAATCAGTTTTCGAACATGTTGAGCAAAGTTACAGATTAATTCGTGATGAGAAGCTTAGATCTATTCGCAACTCAAAAGTTGTCGAATAAATTTTCCAAACGTTACAAGAGTAACAACATAGGGCGATTGCTTTCAGAAACTCTCAATTTATATTTGCTCTGCAAGTAAAATGTGCTTACTTTATCATTTTCAAATAATGGATACTTACCTACTGTCCAATTCTATTACTAGAAGATGTTTCTTTTTGTCAAGTAGAAAGTTGGCCCTCTCGACGGGGCATGTTATACCAAATCTGTAGGTTGTTTCAATTAATTCACTCAATAAATTCTTGTGCTTGTTTTCGTACACCTGCACACTAATTGATTTAATTGCTAAAAACAATATTCCTGCGAAAGGTTACTCGAGCGAGAAAAAATTTCATATTTCAGTATTTAGGACGATGAATTAAGCTTGCCACTCGATTGAGCGTCTGTAATTTTGTTATAATGTTTATAGCAGCGCCATCAGCTGACTTTAGCAAGGTAAGGTTTTCTCAGAAAACGGAAGCTACAGCACTAACTCCACTTTCTCTCGTCGACTACTACGTCGATTATACTGTTGAGTTGTTGGAATGGTCAAACTGAGCATCACTCTCTATTAACTATTAAATTCAGTGAGTAAAGCTTCTGAATAGGCAAATCAACATCAAGCCGCTATTGATGATCTTTAGATAACTGGCACAGAGTTGAAAAAGTCGAAACCGTAACTAATAACTGCAATTACGAAGCCTGTCTTAGCAATAATACAAAGGCGCCGTTCATGGAAAACTTCGTGTATTCAATCTTCATAGTTGCAAACACGCATCCCAACCCATCATACGATATCTACTAATGAAAATACAAGAAACACTTCGATACCTTACGAAAAGGTAAATTTTAGGAAATCTCATTCAGGTACTATGCCCTGCATTGAAAATATTGACATCAACAATCTGCGCTTTTCTGAACGTACCGAAGACATACTTAAATGTCAAGTACGAAATCAAGAACAATGAAGCTGTGATGTAGTTCACTGCTGAGTGAGGGTGCGTGTATATGATCGTAAGCACTTCAAGATCTGTTAAGGTAATTTTTCGTTTCAAAAAAATAGGAAAATCGAAATTCTATTTTAAGACCCGAGAATTCATTTATATCTATTTTATAAATCCAAGAAACCAACTCTATGACATCAATGATTTTTCTCGTTTACGTATTTTTATGATCCTAACATATAATGAGAAGACGATGACAACACAAGAGCAGCATTATTCAGAGTAAACTCTCGATCTTAGTAGAATTCGTTTCGTACGGTGAAAACAAAGTACTACAATGTATGTTCTGCTAACCTATGGCCCATAAAGTTCACTATCTTAACCTCTTTTTGCTTTCTCTTCCCGAGAATGAGAAGAGTGACTCGAATCAAATGCTGCTGACTTTGTTTATCTATGAGCTACGTAATGCACTCGAATAGTTAGCCTACATATCTAATAGAGAGTCAGATGAGTCGCACTCGCTCTCATTTTTCTAAGTCTAGAATAAAGATTAGGTCCAGAATTGACAAATAACTTGAATGTGTTGATTTTTGGCTTTCGTAAGCTTTTCGAATGTTTTTGATTTCGTTTTTTGTTAAAGTGCCAGCTAAATTGTATTTTTATGATAAGTACCCAAGGCCTAATCACGAAACATCGATTAATGATCACTCATCAGCAACGCGTGATAACTTGATAATCGTATCAAATGTTGATCTAGAGTCTGTAATCAAAAAGTTGATAATTTCTTCCGTGACTGGAAAAATAATGCGATGATACTGGATAGATGTTCTGACTTGGAAAGTAAATGTAAAATTCTGTAGCCAAAATAGTGAAGTACCAGAGAATCTAATCAGGTTTTCGCCGCAGAAGTCAAGCTATGGATTCATCCATCAGTGTGAAACTCTGCTTGATAGCACACACTGATTTTGTCTGAGTTAACAGGGCGTAGGCATATGCTACATCAAACGTTGTAGTGTTCGATGTTAAGCATTCGTTCGCGAAGGTGAACAAAATGTTTGGAATAGGTCCAATCCTCGAAATTAAGCTTTACATATAGTCATATTGATCAATAGTCTATTAAGTTCTTAACGGATTGATGGATGTAGCGTCAAATCACAATTTCATCTTTGACTTTAATATTTTACATTTTTCATTGGGCTCACCGGCAAAAGAGCAAGTCACAAGCAAAGTTAGTAGTTCGCATTAAATTCATCGCTAAAACGTCAACATAACCAAGAGTTTTGCTACGCTTAACGTTTTGCAGTCCAACATATCTACCATTACTATGGATGAAGAGTGCTCGATTGATTCAAGATTTCGAAAGATTTAATTTGTTTCAAAAAATTTGACAGCTTTCATATTCTAGCCTATCCCATAAATTTTAAATGGATTAGAATGGACGAGAATTATGAAGACCCAATTATTTGGCGGCCCCTTTGAAAGGGAGTCAGATCCAATGAATTTACTTTTGTGGATGACTGAGAGAAGAAATGCTGTGATACGGTGAGATATGGCGCTGTAAATATCCTGTGTGGTGGAGTATCCAACAAGATTATGCATCTGATGGAAAATTAATTCAAGACACAACGCCTACAAATGCCCGCTCGGGTTTCAAGCACAGTCAGTGCTTTACGCCGCCAGCGTGTTCATCATGAGCATTCTCGGAGCCAATCTGTTCCTGTTCGGAGTGGTAACAATTTTCGCATTTCCCGGACACACTCAAACACCGACGCCACCATGCGTGGGAAAGAACCCGCTCGAGCCTTCGGTGATTGGGATTGAACAAGGGGAAATCGGTGGCTGTAGTCCCGGAGGAAACTTATCGGACACGGTCCTGAAGATTCTAAGCTGGGGCTTGTATTTTATGCCGCTTTTCAACAATGGAAACGGGTGCAACGAAGAAATCGTTATCCCGTACACGAAAGTGAACCGGCCGGCAATGTTGTACCATCGCCCACGTGCCAAACCGACGTTCTTTGCAAAGAGTCATCCGAATTTGGTTAAGCGACACCGCTGGGACATGAAACAGATCTGTAGAGGTTGAACTTGAACTGGTTTAATTTTACTTGAAGGTGGATGCCTAAATCGCTACTCGATTTAGTCCTTTTATACTAATTTTAACAATATGGAATATAGCACATTAAGTGCACTATAATTACACAAATAAATTCTAGTGGAAACTGGAAAATTCCAGAATAATACAATGTCCAATTAAATACTAGGGTATTTTGATATTGCGTATCCAAAATACATACCTTGTTGGAA
>JAAUYH010216640.1_pt1 | contig 15074 bp, 9 predicted proteins | sample 7278061 | NCBI WGS metagenome assembly JAAUYH01 (sample SAMN14350203, study PRJNA611818) | marine sediment metagenome | isolation source: surface marine sediment (0.6m) | place: French Polynesia: Moorea | collected 2018-08
AGCTTCGTTATGAGACACATGTTTTGCGGTTCGATCGCATTGGCTCTGTGGACACTGTCGGTGGCATGCGGACGCATTGGCTACGATCCCCTGCCATCACAGGATTCTGATCCCAATTCGCCCGATATCGGCACGTTGCTCATTGACGGAGGGCCAACCACTCAGCCAGACGCCAGCTCCGAGATCGCCATAGATTCCTCGATCGACAGCGCCATTGACGCCGGTATTGCCATCGATCCCACACTCAGAATGCTGTTTCACTTTGAGTCTGATCTGGTAGACCAGAGTCTCTACGACAACGCGGCGTCGGCGCGCATGCTGGACTTTGCCGCCGGACACCGGGGCATGGCTTTGCAAGTCGCACCGGGCAGCGACATTATCATCGGCCATACCGACAGCCTGGAGATGCCGCATATGAGCGTCGCGGTATGGATCCGCGCCTGGTTCCTGCCGGAGCAAGACCGCGCTGGCATTGTCGATAAAGAGGGGCAATTCGGCGTATTTGTCCATCCGGGCGGGGCCGTGCGATGCGCCATCTCTGGCGGCGGACAAGTGACCGTCGATGGCGCGGTTACCGCGGACGAGTGGACCCATCTCGCCTGCACCTACAACGGACATACCCTGCGCTTGTATATCAATGGCGAGTTGGGGGCAGAAAACGTTGTCGAAGGGGCGATCACGCCCACGACCCACGCTATCCACGTCGGCTCGGACAGCCCTGATGGCACGGATCCCTTCACCGGTTTAATCGACGAACTCGGCATCTGGGACCGCGGTCTCAGTGAGGAAGAGATTCGAGATATAGCCGGGCGATAGTACGCTCACGCCATCGCTTTGCGTTCAAGTACACTGCCGTGGCCGGTTTCGTTACCGATTGCTGTAGCGGTTTTGTTTTTTGGCCGGATCGGGTAAAGATCGTCTCAGCTTCGGCGCGTGCGGAAGCTACACGGAGCGGGTTATGAATCGCAGCGATGTCGATAGTTATCTAGCAGACGGTTGTGGACGATGTGACTTGTATAAGACGCCGGAGTGCAAGGTGCACCGCTGGACAAAGCCTTTGCAGGCCATGCGTGAGGTGCTGCTTTCATCGAGCCTGACCGAGGAAATGAAGTGGGGAGCGCCCTGCTACACATCGGAGGGCAAGAACGTGGTGATGCTGTCGGCGCTCAAGGATAAATGCGTGCTGTCGTTTTTCAAAGGCGCGCTGCTGTCTGATACGCACGGCCTGCTCCGGGCTCCTGGGGCCAACTCGCAAGCGGCCCGGCAGTTTGAGTTCACCACCGCCGCACAGGTTCGGCAGCACCGTGCGCTGGTTGCGCAATACATTGAGGAGGCGATCGAGGCCGAGCGTGCGGGGCTCAAGGTGGCCTTTAAAAAGGCGCCGGAACCGATGCCCGAAGAGCTTCAACAGGTACTCGATTCCGATGCCGCGTTGCAGGCGGCGTTTGCCGCCCTCACCCCGGGCCGGCAGCGCAGCTATATTCTCCACGTCTCGGGCGCCAAACAGGCCAAGACGCGCGCGAACCGGGCCGAGAAGTGCATCCCCAAGATTTTCGCCGGCAAGGGTTTCAATGAGCGCTAGCCCGGTTGGCCGGGAGCATTCATCTCCGGCAGCGAGGCGATTTCCATCGCATGCCAAATGGTGTTATGTGGCACTATGATGAATATTCTCGTTACCGGTGCTACCGGCATCCAAGGAACAACTGTGGTGGATGCGCTGTCGCGACAACCCGAGGTGCAAGTCTACGCGGGCACGCGCAGCCCCGACGCGGCAACATTGCCCAAAGGCGTCATCGCTCGTGCCTTGGATTGGCAAGCGCCCGAAACTGTACGGGCGGCGATGGAGGACATCGATAAGCTATTTCTCCTGACCCCTTTGATCGAAAACCACGTGCAAAGCACCATGGACACCATCGATGCCGCGCGGGCAGCGGGCGTTCGCCACATTGTTCGTCTGTCGGCCAGCCCGGTGGGCAATGTGCCCGATATCCAAATCAGTCAATGGCATCGCACGGTCGAAGAGTACCTGGCCAGCGCCGGGGTCCCGTTTACCGTGCTCCGGCCGGGCTCGTTCATGGAAAACTACTTCAACGCCTTTATGCCCAATGAGGATGGCATCCTCTATCAAACCCTCGGCGATGGCGCCGTGGCGTGCATAGACGGACGCGATACCGCCGATGTGGCAGTCAAAGTGCTGTGTGAAGACGGTCATGTTGGCAAAACCTATACTTTGACCGGTCCCGAAGCCATCACCAGCACCCAAGCCCTGGCCCATATTGCTGCGGCTTCTGGGCGTTCGATGAAGTATGTGGACCTCGCCCCGGACGCGGTGGAGCAAGCGATGCGCGATGCTGGGCTATCGTCGTGGCTGGTGGGCGCGCTGATGGAGGTGTTCGCCATCATGCGGGATGGCAACATGTCGGCGGTGACCGATGACGTCCGTGCTGTCACCGGTCACAAGCCGCGATCGTTTGCCACCTTCGCCCAGGACTACGCCGGCAAGTGGACGCGATAAAAGGCGCCTTGCGCGCTTGCCGCTGCCCCCGAATCGCCCCCACGCACAAATCACTCTCCGACAACAAATAATCATATTGCTTTTATGCCTATTCGCGCCAGGGCAAGGTGCGATGAGGTCGCTGGGCTTCGCCTGGTGGGCGCCGGGTGGGCCCCAGTACGTTCAGGAACGCACTTCCACCGGGGAATGCATTGCGCCCGAAATGAGCCGATGTCTGCGTAGGCCTGGATTGCGCCAATCCCCCAGATGCCTGGGCATCGCAGTATCGGTAAGGCAGGCTAATGAAAGAAAGACGAGAGTACTGCGGAGTCATTATCCCGATTTGGTTTCCGCCCTCTCAACATGACTGCCGTTCTTCTCAAGTGAGAAGAACATCTTATTATGTTTCTGTGTACAGACGTTGCATACACATCAGCGAGTATCTATGCCAGACCAATTTGACCCAGATGCATTGATGCGGGCCGCCGACGCCCAAATACCCGAGGCGGATTTCGGCCCAACAGGTTTTGAAGAGGCGCTGCAAATCCTTCTTTCCACGCTTCGGGACGAGGCTCGGCTGAACCAAGCAGGCACTTGGGTAGCGGTCAGTCGGTGTGCCCAATCACTTGTGAGACGGCGGATGTTATCGCGCCTTCTGCGCATGCGGCCGGAGATCCATGAGGTTGACATCGCGGCCCCCATCGTCATTGTGGGCTTTCCCCGCTCTGGGACCACCGCGCTTCACAATATGCTCGCGGCCAATCCCCGCCATCGAGCCATTCGCACGTGGGAGATGCGTGAGCCATTTGCCCCGCCCGACGCGGCATCAGACGCCGCGAAAGACTGGGCGGCTAAGGCGGAAAAAAGTACGCAAGAGGCGATTGAGGCCCAGCATCGACGTTCCCCCGCACTGATGGATATCCATCCGCTCAACGCCACGTGGCCGTATGAGTGTGCTTGGCTATTGCGCAACAGCTTCGCATCTCTGAGCGACGCGCTTGTGAATTTTATTCCAACCTATGCCCGCTGGATCATGAATCGGGATATATCTGCCGATTACGCCTACTATCGGCAACAGCTCCAGGCCATTTTATGCCAACGTCCAGGGGCGCCGCTGATCTTAAAAGACCCTTGCCACACATGGCACCTCCCGGCATTGCTCAAGGCACTGCCCGACGCCCGCATCGTCCATGTGCATCGCGATATTCGCGAAGTCGCGAGCTCATTTGCCAGCCTGTGCCGCACACTTCAGCAAAGCACGAGCGAGCCTCGGCCACATGAGGAAGTTGGCGCCTTCTACACCGAGATGCTCGAAAACGGCATGAAGCATATGCTGGCTGCACGACAGCGGCTCGCGCCAGAGCGCTTTCTCGACCTGTCGTACAGACAGTTCGTGGCCGATCCTGTCGGCACTATCGCTGCCATTCACGATCACTGGGACCTTGCGTGGACCCCCGAAGCCAGCGACGCGACCACTGCTTGGCTTGCGCAGAGCAAGAAGCGCTCCGGTCAACATCGACACGACCTCGCGACCTTCGGTCTGGACGCCGAAGACTTGCGCGAACGATTCGCCCCTTACTTCATGGCCTTTGCCGAATATCTATAAACCAAATGAACAACGATCCACTTCATCAAGCAGAAAATTTTGCTCAAGTATTTTTCCATTGGGGACAAACCACCCCCGATGCACTCGCGTTTCGCTACCTGGCTGCAGACGATACCTCGTCCTCGATCACCTACGGCGCACTCGATTGCGCAGCACGGCGCATTGCCGCGGCGATGCCCAAATATGGCGACCGGGTCGGTCGTGGCGAACGGGCCCTCTTGCTCTACGAGCCCGGTTTGGCCTTCATCGAGGCCTTTGTGGCTTGTCTCTACGCTGGCGTGGTCCCGGTTCCCATGTTCCCGCCAGACCCCCGCCGCCTTGAGCGCACGCTGCAGACCACGCGCGCCATCGCCGGCTGTGCCGATGCCAGCATGGTCCTCTGTAGCGCACTGATCAAACAGATGCTCCAGCCGAGCCTCAAGGACACAGCGGAACTTGCCGCCCTGCCCTGGCTGACCACCGATACGGTATCGATGCCGCCCAACGACAACATCGACGACAACATCGACGCCAGCGGCCTCGGAGCGCCCCCGGCCCTCGATGCCGGGCCCGACGAACTCGCGCTCCTGCAGTTCACCTCGGGCTCCACCACCACGCCGCGCGGGGTCATGGTGAGCCACGGCAATCTCTTGCACAACGAGCGCAGCATTCGCCGGGCCTTTGGCCACGACCAGTTCGCCGCTCGCGTCGTTGGCTGGCTGCCCACGTATCACGATATGGGCCTCATCGGAAACGTGCTGCAGCCGGCCTATCTGGGGGTTTCCACGCTGCTCATGTCGCCGATGGATTTTCTCCAACATCCATATCGCTGGCTGCGCGCGATCACCCAGCACCGCGGCACCAGCAGTGGCGGGCCGAACTTCGCCTACGAGCTATGCACCCGGCGGGTGACCGACGAGCAACTCGCGACCCTCGACCTATCGTCCTGGCGGGTCGCCTTTTGCGGCGCCGAGCCCATCGACCACGGCACCCAGGAGCGATTCGCCAAGCGCTTTGCCCCGGCCGGGTTTAGGCCCGAGGCATTCTTCCCCTGCTACGGCTTGGCCGAGGCCACGCTCATGGTGTCGGGTGGCTGGCTCGGCAGCAGCGCGCAAACTCATTGGCTTCGCACGGAAGCGCTCGAGCGTCATCGGGCCGAGCCGGCGGCCCCCGACACCATCGGCAGCATCCCCCATGTGTCCTGCGGCATTGCCAACGAGGGTCAGACAGTGGCCATTGTCGATCCCGTCGATTGCCAAACACTGCCCCCGGGCGCGATCGGCGAAATCTGGCTGCAGGGACCGAGTGTGGCCGCCGGTTATTGGCACAACCCCGCGGCCACCGCAGAAATGTTCTGTGGCCAATTGCAAGGCGCGGAGGGCGGCGCTTCTGGTAATTGGCTCCGCACCGGTGATCTCGGAGTTGTGCGCGATGGACAGCTCATCGTGACCGGCCGGCGCAAAGATCTACTCATCTTGCACGGCCGCAACCTCTACCCCCACGATATCGAAGAGACGGTTCGGTCGGCGCACGCTGGCGTCTACGCTGGCAGCGTGGCCGCTGTCAGTCTGCCGGTGGGCACCCCGCAGTTTGCAACGGAAGAGCGGCTGGGCCTGATGGTGGGGCTGAGACGCGGCGATGCCGGTGAGGTCGAACGTGCCATTCGTCAGGCGGTCGCGGTGAATCATGGACTGTCGGTCCATCGCCTAGAACTGGTGAATCCACAGGATGTGCCGCGGACATCAAGTGGCAAGATCCGACGCGCTGAGTGCCGAAGACGCCTTCTGTCCATAGAGACCGGGGAAATCTCTGCCGCCGAAATCTCCGCCCCCGAGACTTCGGCCCCCGAGACTTCGGCCCCCGAGACTTCGGCCCCCGACAGCAGCGCGAGCATGTACCGTCCCGCAGCGGGAAACATGCCCAAGTTGGAGGCCCGCAATACCCGCTACCAGTTCGACCTCGAGACCGACGTGTGCTGGGACCGTATTCACGAGCCGGGCCGGTATATCCCCGACAAATTTCTGGTGCAAGCGGGCATTGATCCACAAGTGCTCGACCGAGTGCCTGGTCTTTTGTCCACGTATGAATGGGCATTGGCAGTGGCGCTGTGTGAGGAATTCGTGGTCCTGGAACAATGTGTTCTCGCATTTATTCGCGACGAGCGCATCGCTGGCCGGCTTCCCAGAACCCGCAGCACCGCGCTCCTCGACCAAGAAGAAGTCAAACACATCGCCCTGTTTCGCCGCTACGCCGACCATCTCAAAGCCCAGCGCCCAGACCTCGCCGCCGCACTCGATCGCCATCTGCAGCGTTCCTTCGACAGTGCTTGGTGGCACCAGTACAGGTCCGACTTCTATCCTTCCGCGGCAGTGTTTCACTTCGTCAGCTGGCTGCAGTTCGTGTACTTCGAAGAATATTCGATCTTCGTGTGTGAACTGCTGCGCGACAACAACGACAACGTCCAGCCGGCGTGGCTCAAGGCCCACATCGTTCACAAACAAGAGGAGCGGCAGCACGTACTCACCGATGCCGCGCACCTCGATAGCCTGATCCTCGGCGACGCCGAGCGGCGACAGTGGTCGCGTTGGTTCCTCGAACAGAACGCCAACTATCCCGCCGGTCTCCCCGGGCTCGGCGGGGTGTGGAACTTTGTGCTGGCGCATTTCCCCGAGGCCGCCGACTTGCCGCAGCCCCAGGCCCTCGTCGACCATGACGACATCAAACGCCGCGCGTTCTTGCGACTGATTACCACAAATCAGGTGTTTGCCCGCACCGTGGGTTTTGCCACGGGACTGGCCGATTTTGCCGCCGCATGCCAGCCCCCACTGCAACAATCGGCGGCGGCCGAAACCGCCGGAGTCGCGCCGCAACCACACACCGCACAGCGCATCCGCGCCTACCTGGTGCACGCGATCGCCGAGACCCTCAATATGCCACCAGAGGGGGTGAATACGACCCAGCCGCTGATCTATTTTGGCATCGACTCGGTTGCCGCCGTGCGCATCTCCAGCGAGCTCGAAGCGCTGCTCGATCGCAAACTCGCGCCGACGATCCTATTCGAGTATCCCAGTATCGACGCCATCTCAGAAGCGCTGGCGGCCTCCGACGCGGTGGCGGCCTCCGATGCGCTGGCGGCCTCCGATGCGGTGGCGACCTCCGACGCGGTGGCGGCCCCCGCTGCGCTGGCCGCGTCAACTCGCGCAGATAGCCACAGCGACGCCGTGCTCGACCCGGACATCTTTGAAACAGCGGAGCCAGCGGAACCGCAGCACGTGCTGGTCACGGGCGCCACCGGCTTTCTGTGTGGATTTCTTCTCGCCGAGCTGTTGCGATCGACGCCCCATCGGGCCACGTGCTTGGTGCGGGCGCCATCTCCGGAGGCAGGCCTCGAACGCGTGCGCGCCAATTTGCGCGCCTACGGGGTGTGGGACGACGGCTTCGCCGATCGCATTGCGATCGTTGTCGGTGACCTGGAACAGCCCCGCTTCGGCCTGTCTCAGGCCGCGTTTTCCGCGCTCGCCCATCAGCTCGACAGCATTTTTCACGGCGGCGCCATCGTCGATTTTATCCAGCCCTATGCCCGCCTGCGGGCGGCCAATGTACAGGGCACCCACGAGGTGATTCGCCTGGCCTTTGTCGGCGGCAACGTGCCGCTGAACTTCATCTCCACCATCGCGGTCTTTGACACCCGCGATCAGAACGGGAGCCAGCGGCACACCGAGACCGACGTGCCCAACGCCCGTGCCGGGTTTCGCAACGGTTATGGCGAAAGCAAATGGATCGCAGAGCAGCTGGTGACCCAGGCGGGAGCGCGCGGATTGCCGTTCCGCGTATTTCGCCCCGGCATTGTGAGTGGTGACAGCGAGCGCGGCGCCTGGCAGCCCGACCTGGCGGCGACGTTGCTAAAAACTTATGCGGTCCAGGGCACTGCCATATCGACGGCAAAGCAGGGCGTCCTCGATGCCGCGCCGGTCGATTACGTGGCCCGCGCCCTGCTGCATATCGCGCTCGCGCCCACAAGTCTGGGCGGCATATATCATCTCACCAATCCGCAGCCGACTCCGTGGAGCGAAATCTACGCGGCCATGGCCAGGATCGGTCATCCGGTTCGCCCCCTGCCCTACATGGAGTGGATGGATACCGTCGCCGCCGACGAGGGCTCCCTGGCGCTGCGGCCCTTCCTGGCGTATTTCCGGGCACGCAGACAGATGTGGCAGCTCCGACAGCCGCGCATGGATTGCACGCAAACGTTGGCGGTCTTGGACGGCTCGGGCATTGTCTGCCCCCGCCTCGATGATGGCCTTCTGACCACGTATTTGCATTATCTGCTGGACGATGCCGACCAAGGGTCATGTCGGCCATGAACCAGCCGGTCTGTAACACGACATCTCCGTAATCGATATCTCTGTATCAATCAAACTCTATATCAACCCGTTCCAATCGGCGGAATCAGTCGCCGACCATGTGTTGTACCTATGCCAAAAAACGTCACAGATATTCCCGATCGTGGCTGGCTCCATGCTGCTGCGCTGCAACTCGCCATCCGAGCCAAGTACGCGGCCGAATCATGGGGTGGAGTCAAGCCGTTTTTGTCGCGCTCGCTGAGTGGTCATCCGCCAATGACCGAAACAGATATCGCGGCACCTGCCGGGGCCGAGGGGCCCGATATCGACTGGAGCACGGCACTGGGCATCAAGCTCACATGGGTGACGGCGGCCATGTGTCGCCAAAGCAACTTGGCCTCCCTTGCCTATCGCTATAGCGGTCTGCGCCATATGACGTGCCAATTGCATGACACCATGTACCGCCGGGTGCTGGCGCAGTGTCGACAGCGCGGGCCCGCACGCCGCGACTTACCGGTCTCAGAGCTCGACTGGCGCACACAGTCGCCCGAGACCTTGCGTAAGCAGCTGGTAGAGCGGCCCCGCCCCGTCGTCCTGCGCGGCTTGGCCAAGGATTCCGAGGCCGTGCGTTCATGGAGTTTTGATTCACTCCTCGAGCGTTTTGGTCAGGAGGAGGTCCTGCTCACCACAGACAAGCTAGATGGCGAGCGAGGCCAGCTCAGCGCCGTCCAATCGGACAAGGTCTATCTGCACAACAGCGAGGTATTATTCCGCCGTCATCCCGAATTGCTCGATGCCCTACCGCTGGACCAGGTCGCCGCTTACTCCAATATGCGCCCCACGTATATGCAACTATTCCTCGGTCGCAAGGGCACTGGCACGCCCTTTCACACCGCGTCTAATTGGAATTGGTTTTTCAATATCGAGGGCCGCAAGACGTGGTATTTTGTCGACCCGCGCTACGGCTTTCTCATCTACCCGTACAATGCCGTAGGACACGCCGCCGCCTTTGCTCTCTGTCCCTACCCGGACGAGTACGACCGAGAGCTCTTCCCAGCGTTTGCATATTGCCCCGTGCATCAAGTGACCCTAGAGCCCGGCGATGTACTCTTTGGCCCGGCGTGGTGGTGGCATGCGGTCAAGAACCTAACCGATACCACCGTTGGGGTGGCGAGTCGATGGATGCTCAATGGCCAGGTCGGCACCGAACTGCGCATGATCGAAGAGGACTACGATATCGACCGCATGCGCAGCTGGCTATTTTTTGCCGGGATTTCGGGTTGGCCGTTTTTGCACAGATTGCTCCGCACCCCGAGCCCCGAACTGAGCCCCGATGTCACCGTGCGGGAAAAGCGGGTGCGGTTTACTCACCTCCAACGCCAACTGTCCAGCAAAAAAGTCTTTGGCCTGCGGCATCGTTTCTAAGCTCTTATTGGTGTCCACATGAACATAGCCAATATTCCCGACCGCGGCGGGCTCCATGCCGCGGCACTACAACTCGCAGTCCGACTCAAATACTCCGCGGAGTCATGGGGGGGCTTAAAACCCTTTTTGTCGCGCTCGCTCAACCGTCACCCCGAATCGGCGGAGACCAAGGGGCCCGACATCGACTGGCGCACCGCCCTTGGGATCAAGCTCCTCTGGGCCACGGCGGCGTTTTTCCGCCAACACCCGGCGGCGTCGGTCGCGTATCGCTTCAGCGGGCTGCGCTATTTGGCCAACCAGTCGCATCAGGCCATGTACCGCAGGGTGTTGGATCATTGTCGGCAAACGCCGCCGGTTCGCCGGGACATCCCAGTGCCGGAGTTCGATTGGCGCACACAATCGGCCGACGAATTCTATAAGTCGTTTATCAAACGGCCCCATCCCGTGGTCCTGCGCAACCTCACGAGCGACGACGACAACATGGCATCGTGGACCTTTTCATCGTTCGTCGAGCGATTTGGCCAAGAGGAGGTGCTTCTCACTACCGAGAACATCGACGGTGAGCCCGGAAAACTCAAGGCCATCCAATCGGACAACGTCTATTTGCACAATTGCGAGATCCTGTTTCGCCGCTACCCCGAGCTGATTCAAGACCTGCCCCTCGACCGACTCACCGCCTACACCAAACACCTGCGGCCCACGCACCTGCAGCTCTTTTTGGGCCGTCAGGGGACCGGGACGCCCTTTCACTCGGCGGGCACCTGGAACTGGTTTTTCAACATCGAAGGCCGCAAAACCTGGTACTTCGTCGACCCCAGGCATAGTTTTCTACTCTACCCCCTGAGTGCGATGGGGCTTCCGGCGGCCTTCGCTCTATGCGCGTATCCCGATGAGTACGACCGGGAGTTTTTCCCGGCGTTTGCCTACTGTCCGATTTTTAAGGTCACCTTGGGGCCGGGCGATGTCTTGCTCAACCCGCCGTGGTGGTGGCATGCGGTCAAAAATGACAGCGATACCACGGTGGCGGTGGCAAGTCGATGGATCCGCCACGGCCAGGTCGGCAGTGATTGGCGCATGACCGAGGATGATTACGATATCGACCGCATGCGCAGCTGGCTGTTTTTTGCCGGTTTCGGCAGTTGGCGCTTTCTCCATCGCATCCTGCGCAATCCGAGTCCAACGCTGAGCCCCGACATCACGATGCGCGAAAAACTAGGGCGCTTTGCCCACAACCAGCGCCGGCTATCGACTGAGCCGGTTTTCGGCATGCGCCATCGGTTTTGAGCCTTATTGCGTCCCATCGTTGCGTCCCATTGTCCCAAGAGGTTTTCTATGCTTCCCGTCACTCATACACTCGCCCATGTAGCGACCAACCTCGGCCTCATCGCGGATGCCTGGTCGAGCTGGTCCATATTCGACTCCAAGCACTACGAGCGGCTGCATCGCGCGTTGATCGCTCGACTCCCTGCGTGCGAGGCGCTGCCGCTCAGGGAACTCGATGCAGGCAACGCCAGCCGCGAGGCCGTCATCGAACACAGCGAAGACTACAGCCGACCCATTGCCATCCGCGGGGCGCTTCGCGGCATGCCGTGCCTTGCGCACTGGGGCGATCGGCAATGGTGGCTGGATCACTATGCCGACGACAAGGTGCTGTGCCACGATTCCACAACGTCGTATATGCTGCCGCTTCGAGAAGCGCTCGCACGCGACGATATCTACGTCTCGGGAACCGCCTCTATTTTCCAAGAGCGGCCCGTGCTCTGCGACATGCTGGAAAACGCGCGCATCCGCGCCCTCACGCCCAAGGAACCCAACGATCGCCCGATATTCTATCAGCTCTTTCTCGGCCATCCGACCCAGGGGAGCACGGTGCACGCGGCGGGAAGCATCAACCTATTTCGTCAGGTCAGTGGGCGCAAAAAATGGTATTTTATTCCCCCTGATCAAACGCCCTACGTACGCCCCAAGATTTTTGCCAACGGCTATGCCGGGACCAGCCACACCATTCAACCCCATGGAGACAAGCCGGGATCGCCTTGGTTTGGCAGGCTCAAGCGCTACACCATCACCCTTGAGCCCGGCGATTTGTTGATCAACCCACCCTGGTGGTGGCACGCAGTGGAAAATCTCCCCGGCGACGGCTTGACCGCGGGCGTGGCCACCCGTTTTTTGCCTGGGAAGCGGATACTGCGCATTGATGCCTTCAAGAGCGTGCTCGGGCTCAGCCGCATCCTCACCCAAGGCAAGGGCGTCAGGGCGCGCGGCCGGCAAGACCCGGTGGCCTACGAGCGCAGCCTGATCGCCAACCGCATCGAGACCGGCCACCAAGTCCTTCTCAACACCCGACAATGACCGAGAAAAACATGAGCAAACCCACGCAGCGTCCGAATATTCTCATGATCATGGTCGACCAAATGCGCTATCCGCGATTCGGCTATGGCGACGAACACGGCTTTATCAGCCCCTTGAAGAACATCTTCGGCTTTCGCGGAAGCCCCAATGACGATAATGCCGACAATGACGACAACGCGTATCGGCATCTCTTCCCCGGCCTGTGGGCCTTGCGCGACAATGCCGCGGTGTTTAGCAACCACCGCACCGCTGCGGCGGCCTGTGTCCCGAGCCGCGCGGTGATGTTCAGCGGCCAATACGGCACGGTGACCGGCGTGACCCAGACCGATGGGGTGTTTAAAAACGGTGCCCATCCGGCATTTCCCTGGCTCGATCCCAATCGAGTCCCCACGCTCGGCCATTGGATGCAGGCAAACGGCTACACTTGCCACTATTTCGGCAAGTGGCATCTATCCGGCAATGCGACCGACAGCTTGGCAGCGTACGGATTCGGGGATTGGCAGCAGAGCTATCCCGACCCCCATGGCAGCGTGCGCAACAACTTGGGCTACTATCGCGATTATCAATTCCGGGACCTGGTGACGTCCTTTCTGCGCCGCCAAGGGTTAGGCATTCCTTACAGCGCCGCCCACGCCGCCCACGCCGCCCACGCCGCCCAGAGCACCGCTCAGATGAGCACCAGCCGTTCCCCCGCTGCCCATCAGGCATCGGCGTCCAAGCCGTGGTTTGCTGTGGCCTCATTCACCAATCCGCACGACATCGGCGTCTACCCAATGGGCCCGCGCACCGTGTACAATAGCGCCGTCGAAGGCGCCCCCTATGCCCTATCGGTGCCGCCCCAGGCGTGCAAGGGCAACGAGGCGCTGGCGGGGACCATGGCCATTGCCCTCAACCGCAGCGGTTTCCCGCAAGCGTGTGCCAACCTGCCGCCGTCCTGGAACGAGAGCCTGGCCAACAAACCGTCTTGCCAACGCGAAAGTGTGTACAAGGTGGGTCTGGCCCTTGCGTCCATGGCCGGTTGGATTCGCGCAATGGCCGACGAGCGCCTGGACACCAATTCGGCGCGGCTCGCGTACGCGGTAAAGACCGCCTTATCGACGAATATGCTCGGCATTCCGCTCGCGCTCACCCAAAACCCGGAAGTCGCGTGCCGCTCCTTCCTGCAATATTACGGCTACCTCATACACGAAGTCGATCAACACATCGACGCGGTGCTGCGCGCCCTGGACGAATCTGGCCAAGCCAATAACACCATCGTCCTCTTCACCTCAGACCACGGCGAGTACGGTGGTGCGCACGGTATGATGACGCAGAAGTTTCATACGGCTTACGACGAATGTATCCACGTGCCCATGGTGGTTCGGTTCCCCGAGAGCGTGCGCCGCATACCCGATGGCCTACAGCAGATCGACGTCCTTAGCACCCATGCCGACATCTTGCCCACCGTGCTTGGGCTTGCCGGCATCCGCGGCGCCGAGCTGCGCCAGACCCGAGAACGCCTCAAGCGGACCCACGCCGAGGCGCACATGCCAGTGGGCGCGGATCTCAGCAAAGCGATCTTTGATAGAGATGCCGTCGTATGTGATCCGGACACTGGCAAGGAGCGCGAGGGCGTGCTCTTTATGACCCATGACATGATTACAGCACCTTACGACGAGGATGCCGATGCCACAAGTGATATGAATGACGAACCCCACCCCCTCAGCAAATACGATGTATATTTGCGGGTGATCGAGCGGATTTCCGCTGGTGGGGAGCGATTTCCCAAAGAAGTCAAAGAGTTGGCGCCGGGTCCGATTTGCCAGCCATGTCTATTGCATTGTGTCGTCACCAGGGATGGATGGAAACTCGTGCGCTATTTTGCCGCCAAATCCACTCAGAAAATTTCCGATCAATATGAACTCTACAATCTGAATACCGATCCCGACGAGCAATACAATCTACTGGTATTTGACGGCGCATTTCCGACGCCCATCGATCCGCTCACGATTCCTGCAAATCAGCGGCATTCGGGTCTCGTCATCGCAGAGAAAGCTAGGAATATTATGGCGTTGCTGAAGACGCTGGAACGGCGGCTTCTGAGCAAGACCGATACTGTGCAGCCTCGCGGCAGGCAAATGTCGACAATTCACCCGCTGAAACCAGCTACTGAATCTATTGAAACCACCCACTGAAACCAGTTACTGAATCTATTGAGACCCACGATTGAGAAACGCCATGTCTCGTCAGCCCTTTGCCCATACTCGTCATATTTCTGTTCCCGCCACGCGACTCTGGAACGTGATCAGCACGCCGGGATATTTGGAGTCTTGCCACCCGCTGGTCGAAAAAAACTTGACCGAGGCGTGGCCCGGCCGCGACTCTCGGGACACCGTTGTCTATTATGGCGGCGATATTCTTCATCGGCACTTCACCGACTGGTATGAAGGTGTCGGCTACAATATCGACGTATGCAACCCCAAAGTCAAAAAATCATACCGCGTCACCTGGCGCATACAAGAGCATGCACCAGCCGAGAGCTCCCTCACCATTGCAATAGCGCCGACAACGGACAAATATGCCGACAAACATACCCGCGGCACAGCCCGGCTGCTGACCTGGCTCCAACATCATATCGGTCGCAGATTGATGGCTATTTGGTACCTCTCACTGGTCCTGAAAGGAATCGAGCATGTTGCCACGACTGGCCAAACCGTCCGGCGCAATCAATTCGGCCCATACCCGGTATTTTCTCCCCCCAACCGCTTTCCCTGGAAACGAAAACCCGAGGAAACCCGCCCCTGAGATTGGAAGGGGTTGGAAAAGGCTGGCAGCAGTCTCTCATAAGACTGTATAAACAAAGCTATATTGACAAGACTGTATCGACAAGACTGCA
>JAAUYH010013787.1_pt1 | contig 15070 bp, 8 predicted proteins | sample 7278061 | NCBI WGS metagenome assembly JAAUYH01 (sample SAMN14350203, study PRJNA611818) | marine sediment metagenome | isolation source: surface marine sediment (0.6m) | place: French Polynesia: Moorea | collected 2018-08
AGCGACCCATGCCGGAACCGAAGTTGGCGGCCCAGCGCACGTCGTCCTTGCTGCCACCGATCTTGAACTTGCCGGAAACGCTGAGACCGAAGGCCGTTTCCGAATCGTCGATGCTCGCGCCGTCGTCGAAATCGAGCTGCCGGAACATGGCCGCCACCACGAGATCGCCCCAGTCGGCCTTGTGGTTGTAACGACCGATCACGTCGGGAAGCGACCCGTCGTCCGTCACGATGCGCCCGCCGCCGACCGGCGTCACGGTGGTCTCCGGGTTTTCGATGGCGAACTGCCAGGGGCCGTTGGTGTAACGGATCATCGGCTGGCGCTCGAAGATCGTGCTTTCCGCCGGTCCGATGAAGTCGACAGACTCCGGCAAGGCGCCGACGTTCATGAACGTGGACCAGGTCTGACCGAACAGCCAGTTGTTGTACGTCAGGAAGGCGTGACGCAGGCGCGGGTTGTACGAGTTGCTGACGCGCTCGTTGCCACCGGGCGACAGCAGGAAGTCCACTTCGAAGCGCGTGCCCAGCTTGGCACCGCCGTCGGTGGTCGTGGACGTCGCCAGGAAGAAGCGCGACTGCTTGGCGTGCATGTCCAGGTCGGTGCTTTCGGACGTACCTCCGACCGGGATGGTACCGGGGATGTAGAAGTCGCGGCCGGCGCCGGCGGCGATGTCGCCGTCGCTGTAATCGCTGTAGATCACGTCCAGCTTGACGTAACCGCCGTAAGTCAGATCGAAGTCGCCCATCGAGGCGGAACCGGCCAGGGCCGAGCCGGCGAAAAGCGCACCGGCCAGAACCAGGACGGGCCCTGCTGCGTGTGCTTTTGAAGTAGTGGATTGTTGCCTGAGCATCACTGTCTCCCTAAGTCGACGAGGTTCATGGGTACGTGTGCCGCAGCATCATCGCGCCAGACCGCGGTGAGGTACCATTAGTCAATGGTCTAATCCGCTCGAAGCAGCCGAAAATGCGGCTGTGAGCGGCTCCGGCTTCGGGGCGGCGCGGTTGTTAAGACGATGGTCTAATGTCGACGTAGCCGCCGGGGGCGTAAAACTGGGCGGAGTGTGGCGTGGACGGCGGCGAACACGATGTGGCCGCTTACGCGCGTCGATCCTGGGAAATGGAGGCAATGGCTATGAGCGAGACGCATGTTTATCCAGTGACACCCGAATCGGCCAGGCGCGCCTGGTTGGACGACGCCGGCTACAAGGAGATGTACGCGCAGTCCGTGGCAGACCCCGAAGCCTTCTGGGGCGAACACGGCAAGCGCGTCGACTGGATCAAGCCCTACACGCAGGTCAAGAACACCTCGTACGACGCCGACAACCTGTCCATCGAGTGGTACCGCGACGGCACGCTCAATGCATCGGCCAACTGCCTCGACAGGCATCTTGCCGAACGCGGCGACCAGACCGCCATCATCTGGGAAGGCGACGACCCGGGCGAGTCGGAGCACATCACCTACAAGGACCTGCACGCGCGCGTGTGCCGCTTTGCCAACGCGCTCAAGGCACAGGGCGTCAATAAGGGCGACACGGTCACACTCTATATGCCGATGATCCCGGAAGCGGCGGTGGCAATGCTGGCCTGCGCGCGGATCGGGGCACCGCACTCGGTGGTGTTCGGCGGCTTCTCGCCCGAAGCCCTGGCCGGCCGCGTCGAAGACTGCGACTCACGTTTCATCGTAACCGCCGATGAGGGGCTGCGCGGCAGCAAGAAAGTGGCGCTGAAGGCCAACGTCGATGCGGCGCTGGCGCTGCCTGACCTCACCCACAACGTCGACCGCGTGATTGTCGTCAAACGCACCGGCGGCGAAATCAACTGGAACGACGGCCGTGACGTCTGGTACCACGACATCTGCGCCGACGTGTCCGACGACTGCCCGCCCGAGGAGATGAACGCCGAAGACCCGCTGTTCATCCTGTACACATCCGGGTCCACCGGCAAGCCCAAGGGCGTGCTGCACACCACCGGCGGTTACATGGTGTATGCGTCGATGACGCACCAGTATGTATTCGACTATCACGACGGCGACGTGTACTGGTGCACGGCAGACGTCGGCTGGGTGACGGGACACAGCTACATCGTCTACGGCCCGCTGGCCAACGGCGCCATCACGCTGATGTTCGAGGGCGTACCCAACTACCCCGACGCATCGCGCTTCTGGCAGGTGGTGGACAAGCACGACGTGAATATCGTCTACACGGCACCCACGGCCATCCGCGCGCTGATGCGCGAAGGCGAAGGCCCGGTGAAGGCCACCAGCCGAAAGACACTGACGTTGCTCGGCTCGGTCGGCGAGCCCATCAACCCGGAAGCGTGGGAGTGGTACTACAAGGTGGTCGGCGACGAGCGCTGCCCCATCGTCGACACCTGGTGGCAGACGGAAACGGGCGGCATCCTGATCACACCGCTGCCGGGCGCGACAGCGCTCAAGCCGGGATCGGCCACGCGCCCGTTCTTCGGCGTCAAGCCGGCTCTGGTTGACGGCGAAGGCAACGAACTGGATGGTGCAACGGAAGGCAACCTGGTCATCCTCGACAGCTGGCCGGGCCAGATGCGCACCCTCTACGGCGATCACGACCGCTTCGTGCAGACCTATTTCACGACCTTCAAGGGCACCTACTTCACCGGTGACGGAGCCCGTCGCGACGAAGACGGGTACTACTGGATTACCGGTCGCGTGGACGACGTCATCAACGTGTCGGGCCACCGCATGGGCACCGCCGAAGTGGAAAGCGCCATGGTGGCGCACGATTCGGTGGCCGAGGCGGCCGTCGTGGGCTATCCGCACGAGATCAAGGGCCAGGGCATCTATGTCTACGTGACCCTGGTTGCGGGCAAGGAACCGTCGGACGAGCTGGCCAAGGAACTGCGCAACTGGGTGCGCAAGGAGATCGGCCCGATCGCCAGCCCGGATCTCATCCAGTTCGCGCCGGGGCTGCCCAAGACCCGCTCGGGCAAGATCATGCGTCGCATCCTGCGCAAGATCGCCGCCAACGACTACGGGGCGCTGGGCGACACCTCGACGCTGGCCGATCCGGCGGTGGTGGACGACCTCATCGAAAATCGCAAGAACCGGGGTTAGCATAGGCGGCCACCGGCGCACGATGCGCCGGTGGCCGTGATCGACACACATTGCAGGAGCTTCACGCTGATGCTGGAAACGGCCAGGATCATTGTCGCGGACGATCACCCCCTGTTCCGCACCGCCCTCAAGGAATCCGTCGCTCAGATCTTTCAATCGGTCGAGTTCATCGACGCCGACAGCTTCGACTCGCTCAGGCTGGCGGCGGAGGCGAACGCAGACGCCGACATGGTGTTGCTGGACCTGGACATGCCCGGCGCGCACGGACTGTCGGCGCTGGTCTTTCTCAGCGGCCAGCACCCGGGGTTGCCGGTGGTAGTGGTCTCCGCCTCGTCCGACCCGGCCACCATGCGCCGGGCCGTGGACTACGGCGCGTCCGGTTTCATTCCCAAGTCCACGTCGACGTCACAGATACGCGCCGCCATCGAGGCCGTGTTCGGCGGCGACGTCTGGTTGCCGGCGGAGGCAATGGACGACAGCGTCCGCCGCGATGCCGACGACATCGACTTCGCCGCCCGCGTCGCGAGCCTGACGCCGCAGCAGTTTCGCGTGCTCATGATGCTCACCGAGGGCCTGCTCAACAAGCAGATCGCCGGTGAACTCGATGTGTCCGAGGCCACGGTGAAAGCCCATGTCAGCGCGATCTTCCGCAAGCTCGGCGTGCGCAGCCGCACGCAGGCCGCGGTCGCCGCGCGGCGCCTGGAGATCGACTCGGACAACGGCGACGTCAGCAGCGCCGGCTGACGCGACGGACTACTGGCCCGGGTCAACTGGTCTTCTGTCCATCGGGCTGAGGAACGCGTCTGGCCAGTCGCTGCTCCCGCCCCTTGCGCTTTCGCTCGAAGGGCGCCAGCGAGCTCAGCAGCAGCCATGAGGGAAACGCCCGCTTGAGATCGGCCGCCCCGGTGACCTTGATCCGACCCGCCCGTATTTCCCGCGCGAGATCGCGAAAGCCCCGCCAGGCTTCGACGAACACGCACAGGTCAGAACGAATCCACAGGTCGGTGTCGAAGCCCGGGTGTTTGAGGCACATGTCGACGTTGCCCTCGTTACCCACCAGCCAGAAGCGCCGAAGATCGGACGGTGTTCCGGAGAACTCGAACTCCAGTACCGTCCGCCCCGGCGGCATCGCCTGGCCATCGATGCGCAGGTGCATACTCCACGCGAGGAAGGCCGGGTCCAGGTCGTCGAGCTCATTGTCGCGCGCCCACTGCTGGCCCCACACGGCGAGGTGGTCGACGATGTCGTTGAGGTCGCGACCGGCCTCGGTGAGGTGGTAGGAATAGCCCTTCTGCCGCGGCAGCTTCCGTCGGGTGACCAGGCCGCCGTGCTCGAGTTCGGACAGGCGCGTGGACAGCAGCGTCGGCGAGATGCGGGGCAGCCCGCGATGTATCTCGTTGAAGGTGGTGCAGCCGTCGAGCAGGCGACTGACCACCAGCACGGTCCACCGCCGACCCAGTAGTTCCGTCGCAAGCGCCAGCGGGCAGTATTGCCCGTATCCACGCCGTTCGCTCATGGCACCCTCCGGTGTGCTACAGATTTGATAGTAGTCAGCCCCTTGCTACTTCGCTAGCCTCGTCACGAAACCAAATGGAGTGCACCCGATGAAAGGAATGCTCAGTCTGCTCCTGTGTTCGTGTGCCCTGAGCTGCGTGGCGGCGCCAGCGGGAGACGGCGTGCCGGCGAGCGCCGTGGTGGCATGGAACGATCGATTGATGACTATCGCGGAGGAGGAAGACGGATTCCTCACGCTCAAGGGCGTGCGCGCCGCAGCGATGATGCACATCGCCATGCATGACGCGCTGAACGCGACCGACGGGGCCTATGCGACCTATTCATACGACCAACCGATGCCGGACGCCCACCCGGCCGCAGCCGCCGTACAGGCCGCGTTCGTCGTGGCCGTCGATCAGTACCCCGATCGCCGTCCGTCGCTGGAGGGGCTGCGCAAGGCCTCGTTCGCCGCCCTGCCGGACGGCAGTGCCACAGCCGCGACCATCGACCTCGGCACGGCTGCGGCCAATGCTGTGCTGGAAGCACGCACCGACGATGGCTGGGACAACGAAGCGGACTATCGGTGGCATCCGATGGCCCCGGGCGTGTATGCGGAATTCCACGACCACAGCGGCACACCGCAGGGCTTCGTCTTCGGCGCCGGCTGGGGTACCGCCCGGGGCTTCGCCCTCGAGCGCCACGACCAGTTTCGCTCGCCGCCACCACCGGCCATCGACAGCGATGCCTACACCCGCGCCTTCGATGAGGTGAAGCGGCTGGGGCGCTTCCAGAGCATCGCGCGTACGCCCGACCAGACGCACCTGGCCTTGTGGTGGAAAGACTTCGCCGAACGCTCGCACAATCGACTGGCGCGGCAGCTCGTTACCGACGAGAAGCTGCCGCTCGACCGCGCCGCCCGCCTGTTTGCGTTGCTCAACATGAGCATCTTCGACGCCTACGTCGGCGTCTTCGACAACAAGTTCCACTACAACCACTGGCGTCCGTACACCGCGATACGCTGGGCGGCGAACGACGGCAACCCGTCCACGATACCGGAAGCCACCTGGACCAATCTTCATCGCCACACGTACGCGTTTCCGTCCTACCCGTCAGCGCACGGCACGGCCTGTGCCGCCGCAATGGCGGTCTTGGCCGACACCCTGGGCGACGACTATCCGTTCACGATGCACACGCCGGAGGTGGACATTGCGGGACCGTTCTCGGGCAAGATTGCGATGGATCCGCCGACGCGCCGCTTCCCGCGTTTCTCGGACGCGGCGATGGAATGCGCCATGTCCCGGGTCTACCTCGGAATCCACTTCCGCTACGACTCGGAAGCCGGCTACGACCTGGGCAGGCAGATAGGCGGGCTGACCGTCGATCGCCTGCTCGCGCCGCGGCGCTAGTCGCCAGTCGGCGGCCGACGTCGCCTCAGGGCCAGGGCGATCCTTCGCCCTGCACCAGCGTGAGTTCGCGGTTTGCGCCATCGGCCGGCCACCGCTCTCGCTGGCCGCCGGGCCAGACGACACCCACGGCTTCGTAGGCCGGCTCACCGCCGAGCCCGAAAAGGACCCGGCCATCGCTGGCGCTGAGATAGCTGCCGTCGGTGTGTGTACGCCGCCACAAGGTGGATCCGTCGGCGCGAACAAGGGCCACCATCGCGCCGGTGCCGTCACGCGGAGCGTCGCTTCCGACCAGGCGAAGTCGCAGCCAGTTGTTGTCGTTGCCGATCTCGTTGAGGAGCAGACGCAGCGGCCCGTTGTTGTTGCTGACGACCACGTCGGTGTCACCGTCGTTGTCGATGTCGCCGAAAGCGGCGCCGCGGCTCACCAGCGAGACCGTCATGGCCTCGCCGGATGCGGCGGTGACGTCGACGAAGCCCTTGCCGTCCACGTTGCGGAACAGCTGGTTCTGCTGGCGATACGGGTATGGATCGGAGCCGAACTGGTCCGATTCGACGATGACGGCACCGTTGGCGACGAACAGGTCCGGCAGCCCGTCGTTGTCATAGTCGAACCACGCGGTGCCGAACCCGGTGTACCTCAGGCTGCTGAGCCCGAGCTGGAAGCGGTCTGTATCGTCGGTGAAGTTGCCGGCGCCGTCGTTCAGGTACAACGTGTTCGTCTGGCTCTTCAGGTGGGTCATGAACAGGTCGTCGTCGCCGTCACCGTCGACGTCGCCGGCGGTGACGCCCATGCCGGCTTCCGCCAGGCCGTCGGCGTTGTAGGCCGAACCGGACATCAGGGCGGTGTCGGCGAAGGCGCCCTCGCCGTCGTTGATCCAGAGCTGGTTGGCCAGCTTGTCGTTGGCGACATAGACATCCGGCCAGCCGTTGCCGTCCAGATCAGCCGTGGCCACACCGAGACCATTCCCGTAGGCCGCGTCGAGGCCGACTTCGTCGCTCACGTCACGGAAGCGGCCATTGCCGTCGTTCTCCCACAACCGGTCGCGCATGGGCCGGTAGGTGGTCGGGTCACAGTAGTCACGCTGACCGGAGGCACTGGAGCAGCGCACGTTGTTGGTGAGCGTAAAGGTCACGTAGTTGGCGACGAACAGGTCGAGATCGCCGTCGAGGTCGTAGTCGAAGAAGCTGGCACTCGTGCCCCAGCCGGTGTCATCGATGCCGGCCTCGGCGGTAACGTCGCGGAACGTGCCGTCGCCGGCATTCACCAGCAGCACGTCGGCGCCGTAGTTGGTGACGTACATGTCCGGGTCGCCGTCGTTGTCGACGTCGCCCACCGCCACACCCATGCCGTAGCCGGTATCGCCGGCCCCGCTGCCGTCGGTGACATCCGTAAACGACAGGGTGCCGTCCGGGACAAGGCCGTTGCGGTACAGCCGGTTGCCCGGCCAGTGGCTGTCCGGTTCGGCGAACAAGAGGCCTGCCTGCGGGTCGCCCAGTTGCGCGCTCTGCACCGCGTAGACGTCGAGATCGCCGTCCAGGTCATAGTCGATCAGGGCCACACCCGAACCCATGATCTCGGGAAAGAAATACTCACCGGTCGCGCCGACGAAGTGAGAAAACTCGAGGCCGGTCTCGATCGCACGCTCGACAAACACGGTTTGCGTCGGCGGCGTCTGCGGGACCGCGGGCGCATCCGCGCCGTCGTTGCCGGCGGGCTTGTCCGCCGAACAAGCGATCACGGTCGCCGCCGCGATCAAGAGGACGGGCAGTCTGGCCATCGAATCAGGATCCTTCGGTGGGTGGTTCAGGCAGGTGCCGAAGCTTGTAGTCGAGCACGGTGATCTCGCGGCGGTTGCCGGTGCGCTGCGCCGACGCCCGTGCCGCCTCGTAGGCTGCGCGGGCCGCCATCGGATCGCCCAGGGCCTCATGCGCTTCGCCGATGATGCGACCGTAACGGGCGCTGGCCTCGTCCTCCGGTTCGAGGGTGCCTTCGAGTATCGCGATGGCCTCGTCCCAGCGATCGGCGGCTGCCAGGCGCTCGCCGTAGACGCGGGCGATGGCCCGGTTCTTCGGATCGACTTCCAGCGCCGACGCGTACATCGCCGTGGCTTCGCCGTTCCGGCCCTCGCGCACGAGGATATCGGCAAGCTGGGTCTGGATATCGCTGCGGTGCGGGTCCAGCGCCATCGCCCGGCGCGTGGCCTCGGCGGCATCGTTGAAGCGCCCCTCGCGCATCCGAGCGCGCCCGACGGCGTAATGCAGCTGGGCGAAGTTCGGGTCTACCGCCAAGCCACCGCGTGCGTGGGCATCCGCGCGGTCGAAGCGGCCGAGATCGGCCTCGATCCAGACGAGCGCAGCGTATACCTCGATGCTGGACGGGTTGCGCTGAAGCGCCTGTTCGAGCGTCGTCACAGCCTGCTCGGCGCGACCGAGGGCGTATTCGCGCTGGGCCTGGCGGAACAGGGGCGCTTCGGTACGATCGAGGCGCTGTACCCGTCGCATCAGCGGGTCGTCCACGACCAGTGTCGTGGCGCGATGGACCTCCGACAGGCGCAGGTTCTCGGCCATGGCGGCACGGTCGCCGAGGCGCCGGTAGGCCGATGCCAGCGCGAAGTAGGCAGCGCCGGGCGGAGGCACCTGGGCCGCCACGCGCTCGAGGTGCGCGACAGCGCTCTGAGGTTCGCCGGCGCGTACGAGCAGGCGACCGAGCGCAAGCCGGGCGTCGTGCTGGTCGGGTTGATCCGCGAGCACGGCCTCGAGCAGTCCTCGCGCGCGATCGCTGCGGCCGGTCTGCGCCAGGATGGCGGCCAGCCTCGTACGGGCGCCCGCGAGGTCGGGCTCGCTATCGAGCACCGCCACGAAGCCCGCCTCGGCCTCGTCGTGACGGCCCAGTTCGGCGAGCGTGACCGCATGGTAGTAGATCCACTCGTGACGGTCCGGATCCAGCAGCCGGGCCCGATGGAAGGCCACTTCAGCGGCTTCGTTGAGGTGGTAGGCCAGGTAGTGCATGCCGAGCGAGCCGTTGGCATCGGCGTCGAGGGGTTCGGCATCGGCGGCGCGCCGGACATCGGCCAGTTGCGCGCGCACGGCACCGAGGAAACCCTGCGTCGCGACCGTGGGCACCGGCGGCAGGTCCGCTTCGGTCAGACCCGGTCCGCAGCCTGCGGTCGCCAGCGCCGCAACCAGCAGCACCGCGGCCGACCCCGTGCGCCCGTCCTGACGGCCGGACGCTGATCCTTGTCGCCGGCGGCGAATCACCCGACCTTGCGCTCCTTGGATATCAGCCGCGTCATCATCGCCCGCAGACGGGCAGGCTTGACGGGTTTTCTCAGGACCATCTTGTGCTCGCCCACCAGTTGTTCGCGCAATACTTCGGAATAGTCCGCGGTGATGATCACGGCCGGGATCGTGCGGTCCAGATAACCGGTTACCGCCGCGATCGCCTCCACGCCGGTCGCGTTGTCGTCCAGATAATAGTCGGCCAGGATGATGTCCGGTGTGACGCGCGTTGCCTTTAGCCGATCGATCGCGCGATCTGCGGAGGTGGCCGTGATCACGCGGCAGGACCAGCCACCGAGCAAAGCCGACATGCCATCGAGGATCGTCTGCTCGTTGTCGATGCACAGCACGTTGGCGCCGTCGAGCGGTCCGCCGGGCCGCCACGCCGTATCGGGAGCAGTCTTCAGGCTCGGGCGGCCTGTGGTGACCGGCACGGTCACGGAGAACACCGAACCGGAGCCGGGCCAGGACCGAACGGCGATCCTGTGATCGAGCATGCGCGCCATCCGGTCGACGATGGCGAGCCCGAGGCCGAGTCCCTTTTCACCACGCTGATCCTTCGGCTGCAGGCGCCGGAATTCCTCGAAGATGAGCGTCTGCTTCGACGGCTCGATGCCCGGGCCCGTGTCCCAGACCTCGATGCGAACGTTGTCGCCGTCGCGACGGCAACCCATCAGCACGCTGCCCCTGGGCGTGTATCGCAGCGCGTTGGACAGGAAGTTCTGCAGGATGCGCCTCAGGAAACGCCGGTCGCTGCGTATCGTCCGCCGCGACGGGACCATGCGGAAGCTGATGCCCCGCTCCTTGGCCAGCGCGCTGAACTCCAGGCTCAGCCCGGCCATGACGCTGTCCAGCGGAATGTCCGTCGGTTCCGGCTCGATGGCGCCCGCGTCCAGCTTGGAGATGTCCAGCAGCGCATTGAGCAGGTCTTCCGCCGCCTTCAGGGAACTGTCGATGTGATCGATGGACCGGTGCGTGGTTTTGCCATGTTGCTGCTGCGACAGCGCCGAGGTGAACAACCGCGCCGCGTTCAGCGGCTGCAGCAGGTCGTGGCTGGCGGCGGCCAGGAAGCGCGTCTTGCTCAGGTTGGCTTCTTCGGCCTCCGCCTTGGCATCGCGCAGCTGCTGCTCGATGCGCGCGCGCAGTTCGTTCTCCTGGCGCAGGGTCTCGTTGAGCTGCGACAGGGCAAGGGTGCGCGAGTAGACGCGCTGCTCCAGGTTCTCGTTGGCTTCCTTGAGCGCGACAGCGGCCTTGCGCCGCTCGGTGATGTCCTGGAACAGGGCGAAAAAGCCGCGCACCTCGTCGTCGTCGCCGATCTCCGGGATGTAGGTGGCCAGCGCATAGCGCGACGATCCGTCGGGGCGGTGCGACTCGATCTCGAAGCTCTGTCGCTCGCCGTCGAGGGCCGCCAGCATGTGCTGTTCGCGTGTGAGGAACTGGTCCTCGGCGAGCACCTCCTCGGCCCGCCGGCCGACGATGTCTTCGGGTTCGAGACCCACGGCCCGCGAATAGGCCTTGTTGACGAACCGGTAGGTCTGGTCGGCGTCGACGTAGGCGATATGGACGGGCACATTGTCGGTGTAAACGCGTATCGAGTGCTCGGACTCGCGCAACGCCTGTTCCGTGCGCTTGTGCTCGGTGATGTCGCTGAAACTGGTGACGAAGCCGCCGCCCGGCATCGGGTTGCCGCGCAACTCGATCACGGTGCCGTCGACACGGGTTCTCTGATAGACGTGGGGCCGGCCGACGCGCAGGTGCGCGAGGCGGCGGCTCACCTGCTCCTCGACGTCACCTTCACCGCACAGGCCGTTCACGGCGTTGTGCCGGATGAGATCGGCGATGGGGCGGCCGACCCGAACCAGTTCCGGCGGGTAGTCGAACAGCTCCAGGTAGCGACGGTTCCAGGCCACCAGCCTCAGGTCTTCATCCACCACGCTCACACCCTCGCTGATGTTCTCCAGCGTGGCGTACAGAAGCTCACGGTTGAACTTCAGGTCCTCGGACGTCTTGCCGAGGATGGTCGCGACTTCTTCGATGCCGAGTTCGGCGCCGCGCATGGCCGAGGCCAGGATGAGGCGGGCCGACGCGGCGCCGACGGCGCCGGCCAGGAGCCGCTCGCAGAAGCGCAGCATGCCCTCGTCGGCGGCCTGCGTTGGCATGTCGTCGGCCTCTGACACGCCGCGATAGCGCGCGAAGCTCTCGCGAGCCCGCTCGACGCCGACGAAACGCTCGGCCAGGATACGCAGGTCGCCAACGGTCGCCGATCCGCGCAGCGCCGGGGCCGCCGTTCCCGAGCCGCCGCCGAGACCCTCGACGAATTCCATTGCCTGCTGACGCTCGAGCAGGCGCTGCACCGACGAGCGGGACACGGCAACGAAGAACCCGATGTTGGCGAGCAGGCTCCACAGCACCCCGTGACTGATCGGATCCAGCCCCTCCAGCCCGAGCAACGCGTACGGGCGCAGCCACGAGATGCCGAAAGGCCCGTGGACGAGCGCGCCGTCGGGGAACCAGCCGACCTGCATCAGCGCCGGCCACAGCAGCGTGTACACCCACATGCCGAAGCCTGCCAGCAGGCCCGCGATGGCGCCCTTGCGCGTGGCGCCCTTCCAGTAGATGCCCCCGAACAGGGCCGGCGCGAACTGGGCGACCGCCACGAACGACAACAGGCCGATGGACGCCAGCGCGCCGTAAGCGCCAATGATGCGGTAGGCGAAATAGGCGAGCACCGAGATGCACACGATGCTGATGCGCCGGATGGTCTTGATCAGCGCCGTCAGGTCGCCGCTGCGATCGAGCCCCAGTCGATTGATCCGGAACAGCACCGGCATCACGATGTCGTTGCACACCATGGTGCTCAGCGCGATGGTGGCCACGATCACCATACCCGTCGCCGCGGAGAAACCGCCGAGATAGGACAGCAGTGTCAGCGCCGTGCTGTCCGCCGCCAGCGGCAGCGTCAGCACGAAGGTGTCTGCGTCCACCGCACCGTCCGGGAACATCAAAAGGCCGCCCACCGCAATGGGGAGCACGAACAGGCTCAGGATGACCAGGTACAGCGGGAACAGCCAGCGCGCCGTTCGAAGGTCGTTGTGATGCGTGTTCTCGACGACGGCCACGTGGAACTGTCGGGGCAGACAGATGATGGCCACCATGGCCAGCAGCATCTGCGACAGAAACGCCGTGCGCGGAAAGTCGGCGTTGTACAGGCCGGCCACGCGCTCGCTCGCCGCTCCGCGCGCCAGCAGGTCGCCGGGGCCGTCGAACAGCCCGAATACGACGAAGACACCGACGGCGATGAACGCCACCAGCTTGACCACAGACTCGAAGGCGATGGCCAGGATCATGCCGCGGTGGCTTTCGGTGGTGTCCACGTGCCGCGTGCCGAACAGGATGCTGAACACGGCCAGAATGAGCGCGACCAGGAGCGCCGTGTCACCGCCGATGGAATAGCCCTGCTGGGCGCTGGCGACGCCCGGACCCGCGCCGTTGCCGAAACCGGTAATCGTATCGACGCTGACAGCGACGGCCTTGAGCTGCAGTGCAATGTAGGGCAGCGTGCCGACGACGGCGATGGCGGTGACCAGGACACCGACCCGCTGGCTCTTGCCATAGCGCGATGCGATGAAATCGGCGATCGACGCGATATTCTTTCGCTTGGCCACCAGGATGATCTTGCGCAGGACGCCCAGCAGCAGGACGAACACCAGCATGGGACCCACGTAGATGGCCAGGTAGTCCCAGCCGCTGGAAGCCGCGCGGCCGACGGCGCCGTAGTAGGTCCACGAGGTGCAGTAGACCGCCAGGGACAGGCTGTAGATCCAGGGTCTGGCCCCGGCCCGTCCGGGCCGGATCTCGCGCTTGTCGCCGAGATAGGCAATCGCGAACAGCAGGCCGGCGTAGGCCAGCGAAACGACGAGCAGTACCCAGCCTCCCAGCACGTGCGAACCTAAGCTACGCGGTCAGCGGGACCAGTCCGGTCCGTCGTCGGCGGCCAGGAATACGGTCGGGACTTCGGCGTAGAAACGACTCCTGTCGGCAACGACGGCAATCTGGAAGGCCGCTTCGTCCAGCTTGGGCGTGGCGATCGTCGTCGACCACAGGCGCCCTTCGGCGTCGTCCGCCGCCAGCGCGATGGGGCTCGTGGACTCGCCGGGCGCGCTGGCGACTCCGAGGCTGGCCATGCTCAGGGGGAAGCTCGCCTCGACCCTGAGCGTCATCTGGTCGCCGATGGCGCCGGCGGGCTTCAGGGTGAGTTCGAACTCGCCGTTCTTCAGCTCGCAGGCGCCGCTCGGGTAGCGGCAGTTGGGCTTCGCCACGAGCTTGTAGGTGGCGTCCGCCTGCGCCGCGTGCGGTCGTTCCGCCACCATGTAGTCGACGGCGAAGTAGGCGATGATCGCCAGGACCGGGGCGACGAGCAGCGCCACGATGATGTGCTTGTTCTTGAACATTGGCCCGATTCTACATGAACGCGAAGGGCCTCTTGCGAGGCCCTTCGATCAAGCGATGGATGGAAGCGGTCGACACGAGGGGACCCGCGCGGGTCCCCTCGCTCTGGCCGATCAGTGACCCGTTGCCGCGCCGGCACCGGCGGGGACGCGGATGTCCTCGACCAGGTGCTGGATGTGCTCCGGCGGCGCCGCGGTCACCCGCGACACGATGAAGGCCACGATGAAGTTCACCAGCGCACCCACGGCGCCGAAGGCGTTCGGCTCGATGCCGAGGAACCAGTTCGGCTGCATGTCGCCCAGGAAGGCGGTGCTGGCGATGAACATGATGCCCTTGTGCTGGAACACGTAGAACAGGGTCACACCGATGCCGGCGATCATGCCCGCGATGGCGCCTTCCTTGTTCAGGCGCTTGCTGAAGATTCCCATCATCAGCGCGGGGAAGATCGACGACGCCGCCAGCCCGAAGGCCAGTGCCACGGTTCCCGCCGCGAAGTCCGGTGGATTGAAGCCCAGATAGCCTGCCAGGGCAATGGCGCCGGCCATGGCTATGCGGCTCCACATCAGCTCCTGTTTCTCGCTGATGTCCGGCATGAACACACCCTTCAGCAGGTCGTGGGATATCGCCGAGGATATCGCCAGCAACAACCCGGCTGCTGTCGATAGCGCCGCGGCGAGACCGCCGGCGGCAACCAGGGCGATGACCCAGTTTGGCAGCTGGGCGATCTCCGGGTTGGCCAGCACCATGATGTCCCGGTCCACCTTGACCATCTCGTTGGTCTCGGCATTCGAGGTGTACTGGATGCGGCCGTCGCCGTTCTTGTCTTCGAACTCCAACAGGCCGGTCTTCTCCCAGTTCTTGAACCAGGCGGGCCGCTCGTCGTAGACCAGGTTCTCGCCACCGGCGGGAGAGATCGTCTCCATCAGGTTCAGGCGGGCCATCGCGGCAACGGCGGGGGCCGTCGTGTACAGGATGGCGATGAACACCAGCGCCCAGCCGGCCGACATGCGCGCGTCACGCACTTTCGGCACGGTGAAGAAGCGGATGATGACGTGCGGCAGACCCGCGGTGCCGATCATCAGCGACATCGTGTAGACGAACATGTTGAGGTGACTCAATCTCGCCGATGTCGTGTATTCAGCGAAGCCGAGATCGCGCACCACCTGGTCGAGACGGTCGAGCAGGAAGGTGTCTGTACCCGCCATCGTCGAGCCCAGGCCGAGCTGCGGAAGCGGATTGCCGGTCAGGTTGAGCGAGATGAAGATGGCCGGAATGGTGTAGGCCATGATCAGCACGCAGTACTGGGCGATCTGGGTGTAGGTGATGCCCTTCATGCCGCCGAGCACGGCGTAGATGAAC
>JAAUYH010028751.1_pt1 | contig 15066 bp, 12 predicted proteins | sample 7278061 | NCBI WGS metagenome assembly JAAUYH01 (sample SAMN14350203, study PRJNA611818) | marine sediment metagenome | isolation source: surface marine sediment (0.6m) | place: French Polynesia: Moorea | collected 2018-08
ATGGAGCCACCATCCGATGCACCTCGTCCTGAATCTTCGCGGCCTCAGTATTCGAGGCTTTCTCAACATAACTGGGATCAGTATACGCTGAAATGTAGGCACGATACTTGCGAAGTATGTTGTAAGGACTGTGTGTTAATGGCGCCTTCTTGGAAAGCCGCTTATCGGCTTCGCCGGCGTTTGAATGAAAGCCAGTACCCGCCATGAGCAGAAGGTAGGAGTTCTTCCAGAATCCCCATTCCGGCAGACCCTCGTCACTCAAGAATATTTCGATCTGACGTTGATAATCAGCGAGACGCTCCTTTGTTGATTTCGGCTCGTTCACCTTTCGTGGAACCGTTCCAAGCGCTCGCGCGATGTTCGCTTTTGTGAGCATTTGGAAGAGGGAGAATGATTCGAAATGCTTCTGCAGAAGGGTACTGTGAATTTCATCGCAGACACCGATCCCATTTGGAAGACCAGCAGGCCAACACAGGGAACCAGCGGATGCAAGTCCAGGTGGAGCTTTGCTGATAGCAGGCGGAGCTATTTTTCCAGGCGTTGGATTAACAAGTGTCATACAGTCCTGATACTTGGCGGCAGCGGCCGGGTCGATTTGATAACCAACCTTTGAATTGCAAGGCACCACTATTCCCAGTCGAGTAGCGAGAATCGTCAAGTAGTCATAGGCGGAGAGACCTGCACCGATGATGGCAAGTTTCGTTCCTCGCTTCAAATTGTTGTGATTGTCGAATAATCGAAGAGAATGAAGAAACATGCTCAATGAGTCATGGTTTGGAATCTGCTGGTACGTCCTTTGAAGAATCGATTTAGGTACACGTGACTTCAGAGGTGTGCCGTTGGCAAGGAAGACCATGTCAAATGCGTGGCGCTTCACTTCGCCATCTTCGCCATTCACTATGAGCACGGGGGCTTCCGGGTCCGAGAAATCGGCACCAATAACATGCTGGCTGTAACAAATGTTGATGTCAACGAACGGCAATGCTTCGTTTGCGTATGCAATCACATCGTTCACGTTTTTCGTGAGACCGGCGCCCAACATATCTCGGGTCAAACAGGGGATAGAAGTGTCGAAGGTTCCGTCAGGTCGAAGTGCGTTTTTGAACAAGGAGTAGGCCGCAAGATTTCTCGTCTTGTAGCGTTCCACGAACTTTTGTGGATCACACTCAACAATATGGGCAACAGTTTTCGCCAAGTCTGTTGCCGCGTCCACGATCGGATGGGTCTTGGCGAGTTTTTCTATGCCGGGGATTTTCATCTGTCCCGGGACGCTGGTATTGAGCGTGGCATCACATTCAGATTGAAATGCGTTACCTCCGGCACCTCGCTTCTCGGGCTGCTTTTCGAAGGCAGTTACTTCAATTGAGAAATCAATGCCGTCGTGGCGCAGCTCGTTGAGCTTGTTTTCATGAATACATAGTAGAGCCACCAGAGAGATGATGTGGTTCATAGCACGTGGGCCTCCACCAGAAATGCCAATCTTGATCTTGTTTGACATTGAAAAATCTGATGGTTCAGCGCCGGTCGTCTGAACGTTGAATCCCGTGCCATTGATTATTGTTCCATGCAAATCAGGGTGCGGGATTGAGCCAGTATGGCGTAAGGACAAATATGGTTGCTTTGAGACTTTACGGCGTGGATCAACGTTCTCTTTCTGGCTACATAACAAAACGTGCGGAACAGCAGGGGCCATTTCGGGTTGCAGAAAAGTCACCAGTTGTATTGATGAGTTCAAAGGCGGATTGTTGTGATAGCACCGTGAGAAGAAGAGGCTAGTGTTTAAATACAGTTTGAGCTCTTACGAAACCATTAACGATTGTTTCGGGAAGTGAAATTAGCAACATTATGTATGACATAGCTTCATTTCGAAGTTTGTCTAATAATGCTGCGAAGTGATATATCCGTGAATATGATTGGCAAGCCAATTGGCGATACAATGTTGAAAAAGCCCTCTCTTCAGCAATAATTGTTTTCTGATGAATACAGTACAATGAGGCGTGTAACTGTATTCTGGGATTGGGAGCTCCTATTTTCTTACCAATCAATAAAAAATAAATTTTTCAAAGGGTCGAGGTGATAATGGTTCACATACGGCATACAGCGATGCGCCAAAGACACAGCAATGCGGCAATAATGGCAATGGCTCCTTACATCATTAATGGTGACTCAACTATCTGTTGTGCTTCGGCGCAAAAAAAGGACTTGCGTCCACTATGCACTACAGCCAGGCGAGGATCTATTCGTATCTGATAGTAAAATGCTGTGCAGTATTGTGAAAGCAATGCTATAGATAGCTTGTTTTTCAATATGCATTGGTTGTATCTGTTCTTTAGCCAGTGCATGAAGTATTACTGACCGATCCCGTAGACAGTACAGTAGGATATTCTCAAAATCGGGTATAGATAAACTTGAAAACTTAAACTGAAGCATCGTAGATGCGCCACAGGCGAAGGATTGACTATATCACTAAGTTTGCCAAGTGTCAGATCCTATACGACGGTTACAGTTTTTACACTTTCTGTAGAACTGGCTCATTCCTTCGCCAAAACATGCATAATTTTCGACTGCTAGCTGTAAAAATTCTAACGCAAAGATGCTTATTTATATTCACAGACGTATCTCTTCACAGCATTATTAAACAAACGTCAAAATGTAGCTATGTCAGACATTATGTTGTTAAGTTACTGTTAGTTGCCGATTGCTCTCCTGGCAGCAATCATGAATGGTTTCACGTAAACTCGAACTTGGAACAATAGCATCTTTTTTTCACGGTGTCGTCACAGAAATCCGCTGTTGAACTCGTTAATAAAACTGGTGATCTTCCTGATACCTGAAATTCGTATGCAGAAGGATTGGAAATGGACCTCGCGTTAAAAACGCAGACGGAACCTTTTCGTTATTTGAGAGAAGATGGATGGACAGCAACAGTTACGCCAACGTGATGGAATTTGTTTGCTTAGCACCTTATCTCACATTGTGTTTTTTCATTCTCTAATCTGTCGGGATAAACAATCCCGTCGCTCACATGCATGAAAACTACTGAGCGAATCTTCCACACCCGCTCGTTTTTGATGCTGAAGCTGCGAAGTTTAAGGGCGCATTTTACGGGTCAATCCAGAAGCTGCTCTCATGAGGCTGTGCGAAGAGCTGCCGGGTGGTTACGGCGTGCTATACCGTAAATTCATTGACAAAGCGTTTACGCTTCATGACTGCGTTCCATTTGTCGAAGGGCTGAAGCTGAATCAGCTTTCAGAAAACGAAGCAGTGGCCTTTGGCAGGTATCAGCATCATACAGCCAATCCTAACACGGATAGGATACAGAAGAACGCCATAGAAAAAGCGGACGCCGACGGAGAAAGCGGCTCGGCTAAAGCGAGAGTAAGCTAGCCGGTAATGTAATGTGTCAAGAATTTTGGGCACGATGTAAAAAGCAAGCGTGCTGCGACCTATGTTGAAGCATGTATCGTCGAGATGTTACCCGGAAAATGTGGGCAGTAAATAAGAATTCCGTTAATCAAAAATTTACGGAAAAGAGTGAGTCAACTTAAGTTTTCGATGAGTCAAAATGACAGCTGCGTGAAAACAGCTCGAATGTAGTTTATTTTGCGACGAAATCGAACTGCGAGTAAAATCCAATATATCAATAGGGGGGAGGGGGGGCGGGGGGAGGGGAAGACCATGGGCTTATTTCCCGATCCAAATAGATAATAAATTGTAGATTTTTCAATTAAAATTATTAGAGCGGGAGTAGCATGTGAGCGTGTCGGGAGACTTTGATTCTTCGTAAAAATTTCAATGTGCCCTCGTGCATTGCAAATACGTTGTTTTTGACCCGGTCCAGTTTCGTATTGGCCTTTTACTGAGGTGTACGAATCAACCTGAACACGTCCATTCTAATGAACAATGGACGACCGGATGAAGATTTGGTTTCCGAATACGCAGCGTTCAAGTCTCGAGCAGAATCAGTCAACTCAACAAATAATGCAGTTACGTTCAGGAAGTAATATAATCGTTCGTTTTGTCAGCAAAACAGAGAACGAGAGTGATTCTCACTGCGTCGACCAGTATATGAACAAATCGAAGTCATTAAGAAACTTGAACGGACAGTTTTTGACAACAAGTATTACAAGAGCATCAAACGAGCAAGTTAGTTGCGAACCTACCGTCAGTCAGGCGCGATATTCCGCCGTTGAGTCTGACGTTTACCATCAACCGCAATCAGATCTAGGGTCGAATGAAACGCAAGATGTACCAAGTAACTCGCGAAATCGACGTATTAATGAAACTGCTACATGGAATTTGGAACGAAGTGTGAGAAAAACGAAGCGCAACAAACGCGAAAATGATTTGTTCGATGAAATTGTGTCGATGCTTCTATCGTTGCTCGAAACAAGTGCATCTCAACATCATACTAGACACGATGAATCATGCGTGACTGCTACTTATCGAAACTAGCGTGGTTCATTGTCTTTACTTCGTTCTAATGTACTGAGCGAGGAATTTCAACTCTATTTCGTTTTCGGTAACAGAAGTTGGACTCGAAGACGAAATGCGCATGCGTCATTCACAATCGTAACCGTATCGAAAACGGTTAGTAGAGGACCTATGAACCATAGCATGAAATCTCAATGCTTTTGTTACGACTTTCGTTTGAAAAAGAGTTGCGCGCACTATGTTGCTATTATGGTGAAAGAATCAGATAACTTGCGTGTTCAGAGTGTTGCACGTTGGTTTGTGTCTAGAGCGAAGAGCATCACTTCTAGCGGTTACCGTCGACTTATCGGGAAACAATGTTTACGAATCAGAAGACGAAAAACTTGATGAACGTGAAATAGACCACATTTCGTACATTTCGACTCTGCCGCGGTCGTTTTTTCTGTGTCAGACCGTCGAAATAGCTACGCGGAATCTGATAAACTCGCTCATGTTTCGTGGTGCTCCTAAGGCCATATTGAGCGCAGAAATACCTACGGTAGGTATGGATTTGGAACGAACTTGAAGAAGATGTGAGACTCTTATTGAAAATACTAAGGAAGAACTAAAATTGTCAAGAGTTGTCGCCTTCCGCACATCGCACCAGGGATCTATAAACGTAAAGATTATTTATTTGAAATGCGAGAGGTGTGGTCTACTAGTGCCATACGATGGTTCATCGGATGCTCCGTTTTAATCACGTAAAGAGCACTTGTTCAAAAGAGAGTCATTGGACGCGTGGCTTTGTGACGTGTGCGGCACCGGAGGTACATTTCGGGATGCAGTCTGATCGTGGTCTACAAAGAATTGCATGTCGATTGCTTCCTGCCACAGAATAGGCGACGAGTCTAACTTTGCTCGACAAAGAGGGAACGAAGCATTCTCTTCTTTCCTTATGACGCTCTTCTTTTCGACAGACCTAGACATATTCGAATTACTTTCGTGCTCTAAATGCAAACGAAGGCTGAAGGACTGTTCAAAACGAATGGACGGCATTGTCATGGACGCCTCGGCTATTGGAATTCTCGGCAAACTTCCGGAATTCGAACGAGTGAACTACGAAATGAATGTTGTCTCACGAATTTCAGACCGTCAATATATTATGCGCGTTGTGAAATCGAGGAGCTTTATCGATTCTATCGAGGTACCCGCGAAGACATCCGACTGTCGAGGATGCTTCAACGTGCTCCTAAAGAAGGGTTTGTGGGACAAACGTTTCGAGTTGGTTGGAAGATTTTTTGGTGGTAGTAATAATGTCGCCCATGAATCAAGGTCGGTTTCTAGATTTGTGTTTTCTGCTTTCTAGGGTGTTTCCGAGGAGAGTACGGAACGACAAGCTGAAGAGTGTTCTGACGACGAAGACGCTTTCCATGCAGGGAATGATACATGTCCGGGAAGCTAACGACTGAAGCACAAAATTCGGCATGTAGACGTGCGCCGTACACTTATTGACGTTGGAAGATGTTTTTGTTCTGGTTCAACAGCAGGTGGAGCTTTAATACATGAATTTTCTATTCTGCATGCGGTAAACCTTAAGAAAGCCTTAAAAACGTTTTCCATTTGTTCACATAACCTGACATTTGGAGTAAATGATGAACTAGTTGATACTCCCGTCTGTGCCAGCTGTTGTACAGGAATATGTGAAGCAGTTAACACAGCAATCGATGACATTCCGTCTATTTCTGGTTCATGCTTTGGACTTGCAGATTGCATGAGCTACGGCGAACCTCGCGTATTGCGTGAACTAGGAGCAGCTGTAGCGGACGTGATTTCGGCTGCAGTAGAAGCACGTGCCACTTATTTTGATATTTTCGATAATCCTGCCTAAAGTGACGTCTCTATATACAACGACACGCACAGAAGTGGTACAGGGCTCGAAACTGATACAGAATTAGGTTGGTTGGAAGAGGCAAAGAAATGCGCGAGCTATTTCCAGGAAGGTCTCTGATTCGACCGAACATCGATTTCGGCAGTACGTCTACTACTGAAAACTCTAGGTCTTGTCGAAATAGCTATGCTCCCACCAAGTCGCACACTCCTGGAATTTTCATTGTCCAGTGTGTCTGTCGTCACCCGAAGCTACTAGGTGTGTCGACAATGACGAAAACGGAAGTTGTTAGCACTGGGCTGTCAATACTATTATCACGTTTCTGTAATCTACCTCGTGTATGTTACTACGACAACGGTTGTAACAAGGCCCGTTCGATTATACTACGTGTTCCGTGGGTGACCAATGAATGTCGCCTTGTTTGCAATAGACTTCATTACACAGGACATACATGTAACTTAATCTGTGATCCAGACAGTTACTTATCTAGCACAGAGCACGCAACGTCCGGAGCTGAATCAATTAACCAACTTTGGACGTTTTCGAAATCTCATTTGCGATTCCTTAGACCTGAAAATGTGGTTCCGTTTCTGACTGCTCGATCCATTTTCCTAAATATACGAAGCCGTGTTCGGTAGGTTACTGGAAAGATAGATATCAGTACTAAAATGGTACTACAATTCTTTCGCGAACAGTATAAGTGTAGTTCTGTTCGATGCACAAATGTCGTTTAGATAATTAATTTGATTGCTTCTAACGAATAATGGTGCAGTTATAAACAGAGATGGGGAAAATTCGAACTATCCTCCATAGTTCAAATGTTCGAATAAAATATCTTACTCGAACAGTCCACCCGCCCTAATGTTGATGGCACGTTTACTCCTTTCACGCCTGATGTCTTCTTCTCCTCGAATAGATGCTGACCATGCATGGACTAATGCAAACGTGACATTCAACGCCGATTTCATCCCGAACGAATCACAAATGATGGAGGAGGCAGTTACCACTCTGGTTTACTCAGGTGAAATCTGTCGAGCGCTCAAGCAGTTCGTTAAATCTGCGAAGGAACTGCAAACACTCCTTCATGGCGGGAAAGAAATTCATTGCTTTCCGACATGCGCCTCTCGATCAAATCCGAACAGAGACGAAGAACTTTCCGAGTTGTTCACGCTGGTTTCAACATTTTTTCACAAAGCTTTGCGGTCGAACCAAATAGGGAGGAATGTCCCATCACAAGCGCTTGGTGATTTATTTTTAATTGCTAGGTGTGCAATTCAAGTTGAAACATCACATGAAATTACTGATTCGACAGTGCCCCGCAATGAATCACATGTCGTTCCGTTCACACTCCCATCCTAGTTTCCTTACAACCGAGACGACGGTATCGATTCTGTTCCGAACCCGGAACGGACACGTCCCATCTATCACCTGTGTCGCGAAAACATCGTCAACGAGATAATGAAGTTGGACTAGAGCACCCTTGCAAGTGTATTTGCAACGTTCTTCAAACATTGTAGGCAAAAGGTCATAGCTTACATCTCGTTTCGAAATCGATAAGGTACTGGAAACTCACACCTCCGTATTAACGAAAAACGTTGTCTTCATGTATGAACCACAAAGGAGTCGATCTCTGCCGTTTCTGCTTCGTAAATTGCCCAACAAGAACCAGATACGCGAGATAAACGGAAAAATCATAGGTGCTGTTATTCTCGACCCCTGGATGAAGAAGGATCAATATTCTGGAATCCTCCTTGCCGCAATGTTACGAAATTCAAATATAACCGTACCTGAGGTGCAGGAACTATCGTCATCGACGATAGATGTTAGAACGAATCCAATGCGTTTCCAAGAAACAAACGATGCAGTCAGAACGAAGAAGTGTCAATTGAACATTTTTGGAGCGTCGAACGCGAAGCAAACCCGGCGTACAGTCGAGTACTGTTCCTTGATTAACAAGTCCCGCTGCTATGCAGCGGAACAAGACCTACACGATTCGTTTGATATACGTCTCCATCGCTCCGAAATTTCGACAATTGGGTCACCTGCCGACGTCGAAGAATTTTACAGCCTATCACTAACCAATAATGCACGATAATTTCTCGTAGAGAAGGTGGTGGGCACGAGAATAACGCGATTTACGTCTATTTTTGAATCTAAAAGCTATGGGCGCGGCGCTCATGGTGAGTGAGCATAATATTCATGCCCTTGCGGGTGGTGTGCAGACGTTAGACTCAGGAGAAGAACGGTTTGTCGCCGTCGGCGCTGCCGTTCGCACTAACGACAAACTACGCTTTCCTGGCCTTTTGCCGTTGCGTTCGTGTAATGTACAGGTCCCTGGTGTCGGATACCTGACCGCCAACAACGAAACCAAGAATGATTTATTAACGACGACAGCACTATCGCACGGAATTGGTAACTATTGTCTTTCAAATATGGAACCTAATCTTTTTCATCTCGATGACCTGAAGGCACACGCGCCTAATGCCGGGTGGAACGCGATGTGTGTGAAGTGGAATCGTCTCAACACCGGAAAGAGTGTCCGCTTTACTCTTTACGTGCTGTTGTGGTCAGCTGGTGCGCGACACAATTACTCAGAACTAGGTAAAATTCTTGGGCGTGCTTTTGAGTCTGTCGGGTACGCGTAAGAGTCGTTCTATCGTAGATAACCGTCTTTTGTTAGTGTGGTAAACAATTTCTGTATCAGGTCCTTGGACGGCAATATCGATTTTCCGCTGCAAATCTCGCGCTATTCTCCCGCCTCCAGCTCCAGCACCACGGATTGGTCGATATTTTGACGACATTTTAATTGTGGAGGATACGGGAAACTGCGTATGGCCTACTCTCAATCGGACTTTAGAAGTCTCATGTCGAGCCCAAGCAAGACTGAATAGATTGTGTTCCATTCAACAATGAAATTAGAAGCGAATAGTACAATAGCTAATGTCAGCTAACACAAGCTCACCATCAATTAGAATCTACTGAATATTTATTTCTAAATTTTGGAATCTGGAGAAAAATTCCGTTTCTCTAAACGATTTTCGCTTCTTCTACTATAATTCCGATCTCATGTCTCAAACCAGACCCACGAAACATCTCAGAACATCAACATGATGAAGAAGCAGTCGGCTCTCAAATTTCACATTCTATTTCATATACTCTGAATCAAAAAGAAAAATGGCTCTGCAGTTTAACTTATATTTTCAACTCAGTTGAATTGATAATCGAAGTTATTTAGGGTAAACGCTAAGAGATTAATCATGCAACGTACCATTCTCGCTGCAGCATTGACATAAATTGAACGCCAAGACTGTTTCCTGAATGTTCTAGTGTCAGCTCCCGACAAAACTGCGATCTGAGCTCAGAATTCCTGATGGAGTAAGCAGTGAGGATACTGTGGTGTACTTGAATTTGGTCGTGGGTGGATCAGGTGATCCATTTTGTCGCATTGAGAGAAAGTGGTTTTTCGATTGAATGTCCGTGATGAAGTCTTTGAATTATGGTATTTCTTTACATCATGCGAATCTTAATTTATTGAAAGTTCGAGGTTTTCACTACGCTTTTTTGCATGTTTTCATGGTTTCCTGTACAGATTCTTGCCTTTTTGTATGAGATAATGTGTCTGCCTGCATATTTCTATTGATGATTTCGTCGAATTTTGTTGTGTTTATTGCATGATAAACACTGAATTGTAGTTAATGCTTTGCGTCAAAAATAACAGATTCTTACTGTCAATGCGAAGAACCGCATATGATCCCATGTATGCATATATGATTCTCTATAAATTCTAATTTTGTCGCTAACTTGAAACACAGTGATTTTATTTAGCGGTACTTTAGAAAGAAGTGCTCTTCTAATTTGCATTGTACAACAATAGCCGCCATTCTTTTCTTGGCTTCTTGCATTGCTCGCATTCGTTGAGTTTGAGACGAAATTCTTGAATCAACAATTAGAAATCTTTGCATGCATCCAAAAACTAACGAAGATGGAACGAGTCCTTCCATCTAAGTATATCATTGCATAGTTTGAAAGCCGATCTTAATAAAATATTTCCTTCCATTAGCGGATAATCCTCACAAATTTTGTGAACGACTTTGCTTAATGGTTCGGGATATTTTTCTCTTGGGCTTAGTCAGTTTTGGCTCTCCTCACTACTTGTTTCCATTAGTATTACCAAAGAATCAGTTTGCGAAGTCCATTTTAAGGAGGCAATCGAATGGTGAACATTCGAAGTTTAGCGAGATTCTTGAATAATTTTTCTTCAGAATCACAACTATTATTTGAATTTCACGGGAATTTTTAAATGATTAACCATTTAAAGTTCTCATATCATGCAGGAGATTATCTATGGTGTTAAGAACTTGACTATTTAATTCAAATTTAACTGTTAGATTGATTGCTGCAGCTGACGGTTTTGAAGTTGTTGAATAACTGCTTGAAGAATTGAACAAATCAATTTCAATATTAACTAGATATTGCAGGGCAAAGCTGACAGGATTCTGAAATCATCATAATTCACCTTTTGTTAATAACAAATCTATTATCACTCGAATAATTAACTCATAATTTAATGTTAGCTTTCATCAGAACTTCATGATAAAATTATTTCTTTTCTTGAGTTTTATCATAAACTAAGGAACTCAAAAGCCTTTTGCATTTGATTTCTTATATTCAGAAAATTTTTAAAGCAATTCAATGCTTGCTATACTTGCCTTCCGAACATATCGGTCGGGGAAATTATGAGAGCAACTTTGGTGAAATATCAAGTATTCGGTTTTCTGCTTAGGAATAGGTTTGATTCCATATCAGATAATTGAATGCGAAGTTTAGAAACTCTCTTTTTTGGTTTTTCAAAGCATCACGCGAAAAAATTCATTTCGAGGTTTAGGAAATTTCGAATTCGCCTATGCAAATATTAAAAATTTAATTTCTTCGTATTCTTTATCTTCGTTTCCATTCTCACAGGCGGGCTTCTTTTGCCAAATCAAATTTCTAAATTTGATCATGATCAATTTTCGAATTTCATTTTCGGGCTTACCGTCCACTAATCATTCCTCTGTATCACATCTGAAGTTGATATTCCTTGTAGTAAGGCCGAACCATATTCCAGAATATAATCTGACCTAATATGGTCCGGTATAGTCAAGCTGGTGGTCTTGTGGGATAAGTCTCCCTAAACGGAGAAGGCAAGTTAGGATCAAGTGGTATACTTGGATTTGACCCTGAGTGGATCTGTTCATCAAGGTTTTCTCCTTGAGAGAATGTTTGTAGTCGGTTGAACGCCTTGTTGGCGTCTTGGTATCGTAATGCATTTTTCTTTCTAGTGAATGTTAATACTTGAATATATGTTGTGCCATTGTATAAAGAGTAAGCGTTACGGAGTTCCCCAAATGTAATCATGCGTGTTGAACGATAACATAACTGGAGCTGAACCTCAGGCAATATCATATACACAAAGCACGATCCACGTGCTCTGTTGCATATTGTTTCAACGAAAAGAACGCTCGCATCAAGTGAACCAATTTAGCATTTTCTGGAGCCATATTTCATGAAATTTGACAATGTGCATGCCGTTTACGATAGGAATCCACAAGCCTGGTACCGTTTCTTTTAATTGCAGCACAAACTATAAGCTGCTCTAAGAATTCAATTTTCGCACTTCTTGAAAGTGCTAATTACAATTGATGCCATTATCAGCTGCTCCGGAACAAGAAAATTACGCCTTGCAGTATTCGAAGCAAAGCTGGCAGATTACATGATACGTCTTTCATGAAATCCGTTCGTTTGTGAATTCTCTCTGAAATATACACATACATAATCGGCGTGCTTTTGTAAAGCACATGACAAATTTCCTGCTTTCGGGCTAACGGCGTTTCGAGATTAGACTTGAGAGTCAAGTACTTTTATATTTCAAGTATAAAAAATTTGTTTGCATGGATCATGCACTAAAAGTAAAAATTAGCTGGAAATAAAAAGAATTGAAGGTTTCTCTTCAACAACGACAACAACACCAATAACTCTCTGTGATACACTGACCTGATCATATCTGATCTACCTTCAACAAAGCGAAAAAGACGTTTGGATTGTAGATTTGAACGGTTCTCACTAACGCAACCAGATCTAGCGCTCGGATTTTGCTGTATTAATGTGCCAGAATCCTGTCTATGCTTTTGATCGTAATCACTTACGCCAGCACAACTTGAGTAACTATTCACGCTTGTTCTGCAATCCAATTCTGCTCGAATCTACAGCTACTAGAAATTCGAGATTTTTCTCCGACAGTCCCTGTAATATTGATTCTAGTGTGAGGAAAGGTCCGTCATACCAATTTGCTCGAAAAGTGTGTCCAGGATAACTAGCGATGCAAAGGAATTGCATTGCAGCAAAATATAGCTTTCACAGACCCAATAACTTTTCGCAAAGAATCTACAAGCTAACTGCACTTGCGCGCTCGCGATAATTCCGATTAATGCTCATCCTAGGCACATCGCTCGATTGTGCACGCCGATCCATTTACATTATCATCCAAGTCCTACATGACGCCAATATTTCGAGCCACAATTCTGACTCCCCCAGAACTTCATTAAGTATTTTTGGAGCCAGAAATCAAGCTGTTCGCCCACTCAGACTTACTATCCAGTTTATCTACACATCTTTTGTACGGATACGATGTCTTGAGCGCTCGAAATTTCGCGGCGCAGTACAGAAGCAGTCTTCAATAACCAATGCATCACACCAACCGCGATATAAAGCACATAAACTTCTTTCGCATCATATAGTGCCAATCGAGAGATGTTTTCACAGTGGCGCAGAGCCAACATACGCGCTTTCCCCGTAGCAATTTGTCAAGCTCAAGAGACTGGTTATTCGCGCTTTTACAGTAATAGGTGCCGCCCCTGGGGTACTTAAAGTACAAGATAAGCTTGCAAACTTTAAGAGTACAGATAGTAAGCTGAAAATTATGTCTTCGAAGAATTCACAAACGTGCGAGGTTCGGAAAATTTATGCCAATCTCAGGTTCAAATGCATCAGGAGACATTTGTTTTGTGACGTAGTGTTGGAATCGTAGAAAAAGGTATTGATTGAAAAGATTAAAAGCGACGCTGAATCAAGATATAAAAAGGAATCATAATGGGTTTGAATAAAGGGCAGGGGACAGTAGCGTATCGGAAAGTGATTCATAAAGCGATTTAGAAGCGTGAATCTCCTGCGCCGCTCAATTTTGGCTGAGATGTTTTTTCCTCGAATAAATTGCAAAAGCACAATTGATTGACCAATTATAACACTTCGAAGAACCACATTTAAAAACCCTACTTTTTTGTAGTTGGGACAAACCTGTTTATGTAAGCATGCATCTTGGGGTTGAAATTCTTACAGATACTACAAACCGTTTAGATAATGTGGCGAATTATATACAACTTCTGATGCACGTTCACAAGACTGGGGTTCCAAAATAATGAAAAAAATGATATATGCTACGACTGATCTTGGTATTGCAGATACATCTCATTTTTACACAATTTAGTGTAGCAGTTAGAAGTAATTTTTGTTCGTAGGGTTATTCACTTCCCAATTTTGGGAATACTTTACGCACAGTTTAGTACAGTGAGAAGGGTTTCCCTTGTTTCGAAAATTCTTTCCAGCACAGCGATGAAAGACTCTAATAAATACGTTAAAAGCACAATTTACAAATGGCTACTTTTCCTGATAATTATTAGGTATGAGAGTACAGCGAACTAGAATTCGAACCCATTACACATAGAGTTATAGGAAAGAGAATGCATGTTCACAGCTTGCTGATAATTGATTAACAGTCGGATTGGAAATTGACGGAGGCTGGATGCATTAGAGATGGACGTAGTACGAGAGAGAAAATTCAATCTCGGCTCTATTGATATCAAGAATAGCTAACTTAGGCTTCTAGCGAGCGGACGGAGTGCTCGACCATGTTCTAATGATACAGCATTCTGATTCGTACCTCTAATAATTGTGGACAATCAAAATAGAATGAATCAGAAGAAAAATCACGTCATGACCTGCAATATGCGAAATACAATAGCCCAGGGGTCGGAAGCGATTACAACTGTTCGGTAGCAGATTAGCGACTGTGGGAAAAACGTTGGCATTGCGAGTTTGTTGTAAAAAAATAAGTATTGCATCGAATTTTTTGGGATTTGTGGAATTAGCATTCATTGCTGAAACAGTTTCAGCATTATAGATTACAGGTAGCCGATGTTTTTCGTTTGGATTCGAAAAACCTAAGCAGCATGAAACTGTACATGTTGAGCAGACGAAAGCTAGGACCGTTTCAAAACTTGCTGACATATGTTCGAGATAGTGAAAACTGAGATGCTGGAAAGAGTAGGAAATGCGAAAAAACGCGACTGAAAGATGAATTAAGGCGACCAAGTCCTGCGAAAATCAGAAAACGGTTAGTGCCATAGTAGTCCATTTATGTCTACAGACTAATTGTTATCATTGGAATTTAATTCGTACCCAATTCTGTCAACGTATTTTTTGGGTATTGTGGAGAGATATTGTGACGATTATGCTGAGCCTGCTGTGCTGTTACAGCTCATTACTGTCTACTTATCATATTATTCTACCTAATTATGACAACGCATGAAATATGATGAAGCTATCGTTATGGACTTCTGGAATCTATGAACTATCTACATTATTCTATTCCAACAAGGTATGTATTTTGGATACGCAATATCAAAATACCCTAGTATTCAATTGGACATTGTATTATTCTGGAATTTTCC
>JAAUYH010144612.1_pt1 | contig 15066 bp, 8 predicted proteins | sample 7278061 | NCBI WGS metagenome assembly JAAUYH01 (sample SAMN14350203, study PRJNA611818) | marine sediment metagenome | isolation source: surface marine sediment (0.6m) | place: French Polynesia: Moorea | collected 2018-08
GGGAAGGTCTTTAAAATATTTTCTAAAATACCATCCCCTAACGTCGCGAAATAATCACTACGATTGAACTTTGGATGTTATTTAAAATTGTTCTTCTCATTACTAGTAGCAAATATTTCAAATTAATTTTACTTGACCAACTTAATTTTTAAAAATTTAAATGATGGTTGACTGACCCAGGTGTATATTTTGAAAGTTCATATTACTATCTTCAGGATAGTTGATATAATCAGCGACAAAATCACCTACTTTCTCAGTGGTTACATTATCAAAATCTGGGTTAATGTCTGGCGTACTTATTTTGAGGGTTAAAGACTTCTCAACACCCGTACGAACTGCATCGGCCTCCTCGACCAAATCAAAGTGCTCTAGCAATAAAGCCGCAGAAAGAATTGATGCCACAGGATTCGCAATTCCCTTTCCTTTGGCCTGAGGATAGGAACCATGAATAGGCTCGAACAATGCATATTTCTCTCCAATAGAAGCAGAAGCCAATAAACCAATAGAACCTCCTATCACACTGCCTTCGTCAGAAATAATATCACCGAACATATTTTCAGTTAAAATAACATCGAATTGAGAAGGATTGAGAATTATTTGCATTGCGGCATTATCGACAAATAAAAAATCAAGAGTCACCTCAGGATATTGCTTAGCAATTTTGGTAACCACTTTTCTCCATAAACGGGAAGATTCAAGTACATTCGCCTTATCTACTAAGGTTAACTTCTTTTTTCTATTTCTTGCTGCTTTAAATGCCAAATGTGAAATTCTCTCAATTTCGAATTCTGAATATTCACACAGATCTGATGCTGTTTTTCCATCTTTACTGATTTTTTTCTCGCCGAAATAAATCCCACCGGTCAATTCCCGATAGATGGTAAAATCTGTTCCTTTTATGATTTCTTTTTTCAATGGAGATTTATCCAATAAATTATCATAAGCTTTAACCGGGCGTATGTTCGTGAATAAGCCCAACGACTTCCTTAATTTTAAAAGTCCTTGTTCAGGCCTTACCTTAGCAGATGGATTATTATCGTATTTTGGATCGCCAATAGCTCCGAACAGTACAGCATCAGTAGTATAACATATATCTAAAGTTTTTTTGGGCAAAGGCTCACCTGTTTTATCGATTGCTATGGCACCTACCAAGCCTTCCTGATAAATGAATGTATGATTAAATTTATAAGCTATTGCATCCAATACCTTTTTTGCCTGCGTCGTTACCTCCGGCCCAATACCGTCACCTGGTAATACTGCAATATTTAATTTCATATACTAATTTTTATACTATTATTTAACTATTTGCCATTTCGTAAGCCTGGATTTTGTCCATTTTGCTCACCAAATAATCAATATCGTCATACCCGTTCAACAAGCATAATTTTTTATAGGCGTCAATCTCAAAGGTTACAGAAGAGCCACTGCCTTGTATACCGATGGTCTGTTTTTCTAAATCAATCTGTAAAACCGTATCAGGTTTTTCAGTAACTTCCTTCAGCAGTAATTGCAGGTATTCTTCTGAAATTTGAATTGGTAAAATGCCATTGTTTAAGGCATTTCCTTTAAAGATATCAGCAAAAAAACTGGATACGATCACTTTAAATCCATAACCTGCCAAGGCCCAAGCAGCATGCTCACGACTGGAACCACATCCAAAGTTTGTTCCGGCAATGAGTATGCTTCCGCTGTAATTAGAATTATTCAGAACAAAGTTAGTATTACTGCTGCCGTCTTTATGAAAACGCCAGTCTCTAAATACATTGTCGCCAAAGCCATTTTTATCTGTTGCTTTTAAGAACCTGGCAGGTATGATTTGATCAGTATCTATATGTTCAATTGGCAAAGGAATAGCCGTAGAACTCAGTGTTGTAAATTTTTCCATGCTACACCAATTCTAGAGATTGTAATTCTTTCGTTATATCAGTTATTTTTCCGGTAATCGCCACTGAAGCCGCTATTAACGGACTGGCTAAAATCGTTCTGGCTCCTTGCCCTTGACGGCCTTCAAAATTTCTATTTGATGTAGAAACACAATATTCACCTTCAGGTATTTTATCATCATTCATGGCCAAACAAGCTGAGCAACCGGGTTGTCGTAACCTGAATCCTGCACTTTCAAAAATGTCAATAAGGCCTTCATCTTTTATTTGCTTTACTACTTGTTGTGAACCAGGAACCAACCAGGCATTTACATTCGCCGCCTTTTGTTTTCCCTTTACATAATCTGCCACCACCCTGAAATCTTCAATCCTTGAATTAGTACAGCTACCGATAAAGACATAATTAATAGGTTTTCCTAAAAGTGTTTCACCCTTTTCGAAGCCCATGTAAGTTAAAGATTTCTCAAAAGATGCATCCTTTGAATTGGGAATGCTCTCAGTGATCTTAAGCCCCATTCCCGGATTTGTTCCGTAGGTAATCATTGGTGCTATATCCTCAGCATCAAAATGGTATTCCTTATCGAAAATAGCATCCTCATCAGTTTTAAGAGTTTTCCAATATGCCACTTTTTTATCAAAGTCTTCTCCTTTAGGGGCAAATTCACGACCTTTTATATAGTCAAAAGTAGTTTGATCAGGTGCGATCATACCCCCACGAGCGCCCATTTCAATACTCATATTGCATACGGTCATTCGTCCTTCCATAGACATCTCTTCAAACACAGTGCCGGCATATTCACAGAAATATCCGGTTCCGGCATTCGTGCCTAATTTTGATATAATATATAAAATAACATCTTTGGGAAGCACGCCTCCTTTTAATTTTCCATTGACGTTAACGCGAAGCTTTTTAGGCTTCGATAATAAGAGACACTGGCTGGCAAATACCTGTGCCACCTGACTTGTGCCGATACCAAAAGCGATAGTTCCAAACGCACCATGTGTTGACGTATGGCTATCGCCACAAACCATGGTCATACCGGGTTGGGTAATCCCTAATTCGGGCGCCATTACATGAACAATTCCATTGTATTTATGACCTAAGCCATATAAAGTAATACCATGTTTTTTACAATTGGCCGTCAATTGCTTTAATTGGTTTCTTGAAAGGACATCTTTGACGGGTAAATGTTGATCTATTGTAGGAGTATTATGATCTGCGGTTGCCACTATCTTATCGGGTCTGGCAATTGGAATGTTTCTCTTTTCCAATTCTGAAAAAGCCTGTGGGCTGGTAACCTCATGAATTAAATGCTTATCGATATACAACATGGAAGGACCATTGTTTATGGTGTCGACCACATGCGCATCCCAAACCTTATCAAATAATGTCTTACCCATCTATGCGAAAATTGAAGTGCCCACATCACTTGTTTTCACAATGACGTGCAAATCATCATCTTTTATTTCCTTCTTCCTATCTGCGAAACTTAAAAAAGTAGTATACACTTTGTCTAATTGTAATTTGGTCAATTCATATCCTATTTTTTTGGCGCGATATGCTAATGCCGCTCTTCCGCTTCTGGCGGTTAAAACTATAGAAGACTCGTTCACGCCAACATCATTAGGGTCAATGATTTCATAAGTTTCCCTATTTTTTATTACACCATCCTGGTGAATACCAGAGCTATGGGCAAAGGCATTGGCACCTACGATCGCTTTATTCGGCTGTACCGGCATGCCCATACTTTCAGAAACCAAGCTACTCGTATCATATAGCAACTGCGTATTAATAGAAGTCTCTAAATTTAAATAAGGGTGTTGACGTAAGATCATCACCACCTCTTCGAGCGATGTATTTCCGGCGCGCTCACCGATACCATTAACTGTACATTCGATTTGCCGGGCACCATTTATCACTCCGGCTATAGAGTTCGCTGTGGCAAGACCGAGATCATTATGACAGTGGCATGAAAGAATTGCTTTTTCAATACCACGGACATTTTCTTTGAGATATTTTATCTTGGCTCCATATTCATCGGGCAAGCAATAACCCGTGGTGTCTGGAATATTCAGTACTGTAGCACCCGCTTTAATCACTTTTTCGCAGACCCGCGCCAAAAATTCGTTATCTGTTCTACCCGCATCTTCTGCATAGAACTCCACGTCTTCTACAAATGATTTCGCATAGGTTACCGCCCTAACAGCACGTTCTATTATTTGCTCTTTTGTCGCTTTGAATTTGTACTTTATGTGTGATTCTGAAGTACCAATACCCGTATGGATTCTCGGCCTTTTTGCATTACTAATAGCTTCAGCTGCCACCTTAATGTCTTTTTCTACAGACCGCGACAAGGCACACACTGTTGCATTTTCGACAGTATCAGAGATAGCGGCTACAGAAGCAAAATCCCCAGGGCTGGAAATTGGAAACCCTGCCTCGATAACATCTACTCCCAATTCATCCAGACGTCTGGCAATTGTTAGTTTTTGCTCAGTATTTAATTTGCATCCGGGCACTTGTTCCCCATCCCGTAAGGTCGTGTCAAAAATTAGAACTTTATCTTTAGCCATTATTATTTCTTTTATTTAAAGCAAATTTATACTTTGGCTATACGTCATAAAGAAAATTTTAGATCCGTATTACGATGTTTAACATAAATTAATTCATATTAATCACCTTAATTACAGGTGTTTATGCGTTATTTTTTACAATGACTAATTCTCAAAAAGATAATTTATTTGTTCTGGTAAAGTCGCTTTCAAAATCTGAAAAAAGACAATTCAAACTCTATGCGGGTAGATTGGGTGGAAATATCAATTCAAAATTTATTGCTCTGTTCAATATTTTGGATAAACTACAGGCGTATGACGAGGTGGCCATACTAGCCAGTAATATTGTAAAAAAGGCGCAACTTTCTAACTTGAAGGCACATTTATATAAGCAAATATTGATCAGCCTTCGCTTAAACCCCTCTCATCAAAATATTCGCATACAAATTCGGGAGCAACTTGATTTCGCTACTATTTTATACCACAAAGGCTTGTATAAACAAAGCCTTAAAATACTTGATAAGGCGAAAAATATAGCTGTTGAAAATGAAGAGAAAAATATTGCCTATGAAATAGTTGAATTAGAAAAAGTAATTGAATCACAGTATATTACAAGAAGTATCAGCGGGCGAGCAGATGAACTTACTATTCAAGCTAAAGAGTTGAGTATGCTCAATGTGATTGCCAGTAAGCTATCCAACCTATCATTACAATTGTATGGAATACTGCTAAAAACTGGCTATGTAAGAAATGACGATGAATACAATATCGTTACCAATTATTTTAAGGCACGCATGCCGAAATATAAAATTTACGAACTCGGATTTAGAGAAAAATTATGGTTGTATAAATCTCATTTGTGGTATAGCTTTCTAGTTCATGATTTTATAAATGCATATAAATATTCGAACAAATGGGTTGAGCTGTTTCAAAAGTACCCTGCGATGATTTCTCTGAATCCAGTCTTTTTCTTAAAAGGGAATCATTATTTATTAGAATCACTTTTTTTATTACGGCATCATACAAAGTTCAAGCAATCTTTGGAAAATCTAGAGGAAGTTATTGCATCAGAATCATTTCCTAGTAACGACAATATTGAAGTACTGAGCTTCTTATATATTTATAATAATAAATTGAACTTACATTTTATGGAAGGAACCTTTGCCAAGGGAATTCCATTAGTCGATGAAATACTTGCCAGAATACATCGATACAAATCAAGAATCGACGAGCACCATGTAATGCTTTTCTATTATAAAATAGCAAGTTTATATTTTGGTGCCGGCCAATATAAAAGTAGTATCGAATACCTGGCGAAGATCATCGAAAATAAATCACTGCAAATACGTGAGGATTTGATGTGCTTTTCGAGATTATTGAACTTAATTGCACATTATGAGGCCGGTTTAGACTATAGTTTAGAAGTTCAGTTAAAAAGTACCTATAAATTTCTGATCAAGATGAATGATCTGCACGAAGTGCAGAAAGAGATTATTAATTTCTTAAAAGAATTAGGTAATATCTATCCTCATAATATCAACAAAGAATTTAAAAAATTGCATCAGCGCTTAAAGGCTCTTGAAGACCATCCTTATGAACGCCGCGCATTTCTGTACCTGGATGTGATCTCTTGGTTAGAAAGCAAAATAGAACACAGATCTGTTGCTGAAATTATTCGCGAGAAGTTTTTAAAATTAAAGCGCTGATACGGCAAAACAATAAATCTATCAAAATCTGCTAAGCAGAATTTCTGCTAGCGTTGATATTACCATAAAGCGATCGAACTATTAATTTTTTATACGCCTCAATTAACTTTTTATCTGTTTCTGTCAATAACTTCTGAATCGCATAATTTTGAACGATCAAAAGAGGTAATACAATCTCTTCTCTGGTTTGAATAGATTTTTTCGATTTCTCTTCATGCTGCATCAAATGATCTGATTCTGTTATTTCCAGAATCATTTGTTTTGAGAGTGCATACTCATCGTATAGATATTGCCAGAAATCACTGAACTCTTCAACATCCTTTATATAGGATGTCAACTCAAAGTAACATTTAGTCAATGACATCATACTATTATCAATCAAGGTCTTGAAGAACGGTACATTTTTGTACAAAGTCTTCATTTCTTCGGCTCTACCTTCCAGCTTTAGCTTAGAAATGGCTGTTCCAATACCAAAATATCCGGGTATATTTTGTTTTAATTGGCTCCATGAACCTACATAAGCAATCGCTCGTAAATCTGATAACTTAAGCTTCGCCTCTACGTTGCGTTTACTCGGTCTACTACCGATTCTTGCAAGAGAATAGTATTTGAGCGTGGTCATCTTCTCAATGTAGGGTAAGAATTTTTCATGATTTTTCAACTCATCATACTTCAAAAAACTAAGTTCGCTTAGCTTTTCGATCAGGGCCCTGTCATCCGCAGCGATTACGGATTCATCTCCTTGCAAAAAGTTATAAAGTCCGGAAGTCACCAGCTGCTCTGCGTTAAAACGAAACTTTTCCTTAGTGCCATAAGTACTGGTAATAGTCTGACCTTGAATAGTCAATTGTAACTCGTTATTAGCGATGGTACTTCCTTGAGCCGCGTAAAACCGATGCGTCTTTCCACCACCCCTAGCCGGTGGTCCTCCGCGGCCATCGAAAAAAGCAGCTTCAATATTATATTTATTGCAAACTGCCGTCAGCGTTTCTTTAGATTTATAAATTGACCAATTAGCTTTTAAATACCCTCCATCTTTGGTGCCATCGGAAAAGCCAAGCATCATGGTTTGCTTCTTTTTTCTACTTTTTAAGTGTACTTGATATTGCTCATTCTCAAGCAAGCGCGTCATGATGCTTTCTGAGTTTTTCATGCCCTCCATGGTTTCAAAAAGAGGAATGATGTCAAAATTTGGCATTTTGCCTTTATAAATCCATCGCATCAATCCAAAAACAAAAAGTACAGAAAAAATATCTTCAGAATTGCTGATAATATAGCGATGACAACCTAATTCACCATTATTTAATTGCAATGTGTTTAATTGGCCTATATTTTTAATAGTATCATGAACAAGCGGGGGAGCTTTTGAGATATCTCCTATTTTAACCTGTTTTAAAGTTAATAATTCAACCAACTCTTCTTCTGATAATTCATCCAATGATTTTTTGATGATCCCTGCCTCTTTTAACAGGAACAGTACCGTTTGTTCATGAACATCATGATTCTGACGGATATCTAAGGAAGCAAAATGATTTTTGAATATATTGACCTTAAACTGAATTCTTCTGAGTTCATCTAGATAAATATCCTGGTATTTTTCTGTAATTAATTTCTCAACCGTACTCAAGGTTTTCAGAATTTCTGAATAATCGACTATATAAGCCGCATCAAACATTGCCTTATAAAGATCTTCGCGTAAACCCAGTAGCACCTCATCAACATGTTTAAAGGTTAATTTAGAAGACAATCTTTTTACGTCATGATAATAACATTTCATCAGGGTCATCCGTAAGGCATCTGATACTTCCCTGGTTGTTTCATAGGTCACAAATGGATTACCATCTCGGTCACCACAAGGCCAGAAGCCTAAGGTGATTAATTCGGGATTATCAAAACCAGTGACAGTTTCGCTCAAATGATAATAGAACTCTCCAAGTGCATCATAATAATTATAACGGCAAATATGAAGTATGTTCATTGCCTCATCAATGGGCGTTGGACTCTTGGAATTTATGAGTGATGTCAAACCCAATTGATGCAATAACTCATCAATTTCCTCAATATTATTATGGGCGATTTGTTCTCGTAATTTGGCAATGATCCCTAATACCGCAGGTGTGTAGAACTGTGTAGGGTGCGCAGTTAATACCACCCGCACCTTGAAATCGTTTATTTTATCAAGTAATTGACTCTTTCTATCTTCACTTGTATTTTGGGAAAAAATATCGACCACCCTTAAAAAAGCACCATCCTCTAATTCCTTGGGTTTTGGGGCATCCTCAATACTGTCAAACAAAACAATTTGTCGTTCTACATATTGAATTAGCTTGAACATGAATGCCAGGTGTTCGTCTCCTATGGCATCAGGATGATTCGCTATGAAATCATCTAATATTTGAATCGGATTGACTCTCTTTTCAAGCCGTTTCTTAGCAAATGCACTTAACAGTGGTAATAAGTGACCGATGTTTTTGGAATCCTGATACGAAAGATTCAAAAACATACTATTATAGATCTCATATTTTTTGTTGATATCCATTCTCATAGGTCACAAAGATACTTTTGTTGATGGAATAAAAAAGTTACGCATGTATTAAATCACCATTACCTTTGGTCGGTAAACTTGAGCTCCCCATCAAATAAATATCTACTTCTCTAGCTGCTTCACGCCCTTCAGAAATAGCCCAGACAATTAGTGACTGACCCCTGCGCATATCACCAGCCGTAAAAATATGAGGTTTATTCGTTTGGTATTTTCCGTACACTGCCTTATAATTTGATCTTGCATCTTTGTCAATACCTAATTTATCTGCAAGGGTACTTTCAGGGCCTATAAATCCTAGGGCCAATAAAGCCAGGTTACAAGGCCACTCTTTCTCTGTATTGGGCTTTTCAATTAATTCAGGTCGTTGGCCGGGCTTTATTTTCCATTCTACCTCAACGGTTTTTAACGCAGTCAATTCGCCTTTGTCATTTGTGATAAACTCTTTCGTATTTATTAACCAGTTACGATCACAGCCCTCTTGATGTGATGAGCTGGTCCTTAACTGCAAGGGCCAGAATGGCCAGGGGGTAGTTTCATGACGGCTTTTAGGCGGTTTGGGCATGATCTCAAAGTTTGTTACTGATTTTGCCCCATGACGATTTGCTGTACCGATACAATCTGACCCCGTATCACCTCCGCCTATGACAATGACATGTTTATCCTTTGCGCTCACTAAATCACCCTTGTAAGTTTTGTCAAATAAAGATTTGGTTTGTTGCGTGAGAAAATCCATTGCCTGTACCACACCTTTATTTTCAATTCCCTTTACGGGAAGGCTCCTCTGTATGGTCGCTCCACCACATAATACGATCGCATCGAACTCCTCAAGTTTTGATACATCATAATTGACACCAACATTTGTATTGGTCTTGAATAGTATTCCTTCTGCTTCGAGAATGGCAATTCTTCGATCTATAATTTCCTTTTCTAACTTAAAGTTCGGAATTCCATAGCGCAATAAACCTCCGATAGCATCATCTCTTTCGAGAACAGTCACTGTATGCCCTGCTCTGTTTAATTGTTGTGCTGCCGCCAATCCGGCAGGCCCTGAACCCACAACAACTACAGTTTTTCCTGTTCGCTCTTTTGGTGGTTGTGGTATGATCCATCCTTCCTCGAACGCACGCTCCACAATTTGTTTCTCAATATTCTCGATGGAAACAGGATTATCTATAAGACCTAATACACATGCTTTCTCGCAAGGTGCAGGGCAAAGGCGTCCGGTAAATTCAGGAAAGTTATTAGTGGAATGCAAAATTTCTGAAGCCTTTTTCCATTCGCCTTTATGCACCATATCGTTAAAATCAGGTATTAAATTACCAAGTGGACAACCGCTATGGCAGAACGGAATACCACAGTCCATGCAGCGTGAACCTTGCTTTCTGATCTCATCTTCTTTAAGAGCGATGGTGAATTCTTTATAATTTTCGATACGCTCTTTTACGGCAATAGATGCCTCGTCTTGTCTTTTGTACTGTTTAAAACCTCCTAACTCTCCCATAACTATGCTGTTAATTGTTCAACTTTAGCTTCATTTGCCAATCGCTCCAAGGCCTTCTTATAATCTGTTGGGAATACTTTTACAAAATGATTCGCATTCGTATCCCAATCATCTAAAATTCGCTCAGCTAATGAACTATTGGTATACGTTCTATGCTTTTCTATGAGCTCCTTTAATTCTTTCTTATCAACTTTCGTCGGATGCTCCAATTCAACCATTTCAAGATTGCATAGACCATTGCTGAACTTTTTATCTTTATCATATATGTAAGCTATACCCCCACTCATTCCAGCGGCAAAATTTCTTCCTGTTTTACCGAGAACCACCACTTTACCTCCGGTCATATATTCGCATCCATGATCACCCACGCCTTCCACCACAGCTGTAACCCCAGAGTTTCTTACCGCAAAACGTTCACCGGCAATTCCGTTAATAAAAGCCTCACCAGAAACAGCTCCGTAAAAACATACGTTGCCTACGATGATATTATCTTCAGCAACAAAATCGGCTTCATCGGGTTTTTTGATGATGATCTTGGCACCGGAAAGTCCTTTACCGAGATAATCATTTGTTTCGCCCTCCACTTTCAGTGTAATTCCATTCGTCGCAAATGCGCCGAAGCTCTGTCCTGCTGATCCCTTAAAGGTCAAACTCAGGGTGTCTTCCGGTAAACCGTCTTCTCCATGAAGTTTGGATATTTCATTGCTGATAATGGCACCTACGGCTCTATCAGTATTATGGATTCTATAATGGAGGTCTGTTTCATTTTTGTAGTTGATGGCTAACTTCGCATCGTGTAAAATGCGTACATCTAATACATTATCAAGATTATGATTTTGTTTTTCTGTGTTGAATAATATCGGGCGTCCTTCCAGCTTAGGTTGATGTAAAATAGCCGACAGGTCAATTCCTTTAGCTTTATAATGGTCGATCGCAGGATTCGCATTAATCTTATGTACCTGGCCTATCATTTCATTGACCGTTCTAAAACCTAATTGCGCCATGATTTCCCGTAGTTCTTCAGCCACGAAATACATAAAATTGATGACATGTTCAGGCGTGCCTTTGAAATTCTTGCGTAATTCAGGGTCTTGCGTGGCGATACCTACAGGACAAGTATTTAAGTGGCAGGCGCGCATCATAATACAGCCGGAAGCAACTAATGGGGCTGTTGCAAAACCGAACTCCTCGGCTCCTAAAAGCGCCGCTATGGCGACATCTCTTCCCGTTTTTAATTGTCCGTCACATTCTAAGGCAACCCGACTTCTCAGATTATTTAATACTAAGGTCTGTTGCGCCTCAGCGATGCCCAACTCCCATGGTAAGCCTGCATGCTTTAAAGAGGTCAGTGGAGACGCCCCCGTACCGCCGTCGTATCCTGAAATTAAAATAACATCAGCCTTCGCCTTGGCAACACCGGCTGCGATCGTTCCCACCCCCACTTTGGATACCAATTTCACATTGATCCTTGCTTCTCTGTTAGCGTTTTTAAGATCAAATATCAATTGGGCTAAATCTTCAATAGAATAGATATCATGGTGCGGTGGTGGTGAAATCAAGCCTACATACGGCGTTGAATTTCGTACCGCGGCTATCCATGGTAAAACTTTTTCGCCTGGTAACTGTCCCCCTTCTCCGGGCTTAGCACCTTGTGCCATTTTGATCTGTATCTCTTGCGCATTGGTCAGGTAATTGCTGGTCACACCAAACCTCCCCGAAGCCACCTGCTTAATGGCGCTGTTTTTCCAGTCACCATTCGCCGATTTTTCAAACCTATTTTTGTCTTCACCACCTTCTCCTGAATTACTTTTCCCGCCAATTCTGTTCATGGCGATGGCTAAATTTTCATGAGCTTCCTGGCTAATGGAACCATACGACATCGCTCCGGTCTTGAAACGTTTTACAATTTCTGTCCAGGGCTCCACATCATCAATTGGTATAGGATCTAAATTATTAAATTCAAATAGGCCACGTAAGGTCATTAAATTCTTATTTTGTTCATTAATAGCCTGTGCATATACCTTGTAGCTTTCTTTGCTTTTACCACGAACAGCCTGATGCAGTTTTGATACCGTAGTCGGATTAAACATATGTTTTTCACCATTCCTACGCCATCTGTAGTCACCGCCTATTTCTAATGGTAAGACATCTTTTACATCCGTTTTTGGGAATGCCTTTTCATAACGTTTGGTTAAATCTTTATCTAAAACGTACAAACCAATCCCTCCAATCCTGGAAGGTGTATTTGGAAAATATTTTTCGGTAAACGCTTTTTTAAGTCCCAGTATTTCAAATATTTGAGATGCTCTATATGAATGTAAAGTTGAAATACCTATTTTATTCATGATCTTAAGCAATCCTTTGCCGATAGCCTTATTAAAATTTTGAACAGCTTCTTCGGCATCTATATCGGCTATCACTCCATTCTTAACTTGATTACGGATAATCTCATTCACCAGATAAGGATTAATAGCGCTGGCACCATAACCAAATAATGTTGCAAAATGGTGTGGTTCTCTTGGTTCGGCAGTTTCCAGAACGATGCCGAATTTAGACCGCTGTCCGCGCCTATTTAAGGAATGGTGTACGTAGGAGCAAGCTAATAATGCAGGGATAGGAGCTTCTTCTTTTGTCACTCCTCTATCTGATAAGATGACAATATTAGCACCTTGGGCCACGGCTTTCTCAGTTTGGATTAGTATATCATCTAAAGCCTTCTCTAAGCCATTAATACCTTTTTCAATAGGATATAAAATAGGGATCGAAACTGCTTTAAAATCAGGATGGTCAATATTTTTGATTTTATCGAGGTCATCATTAGATATGACCGGATTCTGGATGCGTAGTTTTTTCGCCTGTTCTGGAACAATATCAAATATATTTCGATCTGCGCCGATTGCGAGACTGATATCCGTAATAATTTCTTCCCGGATTCCATCCAATGGCGGGTTTGTCACCTGAGCGAACAGTTGCTTGAAGTAATTATACAGTAGCTGCGGCCTATCTGATAAAACAGCCAACGGTGTATCAGTACCCATGGAGCCAATGGCTTCCTTTGCTTTCTTGGCCATCGGATTGATAATCGTAGTAATATCTTCAGAAGTATAGCCAAATAATCTTAGTCGTGTGTTGTAGTTTAAGGCTTCGATAGGACATTTATTACCTGTATAAGGAACTTCTGCTAACGGTAGTGTATGCTGTTGCACCCAATCTTTATAGGGATTTTTTGAGATAATTTCTTTTTTTATTTCTTCATCCTCAATAATTCTTCCAGCGTTCATATCGACCAAAAACATCTTTCCGGGCTCCAGACGCCCATGTCTTACTACGTTTTCGGGCTTTATATTTAACACGCCGATTTCTGATGACATTACCACATTGCCATCTTTTGTAACTGTGTAGCGAGAAGGTCTTAATCCGTTGCGATCCAGTAGGGCTCCGATGTAATTTCCATCGGTAAACGGTACAGATGCTGGGCCATCCCAAGGTTCCATAATACAGGAATTATATTCGTAAAATGCCTTTTTATTTGCATCCATCGTTTGATGTTTTTCCCAGGCTTCGGGTACTAACATCATCATGACTTCCGGTAAAGAACGTCCGGTCATCAACAATAATTCGACCACCATATCCATGCACGCTGAATCCGATTTACCCTCTAACACGATAGGAAAGATTTTCTTAATGTCCTCACCGAACAAATCGCTTTGCATTAATTCCTGGCGTGCTTTCATTCGGCTTACATTACCACGGAGGGTATTGATCTCACCGTTATGGCACATATATCGAAAGGGCTGCGCCAAATCCCAGGAAGGGAAGGTATTTGTGGAAAACCGTTGATGCACCAAAGCTAATCTTGTTACAAGATCGGGTTCCTTAAGATCTACATAATACCTACCAATATCTTCGGGCATTAAGAGGCCTTTATAGATAATCGTAGTTGTTGAAAAGCTTGGTAAGTAAAAGTAATTACGTTCTGAAATTTTAGATTTTTCAATGGTATGCTCTGCAATTTTTCTTGCCGCAAAAAGCTTCGCATTAAATTCGAGTTCAGATAGTTTCAGATCACCCTTACCTACGAATAGTTGTTTTACTTTGGGTTCACTCTTTGCTGCAATCTTACCTAAGTTGCTTGCGTCGACTGGTACATCGCGCCATCCCAGGCGTTGTAACCCTTGCTTCTCCAGCTCTTCTTCAATAATAGCAATGCAATAATTCTGTTGATTAAAGCTTCTGGGAAGAAATATCATTCCGACCGCATATTCTTTAGGTTCTGGTAAGTCAAATGGGCATACCCTTTGAAAATAGACATGCGGGATATCTATCAGTATACCGGCGCCATCTCCTGTTTTACCATCAGCACTTACTGCTCCACGATGCTCTAGCTTTACTAGAATCTCCAGGGCATTGTGAATAATTTCATTCGATTTTTTACCGTTTAGATTGCAAATAAACCCGGCACCGCAATTATCACGCTCAAACTCCGGTAAATATAAACCTTGCTGCTCCATAGTCTTAAATTAAGTTCACAAAATTATGTATTTTGTTATTAATAATTCAACAAAAAGAGTTGTTTGATATAAAAAATGTTATAACTGAAAATAAACGATATAAATATTTCAATATCGTTATTTTGTATGGGTAAAAAATGTTATATCCTCAAATATGAACAGTAAAAAGCCAACACAGTCTCGTAGAAGCAAGACCATGCTGACCAAAATAAATAACTATGTCCTAAATTAATTCTTAGTGTTCATTCATTCTAAAATCAGGATAGGCATTCATACCATGTTCGTATTTATCGAGTCCTTCAAGCTCTTCTTTTTCACTGACTCTAATTCCAACAGTTTTCTTCAGTGCAAATAAAATAATGAAGGA
>JAAUYH010026071.1_pt1 | contig 15064 bp, 14 predicted proteins | sample 7278061 | NCBI WGS metagenome assembly JAAUYH01 (sample SAMN14350203, study PRJNA611818) | marine sediment metagenome | isolation source: surface marine sediment (0.6m) | place: French Polynesia: Moorea | collected 2018-08
CGTCGATGCCGATCGGCCGCTCGCTTTCAAGCTCTGCCAGGCGCTGCTCCACCGCGAGCCCCATGTTCACCACATTGCCGCCGCGCGTGTTGGAGATGCCCATCCCGATCGCGGGCCGCCCATCGCGGTAGAGCAGCGAGGTGGCTGGTTCCTTCAGGCCGCGGCTGATCTCGGCAATGTCGCTGAGCTTGAACGACGCGCCCGTCGCCGGGTTCGAAATGACCAGATTGCCGATCGCGTCCAGGCTGTCGACGGCGCTCTCGGGACGAAGCGTCAGGCGCGCGTCTCCAGCCAGGATCGTGCCCGCCGGCGTGACAAGGCTTTGTCCTTCCAGCACCTGGGCGATCTGGCCGGGCGACAGGCCCAGTTCGATCAGCCGCGCGGGATCGTATTCGACATAGATCACCTCGTCCTGAACGCCGTTAAGGACGACCTTCGACACACCGTCGACCGTCACAAGCTCACGCTGCAGGTCCTTGGCATATTCATAGAGTTCCGACAGCGAGAACCCCTCGCCCACGATGGCGAAGTAGAGCGCATAGACGTCACCGAAATCGTCATAGACCTGCGATCGGAGCGCATTCGGCGGCAGCTCGCCCTGTGCGTCGGACACCTTTGCGCGCATTTGGGTGAAGGCCTGGTTCAGTTCCGGATAACCGGGTGTCGCGGCGATGGTGAACTCCATCGTCACCGTGCTGAGGCCCGGCGAAGAGACCGACCGGACCTCCTTGACGCCCTGAAGCTGTTGCAGCGCGTTTTCGATGACCTCGGTGACCTCTTCGGCGACCTCCTCGGCGGACGCGCCCGGGTAGGGCGTCACGATCTGGGCCTGCCGGATCACGAATTCCGGATCCTCGAACCGGGGCAGAACCGTATAGGCGAAATACCCCGCAAGGAGGATCAGGACCGTCGAAACAGCCGAGATCAGCCGCTTCTCCAAAGCGAAAGCTGCAAGGTTCATGCGCCTAGTTTCCGACTTGCGTGATCGGGCGGATCACCTGGCCCGGGGTGATCCGGCTGACGCCTGCGGCAACGACGACATCACCGGACGCCACACCCTCTTCGACGATCACCATGCCGCCTTGCATGTCGCCCAGCGTCACCGGCTGGGCGGCGACGCTGTTATCGGCCGCCACCTTCCAGACGAAAGGGTCGCCGTTCGGGTCCGCTGCGATCGCGGTGACCGGCACACGCGTCGACGAGGTCTCGCTGGCCACGGAAATCCTCACTCTGGCCACCATGCCGGGCAGCACGCCACCGCGTTCGGGAATGTCGGCCGACACGCGCCCGCGGTAGGTCTGTGTGGCCTCGTCGGCGGCGAGCGAGAACTCCACAAGTTCGGTGGCGAAACTCTCGCCGGGAAAGGCGTCGAAATGGGCTGTGTTGACCAGATTCTCGATGCCAAGCTGGGTGAACAGCGTGACATCGGCGCCAGGGATGTCGAAGGCGAGATGCGCCGGCGAGAGGTTCTGCAGAAGCGCCACGCTCGTGCCCGCCTGAATATTGTTGAAATTGTCGATATCGCGGCGCGAGATGATCCCGTCGAAGGGTGCCGTCAGGGTCGCGTCTGCGAGCCGGTCCTTGGCGGCCTGCAGTTGCGTCTCCAGGCCGCGGATCGCGGCCTCTGACGCGGCGATATCCTGTGGACGGCCACCGACCTGGCCGATCCGCAACTGCTCCTGCTGCGCGACGAGGTTGGCCTCGGCCACACGAAAATCGGCTTGTGCCCCTTCGAGCTGCGCGGTGGTCGAGACCCCGCGTTCTACCAGTTGCCGGGTGCGGTTCAAGGCGTCTCGGGCCGCCTCAAGCTGTGCCTCGGCAGAAGAAACACCCGCCTCGAGCGCGGCGATCTCCTCCTCCCGCGCGCCCGCGCGCAGGGCGTCGAGTTGCGCGGTCGCCTGATCGATCTGACTCTGCAGCAGCGCCACGTCGGTTTCGAAATCGCGCGTGTCGAGCTTGGCGATCAGATCGCCCTCGCTGACGACCATCGCCGCGGCAATCGGCAACTCGACAACATTGCCCGGGACCCGGAAGGACAAAAGCGTCTCGCGCGAGGGCAACACGATGGCCGGGTAGACCCGTTCGAGCCGGTCCTGGCTTTCGGCAACCTCGAAGACCTTCGCGGGGCGCGGCGCGGCCTCCTGAGCCACGGCGAAAGCACCGGATAATCCGCAGGAAATCGAAAAGGCGACGATGAAAAAGACTTGTCTCATTCCGAGTATCCCTCGTAGCTCAACGTGCAAGTCCTGATGTAGCGCGGTGCATTCGACGAGGAAAGGGAGCCCATGACAACTCTGTCGCAGATCCTTCTGGGCAGCATCATGCTGAGCTATTGCGCCGTGGTGCATGTGCTTGTCGTGGCGTGGAGCATTCCGCTTTTTCAACGCCTTTCACGGGTCGACGGCATCATCCGCCGGCCGATGCGCCGCACGATCGTGTTTCTCTGCACCGCGATCCTGGTCCTGCTCTTTGCACACACGGTCCAGATCTGGTCCTGGTCCACGATGTTCCTCTGGTTCGGCGCCTTCGAAAGCGGCCCGCAAAGTTTCTATTTCTCGGTCGTCACCTACACGACGCTCGGCTACGGCGACGTCGTCCTGGGCGACGGTATCAAGATCTTCGGGACCTTCGCGGCGATCGCCGGGCTGCTGGCCTTCGGGATCAGCACGGCGTTTTTGTTGGGGGTGCTTGTGCGGCTCTTGCCCGACGTCTTTGGGAACAGCAGTGATCGTGATTGATCCGCCAGACCGGTTCAGCGTTCGCGCCTACATCATCCGCCGCAACCTTGAATGTGAGCGCCGCGATTGGCACGACGCCGGGGATCGCGATTATGTGCAGGCTGATCTCGTCCTGCCCGGCGGTTCGCTTCCCGCGCCGGTCCAACTCTGGGTACGTGGCCAAGAGAACCGCTCGTTCATCCAATTGTGGCAGCAGAGCATGTGACAGGTCCGGATCCGCTTCGATGATGGGGCGCACCTGTTCGTCAAAGGAAGCCAGGTCGCAGCATGATCCGTGACGGGGGCCGAAGATCCGAAACAGCCCACGGTTCTCGTTTGCCAGATCAATGCGCTTTCGCTCGTCCGCCTTGCGGCCGCTGAGCAAAGCGCGAACGGCATGGGCTTGTCGGCGCTATTGGAACCTGTAACGCTCAAGAGCGGACCTTCCGGCCGTCGGCTGCAGGTGCGTATTCTCAGCAGAAGACCTCCGGCTTCGTCCTCTGCTTAGGAACGCTCACTACAGAGCGCCGAATATGAAGAACACTGCGTCGGTTTCAGCTTTGATCTCCGAGTGAACATGCCCCGGGTCAGCCACATGAAAATCGCCCTTGCCGAAGCGGGTGCCGCCGATGCTCAATTCGCCTTCGAGAACGACGCACTGTTCCGTCATGTCGTGTGCGTGGCTCGGCAGAACTGCGCCTTTCCGCATCCTTACATAGTAGGAGTGGGTCCCCTGGGCACGGTCGATCAGCAAGGAACGCCGCTGGATGCCAGGAGCGATCGTCTCCCAGACAGCGTTTGTTTGGCGCAAGGTGCGGGTTCCCGGCGCCGTATTGATGTCGTCGATTGCGGCAGAGATTTTCTGCCAGAGACTGTCGGGCGCTGCTGAGTCGTCCTCCGGCTCGGCGCCTTCGAAAACCTGCTCCCAAAACACCACGCGCTGTCGAAAGACAGGATCGTTTTGGGCCCGGGCCACTGCCACGGCCTCGTCCTGCCCGGTCAGCAAGCCCAAAACGTGCTCGGCTGCCAAAATGTCGTCGTTCTCGGTCATCGCTCAAGACACCGCCGCATCGATTGCAGACCGCGCCGCACCCAGCCCTTGACGGTCCCCAATGACGTTTCCAAGGAATTGCTCAACTCGGCATGCGTCAAGCCATAAAGATAGACGAGGACGAGCGCTTTGCGTTCATTCTCCGCCAGCGTTTCCATGCACTGACGCACCGAAAGCGACCAGGTATCATCCCGCGCCACTCGCTGCAGCGCATCGGGCAGTTCCCGTTCGCGCTGCAGCCAAGGGCTGGCGCGCAGTCGGTCCAATGCGCGTCGACGCAGGATCGTCGTGATCCAAGCCCGCGCGCTCCCGCGGGACGGCTGGAACTTGCCTGCCGACTTCCAGATCGTGACGAATGCATCCTGAACGGCCTCTTCGGCCAAGTCTCTCCGGCCAGTCATCCGGGTGGCGATGGCGAGCAACCGCCCGCCCATATGCACGTAGATCTGCTGCAGCGCATCCTTGTCCCTAGACGCCACAGAGAGCAGCAACCTTTCGATATCAGGCTCCGGTCGCGTCACTGCCCTCCCCACACCGGTCTTACGCCGCCAGCATATAGCAAACCTCACTCAGCCCAAGGTGCAACTGAGTGCAGATCCGGATCAAGTCGGTTCGAACAGCCGATCGCGCACCCATCGATCGAACTCAGGTGGGCTAAAGAGGCACCGTGCATTGTTATGGCAAATCGACACTTCGCCGAGGCAGGGCTTGTCACCACCGACATCCAGAAAGTCGACCCGAGCGACGGAGAACCGTCTGCCGATGACCGCCGCGGCCTCAAGCATGGTGTCTATGGTATCCGGCAGGTTGCACTGCATCGGCCGGTACCGACCATAGCCGCCATGCATCGGCCTGTGGGCTTCGTCGAAATAGGCCTTCTCGTGCCAACCGTTGCGGTGATGGCGGATGGCGTAGAAGAATGTCACCCGGCCCGACCGGACGAACACCTTGATCTCGGGCCGGTTCGCAATGAGCGGCGAGACGTCGCGCTCGAGAAAGAGCCGCGGATCGGTCAGGCCGTACCACCACTCGCCCCATTGCACACCGTAGCGAACTGAAAGCCATTCGCGGGCTTCCCGCTCAAGTCTCTCCCGGACTTGGGGGGGTGGAGGCCACCTGAACCGGCGTTGCATCGAATTGCCGTTGGAGACCTTGAGCCAGTACACACCGGGGCGTATTGCATCCGGTTCGGGGAGCACCGGTCGGTCCAGAATGTGGACGACCCGCGGCACGACAACCCGGCGACGCAGCGGGCCAGTCAAGAATTCCCGGGCGTCAAGCTTGTCGGCCGGATTGGGATCGATTGGGATCGGGTGAAAGAACTTCATCGCGAAGAAATGATCTGCCGTCGTCGGCATCGACTTAAGGTCCGGCAGACGGCCGTGCGCGCGGTTGAATATCTCGACGGCCTTGGCAAATACCCTCGGCAGCGCGGAAGGCGCATAGACATCGATGCCGCGCAGCGTGTTCCCCGCCCCCTGCATGTTGAACAGATCGGGACAGTCAATGCGTAACCTAGCGAGCAGCGCCTCGGCGTCATCGACAGATAGCGGCCAGCCCGCATCTTCGGGCAATCCGTGGGGCGATGCAGTCTTGCCGTCAGCCGGAGCGGCGATCACCAGACTTGGCGGCTTCGTTCGCTGGAACGGTGCCTGATCGCTTCGAACCGAAACGTTTGAAGTATTTCTGAGACGCGTCATACAGCCAGTCTCGATGGGGGCCGGGCGGCGGCTACTCGACGAAAGAACTCCACGACCGCACGGGTGGTTTTTGCCGGATGATACCTTTGCCCGGCCTGGAATGCGTGGCGCGCAGCCGCGGCATAGACGGCTGGGTTGTCCCAAAGCGAAGTCAGGGCGGCCCACCACCGCGCGATGGTCGCCTCGTCAGGAAATAGAAGCGGGTTGGACATGCAGTCGGCGGGAATATCGAGCAGCGTGCCGGCACCACCCAGGGCCTCGGGCAGGCCGCCTTGCGCACTGGCCAGCACCGGCACGCCCGATAAGTGGGCCTCGACCGCGGCACGACCGAACCCCTCGCGCCAGTAGGACGGCATCAGAAGTATGGCGGTCTGGGCATAGACAGCGGCCATGTCGCGTTGGACGGGCAACAGCCGAATATTGGGGAAAGATGTTACATCGACGGACGCTCGCCGCAGCGCTTGGCCCGTCATCAACCCTTCGAGAACCAGAAACTTCATTTTGGGCCGCTCCTGTGCTGCCCGCCGGGCCAGTTCGATCAGCAGCGTCAGGCCCTTTTGGGGGATCGGGTTGATATGCGTCACAAAACCGAATGCCTCTGGCGGGGCCGTTCCGAGGGCGTCGAGTTTGCCGCCATGGACGAACCGGTCCGCAGTGATAATCGGATGCAAAACGTCGACGGGGCCGGGAATCCGGGCAGCGTACAGGTTTGCGAGGAACCGCGACGGGCAAACTGCGCGATCCCCCGAATGAAACCAGCCGCTTCCAACGCTTTCGGCGTTCCCGAGATAGAAGACCACCTGCGCCCCGGCGGCACGAATTGCCGCGTGCAGTCGCATCGCGTGCGATCCGGTCCCGTAGGTGATGACAATGTCGGGCCCCTTTGCGGCGAGAAAGGCCTTGCACGTCCGATGCATGCGGCGACTTTCGCTGCCGCTCAGCGCGAATTTCCGCGAGCTTGCCGTTCGCATCACGAAGTGCTGAACACCGGAACGAAGGACACGGACGATTCCGTTGCCGTCATCCTCGACCCTCTCACCCTGATGGCCGATCCGATCGTCCAGCGCGACGTCACCGTTCATGTCGAACAACGCGGCCGAGAAGCTGGTCGCCTCGGCCCCGCTTCGCGCCAACGCCTCCAGTATCGAGCGTATCGAATGCGCAATTCCGCTTGCATCGTCGAGAAGGCATTTCGATCCGACGAACGCGACTCGCAAGCCGCGCCCGGCACTCCGATCAACCGGAGTCCCAGGCGCAGCGATCGTTTCCTGACGGCGCACGTCGCTCGATCCTCAGACTGCGAAATAGTAGTCCGACTGGACCGTCGCGGCGTCGTCGGTGACAGGATCATCCGGAGCCACCGGGCGGAAGAGCGCGACCTGTGGGATCGGCGACGCTTGCGGTAGAGCTCCAACATCGTCGCCCAGCACGAGTAGGACCGAATCGTCCACGGATTCGGTGTCGGACCCTTCATCGGCAAGAAAGATAAGCACGTCGGTTGAGAGGCTCTCGCCCGCGTCCTCATCGAGCTCTGGAATTTCAAAGTCGATGATGTCGTCTCCCGAGCCCGCAAAGATATCGACCTGGTCGGCTTGGTTCAATGTGAGGGTCTTTTTCATTTCTTTTCTCCTGTCTGTCCGGCAAACCTTTGCCTTGCACAGTCGGATCGGCGCGCGCGTGGCATTTGGATGCACTGCTCACAGGTTCGTGATGTCGCAGAGCTCGTGTTGATCGCCGCAGCACGCCGGATCGGCCAGCACGATGCGGATCTTCTCCTCAGCAGAGTAATGCTTGCGGGTCTTTCGCTTGATGCCCCTGACCAGCTTGTCAGCGGCGTTCTTCGATCTTCCCTTGTTCGGGGGAAACGCCCCACTGGGGCGTTTCCTGATCCCTCCAAGTCCTGTTCATCTTCGCTCCTTGACGGCTGCGATGAACCAGAAATCCTCTGTTGCTCGAACCCTCGAATCTACCCGTTAGGTGCTGATTTCAGGAAAATGTGCCCAGCGCGAAAAAGCTGTGCGGGACGATGATGCGAGCCTCGAACTCCGCGACTTTACGATCGACGCTTCCTCCGCTGCGGCTTTAGCCCAAGAAATTGACGCAAGTGGAAACCCTTCGACGGAGCAGGCACCGGAGACGCCCGCACGGCAGCAATCGGGCCACCCACGTGGCGCCGTCCTAGCCATCCGGTCATACTCGTCCAGCCGAATTCACGGGCAAATCCTTGCGCGACGCGCTAGACAGACAACGCGATACAGCGGGGTCAAAACGTGAAGATGCGTTTTACACGACGCCGCCCAAACCCCTGAATCCAAGTCGGATTCGTCACTCTCCAATATAGGCGTAGTAGACATCCGCGCGGCTTCTTTGGCCGCATTCAAGGGCAGTCAGAGATCTCCTTGGGCCCGCCAAAATCACGACTGGTCCCTCAGGGCACACCACAAGCACACGAGGCTCGTATCGCCACCCTGCCCAGTGCAGCGGCAAGCAATCGGAGATTGTTGGGTAGGAGGCGCTCCAGCCCGGCAACCGAGGATCGCTTCAAGCGGTTTTTCCGGATCCGGAAGGGTCTCGGGAACACGGGGGCAGAGGAGCGGACATGGTGTGGTGCACGTCGAAAACTGAAATGAAGCCGAAGCGGAAGCTCGTTCCGTAGCACCAAGAGATTCGCATCAAAAACACGATCTGCCGCGACGTTGCCTCGATTGAGGACACTACCTGCCTCGACCCTCACCGAGCGGTTCCCGCCTGTGTCAGAGGCACTCGCCGCCGTCGATCACCAGCGCGTGGCCGGTCATGAAGGCTGAATTGTCCGAGGCGAGGTAGACGATGGCTTCGGCGATCTCGTCAACGGTGCCGAAACGGCCCATCGGAATGGCGTTGCCGATGTACTCTTCCAACTTGTCGCGTCCACCCATCTGCACCTCGAAACCACGGTTGAAAGGTGTGTCGATGAAGCCGGGACAGAGCGCGTTGAATCGGATGTTGTCCTTTGCGTAGTCCGCGGCCATTTGGCGAGTCATGGCGAGCACGGCATGTTTCGTAGTGCAATAGGCGATCATCTCGCGGTCGTATTGCACGCCCGAATTCGACGAGGTGATGATCACGCTGCCACCTCCCTGCGCCCGCATCGGCGCCAGCGCCGCCTGCGCCGCGATGAAATGCGAACGCACGTTCAGCGCCCAGGAGGCGTCCATGTCGGCAGCCGTCACCTGTTCCAGCTTGCCTTCGATCTGGATGCCGGCGTGGGAATGCAGGATGTCGAGCCGCGCGTGCCGCTCGGCGGCCCCGGCGATGGATGCTCTCAAAGCATCGTCGTCGGTGACATCCAACGCCAGCGCCTCGGCGCTATGCCCCGCTTCCCGGATCTCGGCAGCCACGATCTCGGCGCCGGCGCCGTCCAGGTCGGTGACCACAACGACGGCGCCTTCGCGCGCCATTGCCTTCGCGCCGGCCGCACCGATACCCGAGGCAGCACCGGTGACGAAGGCGACCTTGTGTTCGAGCTGCATCTGTCTCTCCGGTTTGTTGGGCGTCAGTGTCTGGGACCGCGCCGCAGGATGAGTTGCGCAATGATCAGCAGGACCAGCGAGGCGACCATCACCATGGTACCGATGGCGTTGATTTCCGGCGTCACGCCGCGGCGGATCGACGAGAAGACGTAGATTGGCAGCGTGGTCTCGGACCCGGCCACGAAGAAGGCGATGATGAAATCGTCGAAACTGAAGGTGAAGCTGAGCAGGAATCCCGCGAGGATCGCCGGGGCGATCAGTGGCAGGGTGACCTGACGGAAGGTCCCGAAGGGCGTCGCGTAAAGGTCCGCCGAGGCCTCGGTCAGCGCCTGTTCCAGCGTGCCGAGGCGGGCGCGCACGATGATGATCACAAGCGCCATGGTGAACATCGTGTGGGCGGCGATCAGCGAGCCTATGCCCATCGACAGCGAGGGCGGCTCTGCCCCCTCGGGCCAAAGCGCGGCGAGCCAGGGATTCACGACCCCGAAGACCGTGACGAGCGCGATCAGCGTGGCGATGCCGATGACGATGCCGGGGATCATGATCGCGATGTAGATCAGCGCGTCGAAGACCGTGCGCACCGGCCCGCGGATGCCTTGCAGGCCAACAGCCGCAAGCGTGCCGAACACGCTGGCGAGCGTCGCCGACAGGAAAGCCACGATCAGGCTGGTCTCCAGCGCGTCCATCACAAAGGGGTTCTTCAGCGCGCGGGCGTACCACTGTGTGGAAAACCCCTGCAGTTGGCTCGCATGCCGTCCCGCGTTGAAGCTGAAGAGCGCGATGATCGCGATGGGGGTGTACAGGAAGAGATAGACGACAAGGGCGTAGAGACGCATCCGGTGCCCCTCACATGATCGACACGTCGTCGCGGCTGGCATGGAGCCGCGCGATCAGGCGTATATAGATCGTGACCGTCACCAGCATTATGACGATCAGCGTGAAGGCGACGGCAGATCCAAAGGCCCAGTTCCGCGATTGCAGGAACAGGTCAACCAGTGCGTTGCCGACGAAGAACACCTTGCCGCCGCCGAGAAGCGCGGGGATCAGGAACTCGCCCATCAACAGGATGAAGACCAGAAGGCAGCCGGTGGCGATGCCGGGGATCGAAAGCGGCAGGGTGACCTGCAGGAACGTCGCGATGGGCCGCGCGCCGAGGTCCGAAGACGCCTCGAGCAGGCGCTTGTCCAGCCGGTCGAGCGCCACGTAGATCGGGAAGACCATCAGCGGAAGATAGCCGTAGACGATGCCGATGGTCACTGCGAACGGGGTGTAGATCAGCCGGACACCCTCGATCCCGACGGCTTCGAGCAGCGCCGGCAAACCGCGGCCACCCAGGATGAAGATCCAAGCGTAGCTGCGGATCAGGATCGAGGTCCAGAACGGGACGATCACGAGCACCAGCAGGATCGTCTTCCATTTCGGATCGGTGCGCACCGCCAGCTGGTAGGCCAACGGATAGGCGATGAGTAGCGCCGCAAGCGTGCCCAACGGCGCCAGGATCAGCGTGTTCTTGAACGCCGTCCAGCGCGCCGGCAGGTTGGCGTACTGCTCGAAGGTGAAGGCGGGGACGTAGCCGCCGGCCGGCCCCCGCTCACCGAAGCTGAAGACGAAGACGACCGAGAGGGGCAGCACCAGCATCACCAGAAGCCACGCCCCGGCGGGCGCGACGAGCAGCCAATTGCGCTCGCGCTGGGTCATGATCGTGCTGCCCCTGGCCCGTCAGGCCGACTTGAACCGGGCGAGAAGCTCCGCCCGGTTCGGGTCGGTCAGCGTCGCCGCCGCGCCGAATTCGAGCGCGTCGAGCAGTTCCTGTGCCGGGTAGAGGATCGGGTCGTTCAGGATCTCTTCCGGCAACAACGCATTGGTGTTTGCGTCCGCCACCGGGTAACCATGGGCCAGAACCTCGCGGGCGTTCACCTCGGGGTCCAGCATGTGGTTGATGAACGCATATGCCGCCTCGATATGCGGGGCACCCTTCGGGATCGCGTAATAGTCCGACCAGATCTCGCCGCCTTCGCGACCCAGCACATAGGCGATTTCGGGCAGGTCGGTGTTCAACTGCTTGCCGTCTCCGGTCCAGCACATCGTCAGCCAGGCATCGCCCGACCGCATCGCCGGCTGGTAGTCCGACGAGATCGCGAAGAGGTGGGGTTTCACCTCGATCAGCAGCGTCTCGGCCTCGGCCAGTTCCGCCTCATCCACCGAGTTGAACGAATAGCCGAAGTATTTCAGCGCGTTGCCAATGGTGGTCAACTGGTAGTCATGCACCATCGTACGGCCCGAGAAATCGTCCCGCGTGCGGTCGAAGAAGTCCTTCCAGCTGGTCAGGGCGTTGCCGCCGTCATGCGCGGTGTTCACCGCGAACCCGGTGGTGCCCCAGTTCTTCGGCACGGCATAAAGGACGCCGTCCACGGTACCCGCGTCCGCGAAGCGCGGGTCGAACGCATCCGGGTCGTAGTTCGGCAGCTTCGAGACATCGAGCGGCTCGATCAGGTCTTCGGCGACATAGGTCGTGATCGTGTAGTTGGTGGGTACGTATACGTCCCAGCCCGATCCGCCAGCCTGCAGCTTGGCCAGCATCTCCTCGTTCGAGCCGAAGACGTTGACCTGCACGAAAGCGCCCATCTCGTCGGTGAACATGTCGAAATTCGCCGTGTCGTGGTAGTTCGGCCATGTCGCAAGCACCACGCGGTCGCCGATATGGCTGCCCGCACGAGCCCCGCGCAGGCCCGGCATCGCGGTGCCGAGGACCGCCGTCGCGGCACCGAGGCCCGTGACGCCCAGGAAATGCCGCCGCGTGACCGAACCCTTCTGGTAGCGGCGCAACTCTTCCATGAACTTCCGCTTCGAAATCGAGCCGTTGTCTTTCATTTGCCTAGTCTCCCTGTGGTTTGGGTTTGCGTCCCTCAGTCCGGCTTGAGGATCAGGGCGGCATCCCCGCCCCAGCTGATATGCGCGCGCTCACCTGTCTCGAAGCCGCGCGCGCCGTGCTCGGCTTGCCGCGGGGCAAGCACGATGATGTTGCCAAGCCCCTCGTGGCGCACGAGGTACTCGGTGTGTTCGCCAAGGAAGATCCGGTTCTGCACCGTGACTTGCAGGCTGCCATCCGTGGCCTCGCGGCCCATGCGGATCTGCTCGGGCCGGATGCTGAGGCACGCGGGGTCGCCGGCGGACAGCCCCTCGCTCGCCCGACCGCCAAGCGTCAGCCCGGCCCTTGTGACGAGGGTTGCCGCGCCCCGCGTGGCACGTTCGATCCGGCCCTCGAAGAAGTTCGAAGTGCCCACGAAATCCGCCACGTAGCGTGAATTCGGATGGTCGTAGAGCCCCTGCGGGCTGCCCACCTGCACGATCCGCCCCTCGCGCATCACGCAGATCCGGTCGCTGAGCGACAACGCCTCTTCCTGGTCGTGGGTTACCAGCACGAAGGTTATGCCCAACTGGCGCTGCAGGTCCTGCAGTTCGATCTGCATTTCCTTGCGCAGCTTGCGGTCGAGCGCGGCGAGCGGCTCGTCCAAAAGCAGAAGCTTCGGTTCGTTCACGATCGCACGGGCCAGTGCGACGCGCTGCTGCTGGCCGCCTGACATTTCCCAGATTCGGCGCTGCTCGAACCCCGACAGGCGCACCACCTCCAGCGCGCGACCGACCTTCTCGGCGATCTCGCTGCGGCTCGGGCGGGGCCGGCGCTGGCGCAGGCCATAACCGATGTTGTCGGCGACGGTGAGGTGCGGGAACAGAGCGTAGCTTTGGAATACCATGTTGACCGGGCGGCGGTAGGGTTCGAGCGCGTTGACCACCTGCCCGTCGATCAGCACTTCGCCGCTGCTGGGCGTTTCGAAGCCCGCGAGCATCCGGAGGGCCGTCGTTTTGCCGCAGCCCGACGGACCTAGGAACGACAGGAACTCTCCGGGCGCGATGCTCAGCGTGAGGTCCTGGGCCGCCCGCACCGTTCCAAAGAGCTTGGACACCGTCCGCATCTCTGCAACGGCTGGCCCGGTCTCTGGCTGTAGATCGGCGACATATTCCGCGACGGCGGGATCAGGAGCCATTATTCGGCCTTGGCCTCATATTGCAGAATCGCCCTTTAGAGTGCGAAAGTACCCAAAAGTGTAAATATGTCTTTTGTAATAGACGTGGCGAGCAAGCCGTTTTCGAGAGAGGTCGGATGGACTGGATCGAGCCTGCCGGACGGATCGTCGACCGGATCGGGACACCGGATTTCCCGCGTGCCCTGGCCGAGGGTTTGCAGGGGATCGCACCCTACGATTTCACGGTGATCTTCGGCTATGTCGGCACCGCCTGCCCGCTGGACCTCTACGACGATTTCCCGCCCGATCGGCGCCGCCTGCATGTCGAGGAATACCAGGAGGGGCCCTACCTTCTGGATCCGTTCTTCCTGGCCAGCCTCGATCTCTCCGAACCGGGCCTCTGGCGGATCCGGGAAATTGCGCCCGACCGGTTCTATCAGGGCGAATACTACCGCAACTACTACGCGCAGACCGGGTTAGCGGAAGAGATCGGCTATCTGATCCGGGTGAATCCCGACTTGGTGCTCGTTGTCTCTTTGATGCGGAAGGAAAAACGCTTCTCGAATGCCGAGGTCCGAGCTCTGAAACGGGTCTGGCCGGTTGTGGAAGCCGCCTGCCGCAAGCACTGGCACGACCTCGCGCTCGACGGCAACCTGGCGCAGGACGGTATGGACGCCCGGGTGGAAGACGCGTTCCGCCGCATCGGCGAAGGCCTCTTGACGCCGCGCGAACGCCAGGTGGTCGAGCTGACGCTTCGCGGCCATTCCGCGGACGCCATCGGCAAGCTTCTCGCGATCTCACCGGGCACGGTGCGAATTCACCGGCGCAACATCTACAGCAAGCTGCGGATCAGCTCGCAGGGAGAACTGTTTTCTATGTTTATCAACGCGATGGTGGGAGCCGCACCATTCGCCGAGGCGGTCAGAGACGGCACCGCGCCCGCCTTGGCCGATCAGGACCGAAGCCCGGCTCGATTTCCCGCCCGGGATACCTGATGCAGAAAACCTCCCAATGCGCCGAGATCTGGCAAGTCAAATGCTTGCCGTGATCATTGGTGGTGGATCAGTCCGGTGCGACTTCGCTTTCTACCCGTTCAGTCTGTAGACGACCCGCTTTGGACGACACATGCCTGGAAATTCCTCGCAGTGACAGAGCAGTGGTAGATCAGTTTCGTCGTACCCCATGACTGCGACGGTCACTTCGACCCCATCTCCCACCTCCATTGGAGCGTCGTAGCGGTAAACCGCCATGATGTGGTTGGACTTGAGGTGGCGTCCGATCGGACCGATCCTTCAATCAGCGTCAGCGTGGCTGTGCATCCACCGCCGGTAAGAAAGTGGCTTCGACGATCAGCGAGCGGTTCACCGGGATGTCTGCTCCGCGGACAGCACGCGAAAAGCCCTCCATGCGTCGATCCGAAATTTCCATCCAGGGTCGCCGGAGATAACTGCGATCTTATGGTGCCTGCCCTCGATCAAGGCCTTTGTCGCCGCCTCGCCGTTCTACCAGAGTCGCCGATGCCAACCTGTTCTGGGCATCGTATCAATTGAGACGTACGGTCGTGTGCCTGGACAAGGCGCAGAGCGGGTCGATTCTGCATGCCAGGATCGAGCCACAGACGTTTCCCTAGCCCAGGCGCGCCGCCCGTTTTAGAAGCACCGCCCAGTGTTTCCGTTCGTGGACCGCGTTGCGTTCATTGCGTGGATAATGAGCAGGTGCGGGCGGTTCTCGCTATTGTCCTTGCCGTGTTAGCGTCAGCATGATGCGACGTCGCAACCACGGTGAAACCCAGGCGGGCTAGACATCCAATGCTGTATCTACTTCAAGTGGTCGCACGCTGACTTGACGATTTAGTCGGGTTATTGCGGATCCGGCATTTTGCGCAAAGACCCGAATGCGCTGCCACTGAAGCATCCGGAATTGGAAACCCATCTTGGATGTTTCTTGGCACAAGCCGCGACGCAAAAAGGGAGACGACAGATTTGCAGCGGCACATGCTAAAGTCGAACCATTGCTTTGCCGTGCTGGACCACAAAGCGGAAATCAGAGGTGGCGGAAA
>JAAUYH010060298.1_pt1 | contig 15064 bp, 7 predicted proteins | sample 7278061 | NCBI WGS metagenome assembly JAAUYH01 (sample SAMN14350203, study PRJNA611818) | marine sediment metagenome | isolation source: surface marine sediment (0.6m) | place: French Polynesia: Moorea | collected 2018-08
GTGCTGGGCAGTTACGGGTCAGTTCAGCCCAGCATCAGCAGCCAGCTGGTGGCCCAGGTGTCGGGCCAGGTGGTCTGGGTCAGCCCGTCGCTGCGGGACGGCGGTTTCTTCGCTGCCGGTGAACCACTGATGCGCCTGGATCGGCGCGACTACGAAGCCGACCTCAAGATCGCCGAGGCTCAATTGATTGAAGCTCGACGCGAACTGGTGGAAGCAAAAGCCCGGGCCGAGCAGGCGCTGCGCGACTGGCGCAAGCTCGGCCGCACCGACGAGCCTTCCGACCTGGTGCTGCAGAAGCCTCAGCTGCTGGCTGCGGAAGCCCGGGTGGTGTCGTCAGAGTCGGCGCTGCAGAAAGCCCAGCTGGCTTTCGAGCGGACCGAAATCGCGGCCCCGTTCGCTGGCCGGGTCCTCAACCAGAGGGCCGACCTGGGCCAGGTGGTCACTCCGGGCATGGCGCTTGCGGAGGTTTACGCCACCGACGCGGTGGAGATCCGACTGCCGCTGCGCAACCGTGATCTGGCGTTTTTTGAGCTGCCGGAGATGCGCCAGCCCGGGGGGCGGCCGGGCGAAGGCGACGTGGTCATCGAATCCCGCCTGGGTCAGGCCACGGAGTGGATCGGCAGCGTGGTGCGGACCGAGGGCGCCATTGACGACGCGGCAAGGCAGCTTCACGTAATCGCCCGCATCGAGGACCCGTTTGGCGAAAACCTTCAGCATGAGCGGCCCCTGAAAATCGGTGAATACGTGGGTGCGCGCCTGGCTGGCCGGGTGGTGCCCGATGCCGTCGTGATTCCGAATTCGGCTATCTACCAGGGCTCTTACGTCTACCGGGTCGAGCAGGAAGTGCTGCGTCGCACCGATGTGGAGATCCTCTGGCAAAACGACGAGGAAGCCATCGTCGGCCGTGGCCTGGAATTCGGTGACCAGCTGGTGCTGACGCCGCTGGGCCAGGTCACCTCGGGCATGCGAGTGGCCATTGAAGAGGGTGCAAACCCCGAGAACGACCGCCCCGTCGATCGCCTGCCAACAGATTCCGTGGTGGATGGTGAAGAGATCCGGGACAAGGCCGAAGTGGACCGCCGGATCTCCCAGCGATGATCGCCTGGTTCGCTCGAAACTCGGTGGCCGCCAACCTGTTGATGGTGGCCATCTTCCTGGGCGGCGTCATCGCGCTGAAGACCCAGGTGCCGTTCGAGGTCTTTCCCTCGGCAGAGCCGCGCCTGATCAATGTAGGGGTTTCGCTGCGAGGGGCCACCCCGGAGGACGTGGAGCTGGGTGTTGCCGTTCGGATCGAAGAAGCTGTCCAGGATCTGGAAGGCGTCAAGCAGATCACCAGCAGGTCGGTGGAGGGCAGCACCAACGTGGCCATCGAGGTCGACCCCGACTACGACCCGCGTGAGCTGCTCGGTGACGTCAAGAGCCGGGTCGATGCCATCAACACCTTTCCGGGGGATGCAGAGCGTCCGGTGATCAGCCTGGCCACGCGCCGCTTCGACGTCATCGAAGTGGTGGTGGGTGGAGAATACAGCGAACGCGAGGTGCGAGAGCTTGCCGATCGGGTTCGCGATGACCTGCTTCGTATCGACGGCATCACCCAGGCCGAACTGGAAGACGTGCGACGCTACGAAATTGCCATCGAAGCGTCCCAGGACCGCCTGCGCCAGCACGGCATCTCCCTGGCCGACCTGGCGGCTGCCGTGCGCGGCAGCTCACTGGACGCTTCAGCCGGGAATATCCAGACCCTGGGCGGCGACGTTCTGATCCGGTCCAAGGGTCAGGCGTACTCCCGCGAAGACTTCGAAAGCATCGTAGTCAAATCCAACGCCGACGGTTCCATCGTTCGCCTGGCGGACGTCGCCACCGTTCGCGACGGGTTCGAAGAATCGTCGGTCAAGGCCCGGTTTGACGGCAAGATGGCGGCCCTGATTGGCGTCTCCCGAGTGGGCGACCAGAGCGCTATCGAGATCGCTGACAAGGTCAAGGCATACATCGATCAGCAGCAGTCCTCGCTGCCCGTGGGCATGACGCTGTCCTACTGGGATGATGACTCCCAGGTCCTGCGCAACCGCCTGAGCCTGCTGACCAAAAGCGCGATCCAGGGTGGCCTGCTGGTGATTATCCTGCTGGCCGTTTTCCTGCGGCCGGCCATTGCGATCTGGGTGTTCGTCGGGATTCCCATCAGCTTTCTCGGGGCCTTCATTTCCATGGCCCTGTTCGGCGTCACCCTGAACGTGATGAGTGCCTTTGGGTTCATCCTGGTGCTGGGCATTGTGGTGGACGACGCCATCGTCACGGGGGAAAACGTCTACCGGCATATGCGCGACGGCGACGACAGCCTGGCGGCCGCCATCGAGGGCACCCGCGAGGTAGCTACGCCGGTGACTTTCGGCGTGCTGACCACCGTGATGGCATTTGTGCCCCTGCTGTTCATCGAGGGGCGGCTCGGCGCCATTTTCTCTGCGATTCCGGCGGTGGTGATCCCGGTGCTGCTGTTCTCGCTCATCGAGTCCAAGTTCGTATTGCCGGCCCACCTGAAGAACGTCAGGATCCTGCGCAAGGGTGACTCCATGAACCGCCTGCAGAACGCCCAGCGGCGCTTTGCCAACGGTTTTGAAAACCTGATCATCCGGTTCTACCGCCCGGCCCTGAGCTTCAGCCTGCGTCATCGTTACTCCACCCTGGCCGCATTCGTCGGCGTGTTCGTAGTGATCGTTGCCTCGCTGATCAGCGGCTGGACGAAGTTCACCTTCATGCCCCGGGTGGAGTCGGAAACCGCCCGGGCGGCATTGACCATGCCTATCGGCACGCCGTTTGAGGTTACCGACCGCCACGTGCAGAAGATGCTGCGTGAGGCCCAGAAGCTGCAGAACAGGTACGTGGATCCGCAAACCGGGGAAAGCGCCATCATCAGCGTGCTGTCCATCACGGGCTCGGAAGGCGGCAGCAGCCACCGCGGCCGGGTCCAGTTCGAGATTCAGCCGCCGGAGTCACGGGTGGTGGACGTCACTACCGCCGGTCTGGTGCGGGAATGGCGCCAGGCCATCGGCACCATTCCCGGCGCCGAGAGTCTGACCTTCCGTTCCCAGTTCTTCCGTGCCGGTGACCCGGTCAACATCCAGTTGAGCGGAAGCTCGCTGGAAACCCTGTCCCAGGCGGGTGAGGAGATCAAGGCGCATCTGGCCACCTATCCGGGCGTGTTCGAGATTGCCGACAGCCTGTCCAACGGCAAGGAAGAAATCCGCGTTGAGCTGCTGCCGGCGGGGCATGCCCTGGGGCTCACCCGCTCGGATATCCTCGGCCAGGTGGGTTATGCCTTTCGGGGCTTCGAGGCCCAGCGGGTCCAGCGCGGCCGTGACGACGTGCGCGTCCTGGTGCGGCTGCCCGCCGAGGAACGGGCCAGCCTGGATACCCTGGACGAGTATCTGATCGCCACCCCCGACGGACGCCAGGTGCCCCTGGGCAACGTGGCGCGGCTGGAGCCGGGCAAGGGTCCGTCCCAGATCACCCGGATCGATCGCTACCGGACGCTGAACGTGACCGCCGAGGTGGACAAGGAGAACGTCAACATGACGGTGCTGAACCAGTCCATCAACAACTACCTGGACGGTCTGCTGGTCAAGTACCCCGGCGTGTTCTACACGGCCGAGGGTGAGGCGCGGGAACAGCGCGAGTCATTCGGCAGCCTGCAGCTGGGACTGGCCGTGGTTCTGTTCGGCATCTACTGCCTGCTGGCCCTGCCGCTCAAATCCTATACCCAGCCCCTGATTGTGATGTCGGTCATTCCCTTTGGACTGATTGGCGCCGTGATCGGTCACTGGATCACCGGTTACCCGCTCTCGCTGCTGAGCCTGCTGGGTCTGATGGCCCTGATCGGCGTGGTGGTCAACGACAGCCTGGTGCTGGTGGACTACATCAACCAGCAGAAGCGCAAGGGCAAGGAGCTGTTCGCCGCCGTCCAGACCGCCGGCGTGTCGCGCTTCCGGCCGGTGATGCTGACCTCGCTGACGACGTTTTTTGGCCTGACGCCGCTGCTGCTGGAGAAATCCACCACCGCGCAGTTTCTCAAACCCATGGCGGTTTCACTGTCCTTTGGCATCCTCTTTGCCACCTTTATCACCCTGGTGATGGTGCCGAGCAACGTGATGATCGCCGATGACCTGGGGCGGTTGAAGGACCGCCTGCTGCGCAGACCCCGAGATCGTGGAGAGGGCCCGGTGCCGGCGGAAAGCTAACCCGGTGACCCATGACTGATGTCAGCGTAAACCCACCGGCAGTTCCGGTATAATCTCGCGCCAAATTTTCAGGAGTGCCGCAAATCATGCGCCTAACCATAGTTATTGCCGGACTTATCGCAGTCGCAGGCTGCGGTGGGTCCAACGAATCCACCGATCAGGAAACATCCGTGAATCCTACTGAGCAGAATGTCGCAGAGACCGTGTCCCAGGACGCCGGCACTGACCCCCACATCTGGCTGGAAGAAGTCGAGGGCGAAGAGGCACTGACCTGGGTGCGCGGTCACAACGAACGCTCGCTGGACAAGATCACCGGTCATCCGCTGTTCGAGCAGAACCTCGACAAGGCCATGGACCTGGCCACGGACGAGGAGCGAATTCCCTACGGGCGGATCCGCGACGGCATGGTGTACAACTTCTGGCAGGACGAGACCAACGTGCGTGGCCTGTGGCGGCGGACCCCGCTGGAGAGCTATCGCCAGGACGATCCGGACTGGGAGACCCTTCTGGACTTTGATGCGCTGGCTTCCGAGGAAGGTAAGAACTGGGTCTACAAGGGCGCCAATTGCTTCCGGCCGCTGAAAGCAGAGAAAACCCTTTGCATGGTGTCGCTGTCCAACGGCGGCAAAGACGCCGTGGTTCAGCGTGAGTTCGATCTGGACACCAAACAGTTTGTCGAGGATGGATTTGTCGCCCCCGAAGCCAAGCAACGCATGGCCTGGGTAGACCACGACACCCTGCTGGTGGGCACCGACTGGGGCGGCGACGGCTCGACCCTGACTGAGTCCGGCTACCCGTCCAGCGTCCGGCTCTGGAAACGTGGACAAGCACTGGACCAGGCCCGGGAGCTGTTTGCGGGCCAGAAATCCGACGTTGGGGTGTGGCCCTTTGCCGGTGAGCTGCCGGACGGCCGAATGATCTATGGCGCCGTCGAGGCTGACACCTTCTTTACCTCCAAGTACTGGCTGCTGCACGGTGATGAGCCCCTGGCCATCCCGGTCCCCCCCAAGGCCAGCCTGGGCGCGTACTACAAAGGTTACCAGTTCGTGACCCTGCAGCAGGACTGGGAAGTGCCCGGCCAGGGTGCGTTCAAGAACGGCGACCTGCTGGCGTTTGCGCTGGATCCCTTCCTCGAGTCGGGTGAACTGCCGACCGTTGAACTGGTGTTTCGCGCCGGACCGCGCCAGGCCGTTAACGGCGTTGCCGTGGCTGACGGCGCCGCGATGCTGTCCATCAACGACAACGTGGCCAGTCGAATCCTGATGCTGGAGCCAGGCGACAACGGCTGGACTACCAGCCCCATCGACCTGCCCGGAACCGGCCAGGCCAGCATTTCCTTTGCCGACGATCGCAGCACCATTGCCTTTGTCAATTTTGAGGGTTTCCTGACGCCGGATTCCCTGTTGGAATTCGATACCGCCTCGGGGGAACTGACGCCGCTGAAATCCCTGCCGGCCCGATTCGACGTGGCGGATCTGCAGGTGCAGCAGTTTGAGGCAACCTCGCCTGACGGCACCCGGATTCCGTACTTCGTGGTGCATCGGAGCGATATCGAGCTCAATGGCGAAACGCCCACACTGCTCTATGCCTATGGTGGATTTGAGGTATCCATGCGACCGAGTTATTCGGCCACCATCGGCCAGCTGTGGCTGGAACGGGGCGGCGCCTACGTGCTGGCCAACATTCGCGGCGGCGGTGAGTTCGGGCCGAGCTGGCACCAGGCCGGCCTCAAGGGCAACCGCCAGCGTATCTATGACGATTTCATCGCCGTGGGTGAAGACCTGATTCAGCGTGGCGTGACCTCGACCCCACGCCTGGGCATCATGGGCGGCTCCAACGGCGGCCTGCTGATGGGCGTCATGTTGACCCAGCGTCCGGATCTGTGGAACGCCGTGGTCGTCCAGGTGCCTCTGCTCGACATGCTCAGGTACCACAAGCTGCTGGCCGGTGCGTCCTGGGTGGACGAATACGGTGACCCCGATGTGGCCGAAGAGCGGGCGTTCCTGGAGACCATCTCCCCGTATCACAACTTCGATGACCAGGCGGATTACCCGACGCCGTTTTTTGTCACCTCCACCAAGGACGACCGTGTACATCCCGGTCACGCCCGCAAGATGGCCAAGCTGTTCGAGGACACCGATAAGTCCTTCCTTTACTACGAGAACATCGACGGCGGGCACTCCGCTGCAGCCAACCAGAAAGAGCGCGCCAAGCGCACCGCGCTCGAGTTCACCTATCTGGCCAGCCGCCTGTTCGGTGAAAAGGCCAAGGGCCAGGGCATGCAGTAAGCATGGAGCTGAGGTTCAGCACCTGGCGGGAGGTTGACGCCTACCTGGAGAACAGCCGCGCCATCATCATTCCCATTGGGTCCACCGAGCAACACGGGCCCAATGGGCTGATCGGCACCGACGCCCTGTGCCCGGAGACCCTGGCGATCGGCGTGGGTGCGCAGACCGGGGCGCTGATCGCGCCCACGGTCTCGGTGGGCATGGCACAGCATCACCTGGCGTTCTCGGGGTCGATCACCCTGCGGCCGTCGACCCTGATCGCGGTCATCCAGGACATGGTCAATTCATTGATCCGCCACGGCTTCAAGGCGTTCTACTTTCTCAACGGCCATGGCGGCAACATCGCCACCTTGAACGCGGCTTTTTCCGAGATCTATGCCCAGTGGAGCATGGATCCTGCCGCGATGGACCCGGCCGGTGTCCGCTGCAAGGTAGCCAACTGGTGGGAGGCCAACGGCGTACTGGCGCTGAGCAGGAAACTTTTCGGTGATCAGGAAGGCAGCCACGCCACCTGCAGTGAGGTTTCACTAACCCAGTACGCCTACCCCGACAGCGTGAAATCCGCCGAGATGGACCCGCCTCAGGCACCCACCGGGCCTATCTATGACGCGGTTGACTACCGCAGGCGTTTTCCCGACGGCCGCATCGGTTCGAACCCGTCGCTGGCGAATCCGGGGGCTGGCGAACAGCTGTACCGGACGGCGGTGGCGGGGCTGGTCGCTGATTATCAGAAGTTCTGCGGCTGATAAGTCTATCCGCAAGACCGGACGTCCTGTCCGGCTCGCGGGCGCTACGCAAAACGTGGTTTTGCTTCGCTTTCGGCCTTTGGCCGTTGGCACATGATTGTTGATTCCCAAGATCGCACATCCATGTGCGACTTGGGGTTGTGATTGGAAAATGCGATTACCCAATCACTCACGGCCTTCGGCCGTTGGCACATGATTGTTGATTCCCAAGATCGCACCTCCCTGTGCGACTTGGGGTTGTGATTGGAAAATGCGATTTCCCAATCACTCACGGCCTTCGGCCGTTGGCACATCCCTGTGCCAAATGTCTTTGTTACCGCTATGAGGAACGGGGCCGGGTTCTCACTATCCCGTCATATCCGGTCAGCCCGGCGACTGCTCAGCCCAGCCGGACTCCCACAGGTGCTGAATGATGTGCCGGCTGCGGTGGCCCCACACCGGGTGGGGCTGGGCGGCGAGTTCGTCGGCCAGGGCGCTGGCTTCCTCTGCCGGGGTCTTGCCGCTGGCCCTGGCCCGCTGGAACACCTCCAGGGAGCGCTGGAACACCCCCTGGGGTGAGGTCCTGTCCAGGTGGCTTTCGATGGCGGGGTCGCCAGGGAAAGTGCCGTACTGCTCGTTGGCACAGTTGACGATTCCCATGCGATTGGCCAGGAAATCCGGGACATAAAGAATGCCCCGCTGGTGCAGCAACTCGGAATCCCGGTCCACTTCCTGCAGCTGGTTGTTGGCGGCGCCGCAGACCACGGCAGCCTTGATGGTCGGAATGGTCTGAGGGTTCAGGATCTCGCCAACAGCGTTGGGCGCCAGAATGTCGCAGGCTTCGGCCAGGATGGAGGTATCGCCGGGGGCGGCGGTGCCGGCTTCCAGGCGCTCATCAGCGAACTGCAGACGGGCCTGCTCCACGGCTTTTTCGTCGATGTCCACGGCGACGATGCGGGCCACGCCCCTGGACAGCAGGTCTTCCACCATGAACCGGGCCTCGTTGCCCAGGCCCTGCATGGCGATGGTCTTGCCTTCCAGGCTGCCGCGATCCAGGTCGTGCAGGGCAGCCTCCATGGCGCGCACCACGCCGTGGGCGGTGAGCCCACTGGGATTGCCGCTGCCGCCCATGCTCTCGGGAATACAGGTGGTGTAGCGAGTGGTCGTGTGGATCCGGGCCATGTCGGGCGGGGTGGTGCCCACGTCTTCGGCGGTGACATAGCAGCCCCGCAGGCCCGACATAAAGCGGCCATAATCGCGATAGATGGCGGCCCGGAGCTGAGGGTCACGGTGATCCACGTCCGGACGGCGGGCAATGAGCCCCTTGCCGCCGCCCCACCACAGCCCGGCCAGGGCGCTTTTCTGGCCCATGCCGCGACTCAGGCGCAGGCCGTCCCGAACGAAGGATTCCACGTCGTCATAGGTCCAGAATCGCACGCCGCCAGCGCCCTGGCCGCGAACCGTGCGGTGCAGCACCGCCGCCATCAGATGGCTGCTTTCGGATCCGACCTCGAAAAAACAGGCCTCATGCTGATCGAAGTCCCGCTGGTCAGCCGCCACCGCGTCCCGGATCTCACGGAACATGGGGTGGGAAACTTCAAGTTGCTGTCTTTCGGGGTCCCACACCAGGGCGGCGCGGAAGATTCCCGCCTGCTGCATGCTGGCCAGCAGGCCTTCAGTTGTCGTCGTCCACAGGGTCATCGTTGTTGTCCGTGTATTCCACCGTGAATTTTCCGCTAACCGACAATCCCTCGAAATCAGTAACTACCACGGACACATCCAGCTTGCCGTACTGGCCGTTGGGCGCGATGCCCTGGAATCGCTGCTCCAGCCGGTCGAATCGAATCCACCGGGGCAGGGGGGCACCGTTGTCGGTGGTGGCGCGAAAATGCAGGGCATCGCCGGGATCGGCGTCCACGAAGGTGTCCTGGGAGATGTCGAAGCTGAATTTCTGTCCGGCCGGCAGCGTCACGTCCGGAATAGCGGAGATCATCTGGGGCGCCACGTTGCCGACGTTTTCACGCAGCACACGCCGGTGTTTGCGGCCAATCCCCACGGCCACCATCAGGAACACCAGGGACAGGGCCAGGTTGAACAGGATGAATTGTTCTGGCCCGACCCCCATGACCTGGGTCCCCAGGAAAACTACTCCCCCCTGGATCAGGTCTCCGGTGCGCCAGAAGAAGGTGTCGATGATGGTCTTGCCCTCGTACTTGGCCTGGCGATTGAGCGGCAGGTAAAGCGCCTGGGTGGTGGTGTTCTGGATGGAATAGTTGACGCTGTTTTCGAAGATGGCCGCCAGGCGGATGACGCTGAGGACCGGCACGAACCACATCAGACCGTATCCCAGCAGCATCACGCTGGGCAGTATCAGCAGCGCACCCCGCACCCCAACCACGCTGAAGATGCGGGATACCAGGAACAGCTGTACCGCCAGGCCGATCAGCGTGACCCAGGCAAGGTAGTCGCCGTAGAAGGCCGCCATGAATGCCTCCTGGTCCGCCACCGGCACCGCCGCGGCCGCCCGTTTGACATAGCTGGCCAGAATGAACTCCCCGGTCGAGTTCACCCAGTTGAGCAGCACCATGAACACCGCGATGGCGATCAGGTATCGATTGGTGGCCAGCACCGAGAATCCCCCCAGCAGCGTGGGCTGAGCCAGCTGTTCTTCCTCGTAGGGAACGCTGCGGGATGCCTCCGGCACCTTGGGCTCGACGATGGCGGCTACGGCTGGGGACAGGCCAATCAGTACCGCGGCCAGGGTCATCAGGCCGGTGGCGCCAACGGTGGAGAAAAGGCCCTCAGCAAGCTGTGCCCCGAACCACGCCCCAAGGGATGCCGCCACGGCAAATGCCACGAACAGCCGCTGGCCGCTCTTGACGTTGAACAGATCAGCGGCAAAGGCCCAGAACTGGGCCAGCATCATGACGGCAAACACCCCGTACCAGACGAAAAACGCAACGGCTATCTGCAGCCCGGCCAAGCTGGCCGCGATGAATCCGGCCAGGGTGACGGTAAAAAATGCTGCCACGCCGCGCAGCACCAGGCACTTGGACTCGCGCTCCAGGTAGCGGCGATACAGGGCCCCGTATACCGGAATAATCAGGATCAGCAGGCCGGCGGTAAGGGCGACCAGGTACGATCGGATTTCGGCACTCTGCTGGGACAGGATCAGCGTATCCCTGACCGGTTTCAGCAGGTAGCTGGCCGTCATCAGCATGAATACCAGCAGCGACAGGCGGGCCACGCTGGTGCCTTCTCCCGGGCGGACCATGGTGACGACTGAAAGCAGCCGCTCGTAGCGGCTCAGGGGCTTACGGGTGAGGGTGTACATGGCCGGCGGACGGGATCAGGGCAGCAGCTTCAGCAGTTCGTCTCTACGTTTTTGCAGGCCGAGGATCTGGCGCTTGTGCAACAATCCCTGCATCTCCCGCTGCAGCGCCTGGTCGGACAGTTCGGTCAGCGCCCGGGCCATCATGGGCTGCAGCTTGAACCGGGTCCGAGCCAGCATTTTGGGCCGGCCGCCGCGGCTGCTGAAGGCCCGGGTATGATCGATCAGGAACACCTGCCAGTCGCTGGTGTAAAGAATGTTGCTCTGGTTACGATCGTTGTTGTAGATCAGCACGTCAAAAGCATCCATGACGTCATACTGCGACCGCAGGTTGCAGATGCCGGTGTATTTGATCTCTTCGTCGCGCCGGTCGTTTTCGTTGAATGTGTCCTCAACCCAGTACTGGACCGCGCCTTCATCGGTGCCGACCCTGCGGATGACCGCGGCCGGGATCAGCTGCAGGTTCATCAGGCGGTCTATACGGTAGGCCGCAACCTCGTACTGGAAGCGATCGCTGGAGTTGTGTTCCCTCCGGTAGGAGAAAGACTTTTCCAGGCCGGGATCGGAGTCGTAGTACTTGAACACCGCACGCATGGTGGTGGTACCGTCAGACAGCGTCAGGCGCTTGGGATTGGTGATGCCGGAGCCCACGTCTTCGGTTTTGACCACGGGGGCGGTGGCCAGAAAGTGCTCCACGTCCGCGTCGCTCATGCCGTTGGGATAGGACCAGTTCCGCGGAGGCGGGGAGGTTATCTCAAGCTCCGAACCGTCCAGGGCCAGCTGGCGGATGACCCCATCCTGCAGCAGCAGGGCGCTGGGCTGGCCGCCCATCTGCAGTACCCGTCCCTGAAAGCGCGAGACGGCCTCGGGCTGCCGGTCGCTGGGGTGGCCAATGACCGCCATGCTGGCTCCCAGGTTCTGCAGGGCGGAAGCCACCCGCCCGCTCTCGCCAAACGGGTGGCATCCCCGGGTGCCCTGGTAACCCACCGGGTCGGCGCCGATGCTGAGATCGCCGGTGGCGGCGCGCTGGCGGAATGCCTGGTTGGCCTGCTCGAGGCTGCCATTGGCGAGACTTTTTGACAGCCCGCCGTGCACCAACGCCAGGTCACCCACGGTGGCAACCACCGGCCGCTGCATCAGCCATTCCCGACCCTCGGCTTCGCTGGCTCCCATGGCCTGGATTTCCTGCTCGCCCAGGAGCCATACTGCGGCTCCATTGGCCGCCTGTGCCTGGTCAGAAAGTGCCTGCATGCGCCGCCGCATTTCCGCGCTCAGCGGAGAGCCCACCATGTCGCCGGTGCCCACCAGCGCCAATGACCCGCCGGCCCAGTCTCCTTCCGGGTTGGTCACGCCGGTGGCCCGGAGCAGTTGCTCCATCTGGTCGGTGTCGCCCCCCAGGTTGCCAATAACGACAATTTTGTCCGCATCCGGGTAACTCCGGGCCAGGGCGTTGCCCCCTGTGGCGGCCAGTAGCAGCACGATGCAGCAGCCCACGATCGATGCTCTGAACATCGGGTTTCCTGACTTTTCCTAGACGGGGTGAATGATACACCGGGTTTGCCCTGGGACTCACAGCCGTTTACCATCCCGGGCCGTTTTAACGTACCGAGGATCCGCATGCGCAAGCTGTTCATTCCCATACTGGCCGCCGGGCTCATGGCCTGCGGCGGTGATGACACCAGCCAGACCGACAATACCGCCGCCGGTGAGGTCGCGGAATCAGCCGCGGATCTGTTTTCCGGGGCCAACGCGGATGCGGCAGACCTGATAACCGGCGCCACCATAAGAGACACCATTGCCGAGCTGGCCTCTGATCGGTACCAGGGACGGGGGCCCGGCAGCGAGGGCGATCAGATGGCGCGGGATTACCTGGTCGAGCAGATGTCCGCCATGGGCCTGCAACCCGGTGCTGCTGACGGCAGTTGGGAGCAGCCGTTTGACCTGGTCAGCGTCCACGCGGACCAGCCGCCCGCCTGGGAATTTGTCAGCGGCGGTGAGCGCCTGGCGCTGCGCCAGAGTACCGAGTACATCGTGGGCAGCGGCGTGCAGATGGACCAGTCCACGGTGGTGGAGTCGGAGCTGGTGTTCGTGGGCTTTGGCATCGAGGCCCCGGAATACCAGTGGGACGACTTCAAGGGCGTCGATCTGTCGGGCAAGACCCTGGTGATGCTGAACAACGACCCGGACTGGGACGCTGATCTGTTTGAAGGCGATCGCCGGCTTTACTACGGGCGCTGGACTTACAAATACGAAAGTGCAGCGCGCCAGGGCGCGGTGGCGGCCATCATCATTCATACCACGCCTTCTGCCGGGTACCCGTGGCAGGTGGTGCAGACTTCCTGGACGGGACCCCAGTTCGAACTGCCGGCCAAAGATGAGCCCCGGCTGCAGGTGGCTGCCTGGGTCACCGAAGAGGCTGCCGGAAAGCTGATGCGCATGGGAGACCAGGACCTGGCGCAGCTGGTGGAATCGGCCCGGTCACCGGAATTCGAGCCGGTGGCGTTGGGTGTGACGACGTCCATCACCCTGCGCAATGAAATCGCCGGCGTTCAGTCCGCCAACGTGCTGGGCCTGCTGCCGGGCAGCGACCCGGAGCTGGCGGACGAGGTGGTGGTGTACACCGCTCACCACGATCATCTGGGCGTGGGCCTGCCCAACTTCGCCGTGGACGCTGAAGACCGCATCTATAACGGTGCCCGGGACAACGCCAGCGGGACGGGCATGGTGCTGAATATCGCCCGGGCCTTTGCCACGCTGCCCGAGGCGCCGCCGCGGTCGATCCTGTTTGCCTTCGTCGGTGCGGAGGAGCAGGGCCTGCTGGGGGCCAAGTTCTTTGCCCGCTACCCGACCTTTCCCGCCGGCAAGATCGCCGGCAACGTCAATTTCGACAGCGCCAACATCTGGGGCGAAACCACCGATATCACCTACATCGGCAAAGGCAAGTCGTCTCTGGACCAGGTGGCGGATCGGGTCGCCGCCCGCGAAGGGCGCGTGGTCAAGGGTGATCAGTTCCCGGACAAGGGTCTGTTTTACCGTTCTGACCAGTTTGCACTGGCAAAGATAGGGGTTCCGGCCCTGTACCTGAGTGGCGGTACCGAGTTTGTCGGCCGGCCCGAGGGCTGGGGCGCTGAGCAGATCGGTGCTTACACCACCCGCAACTACCATCAGCCCAGCGACGAATTGACCGATGACTGGAACTTTGACGGCATGGTCAGGGACGCACGGTTCGGATTCTGGTGCGGCCTGGTGATCGCCAGTGACCCGGAGATGCCGAGCTGGAATCCTGGTGACGAGTTCGAAGCGGCCAGGCAGGCGGCCCTCCTGGCGGCGGGGCAGCCATGATCAGACGGGTACCGGTCACTGCCCTGGCCCTGCTGTTTGCCGCGCCCTGGGTGCAGGCCGACGGCCACTTGATGGCCAGGGCCAAGGAAATGGCCCGGAAGTTTCCCATCGTGGATACTCACATCGACGTGCCGTACCGGCTCCAGGACAGCTGGGAAGACGTCACCCGGGCGACCCGGAGCGGCGATTTTGACTACCCCAGGGCAAAAGCGGGCGGCCTCACGGTTCCGTTCATGTCCATCTATATCCCTGCGCGATACGAAACCACCGGTGGCGGCGGCAAGCTGGCCCACGAGTTGATCGACTCCATGGAAGCCCTGGTGGGGCGCGCGCCGGAAAAATTTGCCATGGCCTATTCCACTGCCGACGTGGAAAAGAACCACGCCGCCGGCAGGATTTCCCTGGCCATGGGCATGGAAAACGGCACTCCGGTGGACGGCAGCCTGGATAACCTGCGCCTGTTTCACGAGCGCGGGGTGCGCTACATCACCCTGGCGCATTCCCGGGCTAACCACATTTCGGATTCGTCCTACGACATCAACCGGCCCTGGGGCGGCCTGAGCCCGTTCGGGGTGGAGCTGGTGCGGGAAATGAACCGTATCGGCATGATCATCGATATTTCCCACATCACCGACCAGGCGGCGGCCCAGGCGCTGGAACTGTCCACGGCACCGGTGATTGCTTCACACTCGTCGGCTCGTAAGTTCACGCCAGGCTGGGAGCGGAATATCGGTGACGACATGATTCGCGCCGTGGGCAAAAACGGCGGCGTGGTGGGCATCAACTTTGGCTCCACCTTTGTCAGCCCCATGGCCCGGGGCTACCAGGAACAGCTCAGTAAAGACCGCGAAGCTTTTATGGCCGAGCAGGGTATCAGCGACTGGACCGATCCGCGTGTCACAGAATTTACCAATAAATACAAAGAGAAAGCACCTTTTCCTTATGCAAAACTTGAAGATGTGCTGGACAACTTCGATCACGTGGTGGCCCTGGCGGGGATCGATCACGTGGGCATCGGATCCGACTACGACGGCGTCGGGGACTCGCTGCCGGAAAATCTCAAGGACGTCTCAACCTATCCCAACCTGATCCACGGCCTGCTGCAGCGGGGCTACTCCGAGCAGGATATCGAGAAGATCCTGTACA
>JAAUYH010006476.1_pt1 | contig 15063 bp, 8 predicted proteins | sample 7278061 | NCBI WGS metagenome assembly JAAUYH01 (sample SAMN14350203, study PRJNA611818) | marine sediment metagenome | isolation source: surface marine sediment (0.6m) | place: French Polynesia: Moorea | collected 2018-08
AGAAAGACCGGCGCTATCCCAATACCGCATCCATGGATGCGTATGCATGCGACGTGGACACGTTTCCGTTCACCAGCACCACCGACCGCAACACCCAGGTGGAGGCGACAAGCGCGGAATACGGCCATATCGCCGCCGACAATCTCAACGAATGGGTCAGCGCCGACCCCGGCGACGGCGATCGCAATTTCCTATGGATCGATACCACCGTGAGCGAAAATGTCGCCGATATCAGCGCGCTCAAGTTTTCCTTCGACGGCCATACTGGCGGCACTTCGGCCAGCGATCACGAGATTTGGCTGCTCAAGGCCGGCGAGAGTTGGAGCACTGCGGCATCATGGGTACAAGTCGGCACTGCGAGTAGCATCCCGGCCGACACCGATACTCGGTTGACAGCATCGCTCACCAGCAATATAGGCGACTATATCGACGGCTCTGGAAATCTCACCTGGGGCGTGTACAGCAAGGGCAGCTCCGAATCACTCCACACCAATTATATCCGCATGGAAGTCATCACAACCGCACATTACAACTATGATGGCGTCACGACGACCACGGCTGACTACAACGCCTATGCCTGCGACGTGGATGAATTTCCCTTCACCTCGTCGGCGAGCCGCAACACCTTTGTCGAAGCACAAGACAGTCAATACACCGCCATATCGGCCGATAATAGCAGTGAATGGGCCACTGCCGATCCTGGTTCCAGCGATGAAATATTCTTGTGGTTGGAGATGCCCGTCGACCAAGCTGTCGCCGATATAGGCCAGATCAACTTGATTTTTGATGGGAACACCGACGGTTCGACCGCCAGCGATCACGAAATTTGGGTTCTCAAAGCCGACGCCGACTGGACCGTCGCAACTTCCTGGGAACAAGTGGGCTGGGAGGGCTCGATCGAGGCCGATACCGACACCCGTGTACGGCGCTCAATTATTAAGAACTTTTCTGATTACATCGATACTAACGGCATTATTACTTGGGGCGTATATACCAAAACCTCGTCGGAGGATCTGCGCGTCAACTACGTCGCCATGGACGTGCTCGTCGGCGGCGGCGTGATAGCGCCCACCCTCGATAGCGACGATATCACCGCCACCGATGACGCGTACGTCAAGCGCGGTTCGTCATCGACCAACTACGGCTCTGACAATGACATCCGGGTCAAAGACGGCACTGGTTCCAATAACAACGACCGGAAAGCCTACGTGCAATACGATCTGAGCGCCGTGGACGGGAACATCCTATCGGCCTATCTCCATGTCAAGGCAAAAACGTCTATCGCTGGCGACGTCGACGTCCGCGTGCACAGCCTCGGCGACAGTTGGGACGAAAGCACGGTTACCTGGGATAGTAAGCCGACGATGGGGGACTTGATCAAGACCAAAACCTTTACGGGAACCAGTTATACCTGGTACACGATCAACGTCACAGCATACGTACAAGACGAGTATGAGGGCGATGGCGTGGTGTCATTTGGCTTCCACGACACCGCCGAGCAAGGCGAGCAATGGTATGCGCAAAGCAAAGAGTCCGGCAGCAGCACCGAGACATTCTTGCGCATTACCTCTACTGCCAATTGACAAAATGATGACTGTGACGTTGACGCCCATAGCGGCAACGCGATTCGCCTATACTGTACTTTTAGGATGAATGGCTAGCGAATAATCTTTCGATTTGCCCGGATGTATGTTCTTATCGAACAGCTATGGGAATGCCGTAGGTTCGGTATGCAGTGAATACTTCGGCTACGATGGCGTCGATAAGGTAAGGCATTGTACCATCGGAGGATATACACCTATCTGCGCGCCATCGCGATGACGCTCGCCGTGGCCGGGGGGGTGAGGTTTTCCAGCGCCCACGCCGATACGCAGTCCGAGTGGAACCTCAAAGCCGCCATTTATCTTAAAGTGCTCAGTTACGATCGCAACTTTGCCGAGCGGACATATTCGGGCCACGTCGTCATCGGCATTCTCTACCGGCAGAATTCGACCGCTTCCAAAGCAGAAGCTAAGCGATTGCGACAAGCGCTCAAGGAAATCGCACGCACGACGAAAATCCGCGGCAAGGGAATTCGCACCCGCCTGCTGCCGTGGGAGCCCAGAACCATGGCTAACACCATTCGCCTGCATCCGATATCGGCCCTGTATATCACTGCCGATATGGAACCATCTTTGGCCAGCATCTGTAGACTGGCCACCAACTTACAGATCCCCACACTTTCGTCGTCGCACAAACATGTTCGGGCCGGTCTGGGCATTGCAGTAACCAACGCCAAAAAGAGTCAGCGAATCGTCATCAATCAGGCCGCCGTACTCTCAACTGGCGTGAGGCTAGACGCACGGGTGTTGGCGTTGGCCGAGGTCGTCGGCAGCTTGAAGGTCGGCACGACCAAGCCAGGCGTCTCCCAGTCCAAATGAACGCCGCTTTGGTGCCAGCGCCAGCTTAGGGCTCGCAAGGCCGACGTCCGTGTGGCACGCGGGGATTGCCGTGTGCTATAGTGCCCGTTGAATATGCGTCGGCGTATTATCGCATTCTTGGCCGCATTGGCGACACTCGTGCCAACTCTCGGAGTGGCCAGCGCCCCACTGTGCGGCAGCGATATGATGATCAAGGCTGACTGCTGCTGTGACCATGGTAGCGCCGACGACCATGAGGCCAATCACCGCTCGGTGGAGCGCCCCTGCTGCTGCAGCCTCGAACAAGCTCCCGTCCATATTGAAGCGACCGACGTCATGCCACCGACGTCTGCGCGCGATTGCGCACCTGCGCTCGCTGTCGCAGTCTGGGAGTGTCCCCGCGATATTTCATCGGCGGTGGCTATTACAGCGCCCTTTCATGCACGCGCTCCGCCGCCTGCGCAAAGTCTGCTAGCGCAACGTACGTCATTTCTCTGTTGATCCTCTGCCACCGGTGTGGCCCTCTTTTCGTCGCGAAAGGACGCCAGCATCGCCTGGCCTTCTGGCGTAGTAGGGTCGCACCAACATTGATGCCGCTTCACTGAGCGGCCGTGGACGCCCTGTTCCTGCTGCTCCGCAGTTCGTCAGGATGCGTCCACGGCACCGAATTGGACTCGCTGCCACGCAGCGGCTTCAACGCCCGGCATGGTGCCGGTGCGGGGATCATTGTGTCATGAGGACTGCATTCAACAACGACGTACTTTCATCTGCTGCTTTATCGACGACACCCTGTCGACTATTTCGCCTATTATCTTTTCTGGCACTCTTTCTAGCATTTCTGCCCCTGAGTGCCTGCGCAGTAAACGCGCAGCAATATCGTGCCCTCAGCGCCGAATACCGACGCGTGGAATCTCCGCCATCACGTACGCTACCAGCGCCGACACCACAACGAGCCGCCGAGTTTTCCGACAGTGCCGACAGTGCCGACGGTGCTGACGGTGCCGACGGTGCCGACGGAAGACTCTTTGCCAATCATCCCACTCTCGACTGGGCCACACTCAGCCGCGCCGTGCTGGCGCGCAATCCCAGCATCACCGCCTCGCGGCAGAGATGGCGCCGAGCCCTGGCCCAGCATCCGCAAGCGACCGCTTTCGCCGATCCCCAGCTCGGCCTAACAGTAGCGCCCCTATCGTTTTTCGACAGCGACGTCAAGGTCGGCGTCGGCGTCGAGCTGAGCCAACCCCTGCCCTACCCTGGCAAGCGCAGCCTGCGCGGCCAAGTAGCGTTGGCCGATGCTGAGCTCGCCCGCGAAGACTACCGCACCAACCAACAATGGTTGCTGCGCACCGCCATCGAGCTGTATTGCGACTATTACATTATTGAACAAGCACTGGCGCTCAATCACGAACATCGCCAACTATTGCACGAGCATGCGCGCATACTCGAACAATACTTGGCTACCGGCAAAGCGCTGCAGGCCGACGCCATCGCCATCGACATTGATATGGCAGAACTAGAACTCCAACGCATCGCTCTTGAGTCCCAAAGAGGCGTTGCCCTGGCCCAGCTCAACACCTTACTACACCGCGCCCCTGCAGCGCCCCTGCCGCCCCTGCTCGTCCTGCCCCACCCCGCCGGACCACACATTAATCGGCCCCAGCAAAATGCCTCTGCCGAATCACAGCGACCTGAAGTGCATGCAGCACATGCGCGCGAACAAGGCGCCGTTGCCAACCTGGCTTTAGCCCGGCGCGATTACTTTCCCGATATTCGCGTGAGCGTCCGTTACAACCGCATGTGGCCTATGGTGTCGCATCAATTCATGGTTGGACTCGCGGTCGCCTTACCCACCATGCGCGCACGACGACACGCCGCCGTCGATGCCGCGCAAGCCCAGTTGGCCCGACGCATGGCCGAACGACAACAAGTTATCGATGAGGTTCATCGCGACGTCGCGACCTCGATGCGCCAATGGCAGGAGGCCAGCCAGACCGCCGATGTCTACCGCGACCAAATCTTGCCCGCGGTAGAACGGCGGGCACAAGCCATTCGCACGGGCCTCGACACCGGTCGCAGCGATATTCGCAAACTCATCGCCGCCGAACGCGAGGTGCGTGATGCCCGCCTAGCGTACCATCGGGCCGTGGCCACAGCGCATCGCCGCCGAGCGCAGCTCGCTTGGGCCGCCGGTCAAGAGCTGAGCACGAGTATCGATCTCACTGCTGGTCGTAATTTCGATCGCACTCACAAGCGAGAAGAGCAACCATGATCAAGACAGCTATTCGCAAGTACGCGCCGACAGTGATCTGGTCTGCCATCGCCTTGACGGCATTGCAGTACCGAGACGACCTCGTTTCCTGGTTTCGCGTTGATGATACGGCCTCGGTTGGCGCAGCGCACGAACATCCTCCTCAGACCCACGAGCATGCTACTGAGGATCGAGGTCCAGCAATCGCCACACATCTCTTTGCCGACGAGGCCAAAGGGCATCTGCAACGTGCGCTGACGGCCTACGAACGCATTCGCCTGAGCCTGGCTGGCGATGAGGTAACGGTGCTCAAAACCCAAGCTCTCGCCGTAGCGGAAGAAATCGACCGCGCTTTAGCAGCTGAACCCACCATCCCCGTGTCGCTCGATGAATCTCTCAGGGCCAGCGCTGAGGCCGGGAAGTCCCTTGCCGTCGCCGCAGACCTCGATTCGGCTCGCACTGCCTTTGCCGACCTATCGCAATATTTGATTGCGGCAATCCTATCTGATTCCCGCCTGGGTGAGGGGCTGCATACGTTTGAGTGTACGATGACGGATGGCTTCAACAAATGGCTGCAGTTCGAGCCCGAGCTCAAAAACCCCTATCAGGGGTCGAAAATGCTGACATGTGGTAGCGAGATCGAAATGCTCTCTGCGCTGCCAAATAACTACCACGAACACGACGGTCAACACGACGGTGGACACCATGGGGCCGTCGATGCAGACGACATTTCTCATTACACCTGCCCCATGGAGACCTGGGTAAAGCGGAAAGACCCGGGCCAGTGCCCCGTGTGCGGCATGGACCTGGTCGCAGTCAGCAAAGAAGAGGCCGAAAACGGCACCCTGCGCATCGATCACAATCGTCGCCAACTCATTGGCCTCAAGACCGCCCAGGTCGGCCAACGCCCCATGCGGGCCAACATTGATGCTGTTGGCCGCGTCATCTACGACGAGAGCAGACTCAGCGACATTACCCTCAAATACGATGCGTGGATCGAAAAGCTCTACGTGGCCACCCACGGCCAAAGCGTGCGCAAAGGCCGACGACTCTTGACCTTGTATAGCCCCGAGCTGTACGCCGCACAGCAGGACTTTCTCCTGGCGTTGGCCGAGCGGCGCGCGCTACAAGGCAATCGCGCAGCAGACGGCGACGTCGCTAACGGTGACGATGACGACGCCCCCGCGGCCATCACCGGTAGCCAATCTCTAAAGGCCCGACAGGCCCAGCTCCGACGTCTCGACAGTCTGGTTCACGGGGCCCGCCAACGCCTTGCGCTCTGGGACCTCACCCAAGCGCAGATACAGCGTATCGCCAACGAAGGACGCGCCATGGACAGGATCCCGATACTGGCACCAACCTCGGGCTACGTGATCGCCAAAGACATCGTCGAGGGCGCTGCGGTCAAAAGTGGCCAGCGCTTGTTTCGCATTGCGGCCCTCGACCGGGTTTGGGTCGAGGCCGACATCTACGAGCAGGATATTCCCCTCGTGCGCGTGGGCCACCCTGCGACCGTACGCCTCACCCACCTGCCGGGTCAGACATTTGCCGGCGAGGTATCGTTTGTCTATCCCTATCTCAACAGCGCCACCCGCACCTCTCGGGTTCGCATTTCGCTCGAAAACCGCGCGCTTACCCTCAAGCCGGAAATGTATGCCAACGTCGAGTTCAGCGTCGATCATGGCGAGCGACTCGCCGTACCCGAATCTGCCGTCATCTACACCGGCCCCCGCCGTGTCGTCTTTGTCGACGCGGGCAATGATAAACTTCTGCCGACCAAGATCGAAGTTGGCCTCAAAGCAAACGGCTACTTCGAAGTCCTCTCTGGCATCAAGGCTGGTGACCGCGTTGTCACCTCGAGCAACTTCCTCCTATCGGCCGAGAGCCGGCTCAAGGAGGCAACTGGACTATGGTAGATGCAAATAATCCCCCGCCCCCCGCAGAGGCGCAAGCTCCCCCGCAGGATGCCGACCGGGATACAACCCGGCATCCCGACCGGGATACAATGACGGGCGGCCATGCCCCTCCCACCGGTGATCGCCAAGCACGCGGCGTCATCGCCCGCATTATCGAGCTCAGCGTACACAATCGATACCTCGTCATTCTGCTGGTCCTCATGATGGCGTCGTGGGGGTATGTTTCACTTACGCGCGCGCCCCTCGATGCCATCCCCGATCTCTCTGATACCCAAGTCATCATTGTCACCGAATGGCCCGGCCGCAGCCCGGACCTCGTCGAGGATCAAATTACCTACCCACTGTCGTCGGCCCTGATCGCGGCCCCCAAGGTAGCGTCGGTGCGCGGCCAATCTTATTTTGGCACCTCATTTGTCTACGTCATATTCGACGACGATACCGATATCTACTGGGCGCGCTCACGGGTGCTCGAATATCTCAACCGCGCCAGTGCCGAGTTACCCGACGATGCGCGTCCCGTGATGGGTCCAGACGCAACCGGCGTGGGCTGGGTATTCCAATACGCGTTGGTCGATAAGACTGGCCGCCACGACTTACAAGAGCTGCGCAGCTTACAGGATTTCCGCCTGCGCTATGCCCTCGAAAGTGTGCCAGGCGTGGCCGAAGTCGCCTCTGTGGGCGGCTTTGTCAAACAATACCAAATCAACCTCAACCCCAACGCGCTCTTGGCCCATCAAATCGGCGTGCAAGACGTGGTACGTGCCGTGCGGCGCTCAAACGCTGATGCCGGTGGCCGCGTCATCGAGCTAGCCGGCCACGAACATATCGTGCGCGGACGCGGCTATTTGCGCGGTACCGAGGACATTGCACGTATTCCGGTCGCCGTACCCACCCACGGCATTCCCGTCTACCTCGACCAGCTCGGTGAAATCACCGTGGGCCCCGACATGCGCCGGGGACTGGCAGAACTCGACGGGGAGGGAGAAACCGTCGGCGCAATTGTCGTCATGCGTTACGGCGAAAACGCCCTTGATGTGATTGACGGTATCAAGGACCGCATTCGCGCCCTCACCGCCACCTTGCCCCAGGGCGTTGAGCTCGTGGTGACCTACGACCGCTCGGACCTGATCGAAGCCGCCGTGGATACCCTCAAGCACACGCTGATCGAAGAGATGCTCGTGGTGAGCTTGATCATCTTCCTATTTCTCATGCATGTGCGCAGCGCGCTGGTGCCCATCATCATCTTGCCGACTGCGGTACTCATCGCCTTCATCCCTATGCTGTTTCAGGGGCTCACCGTCAATATCATGTCCCTGGGCGGCATCGCGGTCGCCATTGGCGCCATGGTCGATGCATCCATCATCATCGTCGAGAACATCCATAAGAGACTGGAGCATTGGCAACAGCAGGGTCGGCCAGAGCCGCGCATGCAGGTCGTCATCGCCGCTATGCAAGAGGTCGGCCCCAGTATTTTCTTTTCCCTGTTACTGATCACCATCAGCTTCCTGCCAGTATTTACCCTAGAAGTCACAGAAGGGCGCCTTTTCAAACCACTGGCATTTACCAAAACCTACTCCATGGGCTTTGCCGCCATTTTGGCCGTCACCCTCACCCCTGCGCTGGCCGTCATATGCATCCGCGGCCATATACAGCAAGAGCGGGACAACCCCCTCAGCAGACTTCTCGTATGGCTATACACGCCCGTGGTACGTTTTGTCATCCGCCACCGTTACTCCGTGGTCGTCGCGGCATTCTTGGCCATGATCGTCACCGTTCCCGCCTACTTACGCCTGGGCAGTGAATTCATGCCCCCCCTCAACGAAGGCGCCATTTTGTACATGCCCACCTCACCACCGGGCATGTCGATCACCCAGGCCGGCAATGTACTGCAGTCCATGAACCAACAGCTGAGCGAATTTCCCGAGGTACAGCGGGTCTTCGGCAAGATGGGGCGGGCGCAAACGGCCACCGATCCAGCCCCCCTATCCATGGCAGAGACGGTGGTCTTGCTCAAACCCCGCGACCAATGGCGCGAAGGGGTCACGTTCGAATCCCTGATCCAGGAAATGGACCGCTCGCTGCAATATCCGGGCATGCCCAACGTATGGTGGATGCCGATTCAAACTCGCACCGAAATGCTCTCCACCGGCATCCGCAGCAAGTTGGGTATCAAAGTATTCGGCGACTCCATGGCCGACATCGAACGCGTTGCCGGGCAAATCGAGGCCACTCTGAGCGGTAGCCCCGGCACCCGCAGCGTCTTTGCCGAGCGCTTAACTGGTGGCTTCTTCATCGATTTCCACATCAAACGCGCCGAAGCCGCCCGCCATGGATTGCTGGCCGACGACGTCAATAGCATCGTTATGTCCGCCATCGGCGGCATCAATATTGCCACCGCCGTCGAGGGACGCGAACGCTATCCAATCAGCGTCCGCTATGCCCGCGAGTACCGTGATGATCCCGAAAAGCTGAGCAAGGTCCTCATCCATCCGCCGGTGGGTGGCCCCATTCCCTTGGGTCAAGTAGTGGACATCTCCTTTAGCACCGGTGCCCCCATGGTGCGCTCTGAAGGTGGTAACTTGGCGGGACTGGTCTTTGTCGACATCGAAGATCACGTATCCATTGGCGACTACGTCGAGGATGCCAAACAGCTACTCGCCGACAACGTAGAGCCCCCATCGGGCATCCGTCTCGAATGGGCGGGACAGTTTCAGTACATGGAACGGGTTCACGACAGGCTGGTCTATGTCATCCCCATCACCGTGTTCCTCGTATTCCTGCTCCTCTACCTCAACACCAAATCGCTCATCGAGACCGTCATCATCCTGTTGGCCGTGCCCTTTTCCCTCATCGGCGCCATTTGGCTGCTCTATGTCCTTGAGTACAATATGAGCATCGCGGTGTGGGTCGGCATCATCGCCCTGGCTGGGCTCGATGCCGAGACCGGCGTCATCATGATGCTATATCTCAAATTGGCCTATCGCCGACGCCTTGAGCGCGGCGCTATGCAGAGCAAGGCCGACCTGGGCCAGGCCATCATTGAAGGCGCTGCCCAGCGCATCCGGCCAAAACTCATGACCGTGATGACAACCATGCTCGGTCTGTTGCCGATTATGTGGAGCGTGGGCACGGGCGCCGATGTCATGCGCCGTATCGCGGCGCCCATGATCGGCGGATTAGTCACGTCATTCTTGTTGGAGCTCACCGTATACCCGGCGATTTTCGCCATTTGGAAAAGCATAGGAATTTCTGGCGGCCGTGCGAACACCGCCACCAACCCCATCAATACATTCTCAGAACCACGAGGACATCAACAATGAGACACATTCGATTCGCAGCTCTGATCACGCTATCCCTCTCCCTGCCCATGGCTTCATGCAGCAAAGATCCCGAAGCTGGGCATCATCACGAAGCCACGACGTCCGCGCAAACGCCCGCGGCAGCCAAGACCGCAGCCAGTGCGACCAGTGGCGACGTTGACAAAGCCGACAAAGCCGACGCCATCACCGCGGTCCAGCCAGTCATGGCCGCATATGAGCAGTGCCGCGCCTTACTGGCCGCCGATAAGGGCGATGGTATCAAGTCCTGCGCAGACAACATTGCCATGGCGGCAAAGCAGGGGACGAGCAAGCTATCCGGTGATGCCAAGCCACACCTAGATTCTATCGTAACCGCTGCACAACAGTTGGCACAGACTGCGGCCGACGACCTAGATGCACTACGTCTGGCATACGGCGAGGTCAGTAAACCCACAGTGGCACTTCTGACTGCCATCCCAGCGGCTGCAAAGCAGTACCGCCTATTCGAGTGCCCCATGGCCGAGGGATACAATCGTTGGATTCAAGTGCTTGCCGACGAGAAAATGGCCAATCCCTACATGGGCACCAAGATGCTCGAATGCGGTAGCGAAGTACACGACCATCATCAAGGCATGAAGTGACCGTGTACTCGTAGACGTTTTGCTACCCGCGCACTACAGCACCGGTAATAAGACTCGGTCGATGACGTGAATCACGCCATCACTGGTCTGCACGTCGAGCAGACTGGGGACGAGGCCGACTTCACGTCGGTTTTCGTCAATGATTGTGGGCGCAGCATCGAGGTCGAAACGAAATATCCCGCCACTGAGTGGGGATACTTCCAGTTCGTCCGATAGATCCGACGAAAATACTCGTCCATCGACGACGTGGTATAGCAATACCTGGGCGAGAACTTCGTCCGATATGTCGTCGAGACTCGCAACCCCGAGTTCGCCGAGTAGCGCAACAAAGGCATCATTGGTGGGTGCAAACACGGTGAAGGACGACGTACCGTCAAAGGCTCCCACAAGTCCAGTACGTAGTAGGGCGTCTTTCAAGATCGAAAAGTCATCATTTCCAACAACGACATCGACAATACTCTCGGCCGGCGGGAGAAGTACGCGGTCGATCACGTGTAGGGTATCGTCAAACAGGCGGAGATCGGCAAATCTCACCCGTGCGTCGTCGATAAATATACGTCGGCGGTCAAAGTTGACTTCCACAGCAGCACCGTTGAGTGTTGCGGCAAAGCCCTCGCGCAAGTCCGAGGATAGAACCTGGCCGGGAACGACATGATATAGCAATATATCGGATAAGTTCTCAACTTCGCCCACGTTCCACGGATGAATTCCCAGCCTGGCAAAGGCGCGATCGGTCGGGGCAAATATGGTGAGCTGGTTAGAAGTGACAGCGCCAAGGAGGTCGGCTTCTCGTAGAGCAACCGCCAAGGTGAAGAACGTGGGGATACGTACGCGGCCGAGGAAAGCAGTGTTATCTGCTGCGGTCGCTGACTCAAAGCCCGGGGCGAGCTGCTCCAGCTCTATGGCAAAACGCTCTTCTGCCGCCGCATCGGTCGTTGTATCTGTCGCGATGTCTGCCGCGAAATCACTGCTTTTTTCCGTACTTCCACTGTCGGTCATACAACCGAACGCGAATATACCAGTGGTCAGACAAAGACTAGTTTTCATTAATAGGCTGTTTTTTTTCATAACTAACTTATTTCTCTCTGTTTTTACAACTCATCCCCAGAAGGATGTAATGCGGCTAATGAGGGTAGACTTCTCAAAAAGCCGACTTGCCCTCACTGCCAGAAAACTTTCGCTGTGAAAACGTTCGCTCAGAATTTAGGTGCAGCGTGTTAACCGTTTCAGTCGATTAAGTCTGAAAGGAGTCGGGGCAGCCGCTGCTCTCTCCCAATAGCTGCGGCTGCCCCTCAGTGCATTGCGTCACTCATTTGCGCCCTTCAGGCACAAGAAAAATATTAGACGAAAGAGTCGTTTGCGCAACCGGAATCGACGATTTTTCGGTCGCTTTTTACGGTCAGCACATGAGAGATAGATCACATACTGTGAAACTGCGCGAGCGACCTCGACGTTCATTCATAGGGATGCACAAACGGCGATGTCTAGAGGCAATGTCTCACGATTCCAATAGGCGCTTGGGGTGTTTGCCATCGACAAACCCCATGAACGGCTTGTGAATACTGTAGCCGAGAAGACGTTGTATATGCTCTGAACACGCGCGCACCCGCGACCGAGACACACTGAGGGCGTAATTCTCTTGGGTCCGCAAGAACGGCGCACAGTATTGGGCTGTCACGCATAGACGGCTGCGCGCACTGCGATTGGCGCCGCCGCCATGCCACAATGTCCCCAGAAAGAAGACCATGGAGCCAGCCGGCATGATGGCCGGTCGTGCACTCGCCACCTCTTCCGCTGTTGGCTGGTGGTTGTCCCAAAGGTGACTGCGCGGGATGAGCATTGTCGCGCCATTATCGGCAGTGAAGTCATCAATGGCGATTACCGTGGCCGCTCCCAAAGCACGACGGGGCCGCGGCCAGGGATAAAAGGCGTCATCGTAATGCAGCGGTTGCTGCTTCTCTCCAGGCAGAATGTCGATGACTTGCAGCTGCGACAGCAAGTAATTGGGCTCGAGAATCCGATCGAGAAGGCCGAGAACCAACGGATGCTCCACAATCGGGTTGCACACAAAAGTTTTCTCGACGACCGAATACAACCGGCGGGTGGCAAAGCCCTCGAAATTGTTACGACCGCCGTCATGGACGAAGCGCGGCATGACATCGTCTCGAATCTCACGCACCTGTGCGGCATCCAAGACTCCCTCTACGATAACAAAGCCCTCGCGATTGAGCTCGTCTTGCAACGAATCGAGCAGCGCGGGATCCGCCGCCGCCTGACTGCCAGCTGTCGAGGTGTACTTGGCCGCGAGTTCCGCTTGGCCATACTCGCGCAAATCGCGGATAACGGTCTTCTTATCAGCCATGAGACTATTATCGACCCTCGCTCAGCAAAGCGCCAGTCGCCGTCTCATCACATGGCGGCCTCAACCGACCTTCAACTGGCCCTCAACCAACATAGACGTCCCACACCCGTGTATCGGCCCCAGACCCGACTGACTTGCCGCCAGACTTGCCGATTGGCCGCGCCTCGATCGCCAAATTCACATCGAGAAACGTCCGGATCACATCGCAGTGGGTCATCGTATGCGCCGTTGGCGCGACGGTGGCAAACGCCCCCTGGCCCGCCAGAGCCAACCACAGTAACAATTGATCGGCCAGATACGGCCCCACGGGCACGTCTGCCCGGAGGTAGTCGCGCACCTCTTGCGCCACCCGCTCAGCCACGGTTTCAGCGCGTACCCCCCTTGTGCCAAAGCCGGTAAACACCGCAGTCACCGCCTCACTCTCGACATCCACAGTGACCACGTTGCCCGGCCCAATGGGGCTCTCCACTTCGACAATCCGGCCGACACTGCTCGGCCAATCCAGTGCATCCGCGATCGCGCGGACCTCGCGCGCAGCGATTTTGCGCGACAGTTGCGCCACCGTAGCCACGATCTCGCGGCGTCGCAGCGGCCCCCGCTCGCGCAGCACGAGCGGCTGGAGCGCGGCCACCGGCACAATTTGATACACCGCATGGCCGCCGCCCGCAGGGTAGAAGCCCGGCCGACGCAACTCGGCGCTGACGCGCGGGCCCATCTTTTGAACCAGCGGCAAGAGCGCGCGTGACAGAAAATCAAATGGCGGCGCAAAGGGATTGTGTGTACCGCCGCGCAGCGTAATCATCGACGGCCCCGAGGCGAGCGCCAACGCCGGTAACACCGCTTGCAAAACCAAACCGGTACTGCCGGCCGTGCCCACCGATATCTCATACTCACCGGACTGAACCGACCCAGGAGCAAACTCCAACACCCGACTGCCGACCGCATCGCCGCTCACCTGCGCGCCACTCACAGCCACCGCCGCCCGCACCGCGCTCAGATGTTGGCGCATCAACCCGGGACGCTTGCGCCCAGCGCGAATTTCTTCGATGCGAAAGGGCGTCCCAGTAATGAGGGACAGCGCGAGGGAAGAACGCAAAATCTGCCCGCCACCCTCGCCTTGAGAACCGTCGATCACTAACATAGTCACCTCCTGCGCATTCGTTTCTTGTCTGCTATTGCCTCTTGTCTGCTATCGCCCCGCCCATCTCCCAGCAGTAGCCTCGCCCGAAGTGTGCGCTCAGCCCTTCACACATACGACCTGACGCAGCGTATGGGCAATCTCCACGAGATCCTGCTGTGCCTCCATCACGGCATCGATCGGTTTATATGCCGCCGGGGTCTCGTCGATGACCTCGGCGTCCTTGCGGCATTCCACATGGGCTGTCGCCCGCGCGTGATCTTCAACCGTGAAACGGCGCTTGGCCTCGGTGCGCGTCATCGCCCGACCGGCACCGTGGCTGCAGCTGTGAAAACTCTCGGGATTGCCAAGACCACGAACGATGTACGAACGCGCCCCCATGCTGCCGGGAATAATACCCAAGTCGCCCTTGCGGGCACGCACTGCCCCTTTTCGGGTCAGAAGCACATTCTTGCCGTAATGCTTCTCCCAGGAGACATAGTTATGGTGGCAGTTCACAGCTTCGAGATCGGCGCGAAACGCCGGCACTTTGCCGGTCTTGGCCACAGCCTCGATCACGGCCTCCATCATGAGCTCGCGGTTGTGGCGCGCGTAGTCTTGGGCCCAGCTCACAGCCTCGATGTAATCGCGAAAATGCTCAGTTCCCTGCGGTAAATATGCCAAATCAGCATCGGGTAGATTGATGAAATAGCGCCGCATGTCTTCCTTTGCCAAACCGATGAAATAACGACCGATGCGATTGCCCACACCGCGAGAACCGCTGTGCAGCATAAACCAGACCCGCTGCTCCTCGTCGAGACAGACCTCGATGAAATGGTTGCCGGTACCCAGCGTACCCAGGTGAGAGAGATCATTGCCACGCCCAATCTTGGGATGCTTATCCACGATCACGTCATAGCGCTCGCTGAGCGCGCTCCAACGGGCTTTATTGCGGGCCGGCGGCTTCCCCCAGGCCCCGCGGTCGCCACGACCGCCGTGGTTGGTGCGGCCATGGGGCACCGCAGCCTCGATACCGGTTCGAATCTCCACCAGGCTATCGGGCAATTGCTCGGCACGCAGC
>JAAUYH010256410.1_pt1 | contig 15063 bp, 11 predicted proteins | sample 7278061 | NCBI WGS metagenome assembly JAAUYH01 (sample SAMN14350203, study PRJNA611818) | marine sediment metagenome | isolation source: surface marine sediment (0.6m) | place: French Polynesia: Moorea | collected 2018-08
TTAAGAGATAAAAATCCTTAAAGGGTTAGCCAAAAACCCGCTACTCACTCGCTCTCTATCGAGTCTGTGCATACATTTAACCAAAATATTGGCACTCCCATTTATATCTGCCGAAACTAAATGTTTACCTTTTTTTGTCCGATACAATCCACGCTTTATTCTCCTTCCAGAGAACTTGTGTTTGCTGGGATTATCGGCATTATAGACAGGTATCTCATCACGGTCGTAAAAACTAGCTTTAGAAGTGTAGCTTTCCTCTTGCTCCAAATATTCAATTCCATACCTAGAACAAAGGGCTTCAAGCTTGCTTCTCAATTGCCAAAAAGGGATCTGAACAAAGTTCTGATTGCTTCGGCTTCCGATATTAATTTCTTGCTTTATACCTGGGTTATACCCAACTATCAACTTACCTATTTGATACTCAAGGCAATGGTTAATTATTACCTTTGCTGCTTTATTCAAATAGTCTCTAACGCAATTATTACGCCATTGGTAAAGTCTTGCCTGTTTCTGGGTAAAAGACTTAATACCTTGCTTGTCTTTCTTGGACTGAAGATAAGCATTTTGCTTGTTGTACCAACGATTAATACTTTTGAGTCGTTTGCCATCAATCAAAAATTGATGCCCTTCGGTGTCGATACAAGCACACAAGTTATCTACTCCCAAGTCCAAAGCAATAGCTTTATCAGGATTAAGAAATGTTTCTACTTTCTCGTCTTCATAGATATACTCAATTTCAAACCAGCGAGCGGAGTACTTTGGATGTATTCGTACCTCCTTAATATTTTTGTCTTTAAGTCTTTCTGGCAGTTGGATTTTTACCTCGCCATATTCCTTTTTAAACTCGCGAGACATAGGAATAGCAAATATTCCATCTTTAAGCTTAATTCTGGGAATAATCAGAGGGAAATATCCTTCTTTAGGCAAGTATCGGGGCAGTCGTGGTATGGAGTCGCATTTGCCAATACTTATTGCCTGAAGAAGTCCCAGAAAGGATTTCATGCTTCTGTCTACCACTCGCATAGTCTGTTGGGCAATATCGGTATTGAGCAACCGATAATTCTCATTGAACTTGCAGATGTGGTAGTTAGATTCATAAGTCAGACGTTTTCTTTCAAGAAAGAAATACTGTCTGCATTCATACAACGCTACATTAAAAAGATTCACAGCGAGAACGAGTCAAAGCAACAAGAGCATCAAACTCTTGTTTATTAAGTCGTCTAAGTTGATTCTTTTGAGTAGCGTACATAAAAATTGTTTTCGCGACAAAATTGATATTAGCGCGAAAAGCAAATTTTGTATAGCCCTAAACCAAGAAAATATGGATGCTTCGCTTTCGTTTGTGTAAGGGAAGTTCTCCTCCCCATACATAAATGCGATAGGGGTATCCTCCCCTTCCCTTACCAACCCTATTTACGATGATTCTGATTTGGATACAGATGCTCCCTGCACGACGGACTCGATTACAGAGTCCATAGTTTAATGCCACCTTATTTTCTTGCAGAACAAATTATCCTCATGAATCACCCTATTAGTAAATATAAATCGTCTTGATTAAATTAAAGATTAGTTCATTTACTTTATACAAAGAGGAAAAATAATGATTACCAGGAATGATTTAGCTTGGTCAAAAATTAAATCATCGGAATCCTTTATGTTGCTATTCTCAACTTCTGTCGGGTTCTATTTACTATCTAGAAAAAACAACTTAATAATTGAACTACATAATAAAATTGGCGAAATACCTTTTCTGCTAATTTCTTTGGTGACAGCAGTAGTTTTTTGTCTATGGCTAATTCCCTATAGTACTGATTTAATGACTAATTCTGCTGCTGGCTTGACCGAAAAATTCTTGGGTGAAAAACAGCGGACTCTAGTGATCAACTCTACTACTAATTTACCAGAATTATTCCTAATGTTTATCTCATTAGGTTTAGGAAGATTAGGGGGAGTTGCTACTCCTCTGGGTTCAAATTTTGCCAATATATATTTGATGTTTGCTGTTGCTCCAATTATAGTAATTATTAAATGGTTATTGTCGGGTAAAATGTCCCGTATTACAGATTTTATCAACCTACTTAAAAAAGAGAAAAAACTTGTAATTTGGCATTTAACTATCTCGTTTACAATGTTTATGTTCTCCAGTTTTGGTTGTTGGTCAATAACTGGTATATTCCCATTTGTAACTATGCCAGAAAACACATTTATCAGGACAGATTATTTACTTTTAATAGGAGGCGTTATTTGTTTAGTTGGTGTTGGGATTTATTTCGTTTTTGAGCAAAAATTAAAAAAAAACCGTCCAGAAATTTTTGAAGACATAGAAGATGCAGATTTTGATGCTAGTTGGATTAAATTTGGCTCTGGTACAGTAGGAGTAATTTTATCTTGCTATCTTCTAAACTTATTTTTTATGGCGTTTACTCAACTTTATGAACCATTATTAAAATCATTTTTTGGAACAGCAATTTTTGCTTACTTACACTATTTTATAGGTAGTTTTATTTCTTCTCTCCCAGAAACAACTGTAGCAGTAGAAAACTATGAACGTCTCACTTCTTCCGATCTCAATACAGCTTTAGCTTCGGCGAGTGTTTCTAATATGAGTAATCTGGCGATCGCTTTTTTGGGTAGTATCTTAGCTAGCTTATTTATCTTATTTGGCTTAGTTTCAGAACTCTAGAAATTAATTTCTCAAAATGTGTATCAGCAAACGGCTAATAGTTAGTTTGTGAATAAGTACTTAGGCAAAATTATTTACACATTTTATTCAGAAATAGAACCCTGTTAGCCGTGACCTATCACGCTTCTTACCCCATTATTTATTACTTATTACTTATTACCTCTATGTAATTTATTCTGCACAGCTACTTATTGGTAAAAGTGGTTTACCCCAAAACTATAATGATATTCTCATCGGAAACACAATTGAGATAAAATTAGTAGCACCTGCATCAGAGAAGATATCAGCAATTAATCGAGAAAAAGTAGAAGTAACATCAACTCTCACAATAATATATATCAATAGTTCTCCCCCTGTCCGGTTGTTGTTTTGTAGGAAGCTCTCCCGCACAAGGTTGGATTTGGCATGAAAATGGCATGGTAGAGTTAGAGAAGTTGTCAATGGTCAAGGCTGTTAGTAGTTAGTTGTCGAATTTTATTAACTACTCGAATCTCCAGACCTGTTTTCTTCTAATATTTTTGCAAGAAGTCTATTTTAGTTGTTTTTTTGGGGAGCATCCCATTTTTGCCCATAACACTTTCAATTATGCTTTGAAACCCTAGTATTCTCGTTAGTTTGCTCGATGGATTTTCCAAAATGGGATGCTCCCTTTTTTTGTCAATTTACGAAAAACTGCATAGGCTCAAACAGTTCCAAGGTATATGAAGATAAATAAAGAAGGATATCAATGGTAAATCATGAAAATTACTGGATATTACGAGGCGTTAATAGTTTTGGTCAATGCGAATCGAAGGAAATACCAGAAGCTAAGGAATTTTTTATCGAACATTTCGAGAGAGAAATTCAGAGAGACAGGATTGAACACAGACTCTTTGGTTGGTATCGTGATGAACAAACAGAGGCACAAGTTAATGCAGGATATTGTTTAAGATGTTTTGTGTCTAATTGCATCTATCAATTTTGTTTAAGCACAGAACAAAAATATCGAGAAACTTATGGCTTAAGCAGCAATGATTTATTTCCTATTCTGTTAGATTTAATCCCACAAAATCCTGTTGCTAGATTAAGAGTAGGTGATTCTTTAATTAGCGAGATAATCAATACTTTTGACCTCAACCAACATAGTAGCTTATCTACTTGGACGAGTATCAAAGTCAAAGGGAATAGAGAATACAAAATAGTTCTTAAGTTTTATGGCATTGTCGAGGTTACTAATTGGTTAATTTTAGTTCAAACAACCCTAGGTAAATTGGAACGTAAACTAAGACAACAAGGATATTCAGAATTTGAAATTCAAGAGTATGCCAACTTATTAGAAGCATTCCATCAAGTTTATCGTACTGAAATCTTAGCAAGACGAAGGGAAATAAATAAACAACGACAACAAGAAGGTAAAGGCAAATCCCATAAACCTTATCCAGCTCCTACAGACGAACAACTAAGACAAATTGCTACAATTCTAAATATTTCCCGACTGTTAGAACCTCAAGAGGTATTCAACAAGTTAACAAATATTGCGGAGATTCTGAGAAATAATACTATACCAGAAAATAACCCTAACCTAGAAGACTCTAGTTCCAACACAAATGGAGAATTTAAAACGGTAATTTATAATCAAGTTAAAGATTGTTTATTATCAGTAACTCACCAAGTAATCGAAGCAAAAATTAATTATTTTCTCAACAGGAGAACCCCTAGAATACAAAAAGCCAATAATTTAATTTTAGGACTCAATTTATTTTACTGCCAAGGATATTCTATGGGAGAAATAGCAACTCAGCTTGAGTTATCAGGAGAATCACAAGTATCCCGACTACTAAAATTAAAAGAACTAAGAGAAGATGTTTCCAGAAATGTAATTCCCGTCTTAAAAGAACGACTTAAAGCTCAAATTAATGATTACTTAACTGATCCAGCTAAGTTAGCCATTTTAGATACTAAAATACAAGAATTTATCGAGCTAGAAATTCAAGAAGTTATGCAAGAAGCAGAAGCAGAAATTTTTGATAGTAAAAACAAAGCCAGAAATAGTTTATTTGCCTTTACAGTTTGTCAATGGGTAAAACAAAGAGGACAATAATAATGAATTCGTACAGTTTGTCAATGGGTAAAACAAAGAGGACAATAATAATGAATAGTAACTTCAATCATCTGTTAACAGATTTTACTAATTCATCTACCATGATTGAGTTACAACCACAATGGTTAGACCGCGCTTTAACCATTAGCGAAAACTTACATAATCCCTCTCGGCAGTTTAATTTATATCTTCAAGCGTTAGCTTTATTTTCTTTTGAATCTTGGATTCATGCACGAGAGCCAAATTTAGCAATCAATATAGCTACTAGTTCGGTATTTAAACCAGAATTAGCTAATATTATTGATGTTATTTGTAATTTGCAAGTAGGAGATTTTAAGGTTTGTCTGATTCCTACTCTTGATTATAGTGATTCAGAAATCACTATTCCTAGATATGTAATAGACATTCCTGAATTTGTTGCTCATTTTTATGTAATAGTCGAAATAGATGAAGAATTAGAACTGGGTTTTATTAGAGGATTTGTTGATTTTGAACGCTTGGTTGCTAATCAAACTAATTATCCCTTAGATATTGATTGGAATTATGCTCTTTCTTCTAGCTTGTTTGAATCAAAAACAGAAAAGTTATTAGTTAATCTACAATGCTTAGAACCTAATACTATTATCTTACCAACGCAAGATAGCAGTGGAAGCAATAATTTAATTGAATCCCAAACAACATTGCTACAGATTTTACCAGAAGTGCAAACTCAACCCCTCTGGAAAAAATTGACATGGGAACAAGCAGTTATTACTGTTACTAATGCCGAGCTACGTAATTGGTTATATCAATCTCTTACTAATAATAATCCTAACTTTAATTTACACTTAAGAGATTTATTTAAAATCTTAAGCCAACAAACAATAAACCTCCGAGAGTGGATTCAAAACCAAATAGAAGAGCTTGAACAAGAATTAACTTGGCAAATGCTTCCTGCTCCTGCAATGCTTTCTAACTTTAGAGACATTAATACAGATAATCCTGCTGCTAGTTTGAATAATATTTTGGCTCAAATTAGTGAGGTTACGGATATTAATATACCCAGTAATGCTGGTCGAGCTTATCAAGAATTTGTCGGAGAAACTCCTCTAAGATTATATGCTGTAACCTGGTTAGTTTCTGAAACTGAAAAAACCTGGAGTTTGCTATTAATTTTAGGTGGTACTCCTAATAATATTCCTCCTTATGGAGTTAAATTAAGAATAAGCGATCGCCATACTATTTTACAAGAACAAGAACTAACTTCTGACTTAGGTGTTGCTTATCTTTGTACTAAATTACAAGCTACCGCAGAAGAGAAGTTATTAGTAACTATTACTCCTCCTGATGGCAGTACAGAAATATCTCGATTATTTGAATTTAGTTTTTAATTTTTACTCAAGATGAATCAGCTTAAACTAACAATTAAAAAAATTAGTTATATTTGTGATTTTAACTTATCTTGGTCAAAGAATAAGACTTTAGTAGCTCAATTACGATATCCTGAGTCTCTAAGTAACTTGTATCAAAAATGGCGTAACGCTTATTTTAACTACTATCAAAGTTTAAGAGTTACAGCCCAAACAATAATAATTACTCAATCCCCTAAAGATTATCATCGGCTACTAAGAGATTCTCATTATCAGTTAATAGATGAATTTCAGTGTTGGTTACTAAGTCCTGAATTAGCAACTATTAGACGACAAATTGTCAGGATTATTAATAATAACCCTCAAGAAAATCTGGATTTACTCATTGCTTGTTCTCCGAATGAATTAACTCGCTTACCTTGGGAAACTTGGGACATTGGTTCTGATCTTGCTGCTAAAAATAAAGTTCGTATTGCCAGAACTACTATTAATAGCTCTTCAGGGATAAAAACTGTATCCCGTTCCTGTAAAACCCGTATTCTAGCAATCATAGGATATGACCCTAATTTAGATTTTTCTCAAGATATACAAACAATAAAATCCTTATCTAAGTTGGCAGATATTGATTTTATCGGTAATGAGTTGGTTAAAAATGATTCTGATTTAAGAGAACAAGTATTTGACAAAATTACCTCTGTTGATGGTTGGGACATTTTATTTTTTATTGGTCACAGTAACGAAGCTAATTGGGGTGGTGAGTTTTACTTAGCTCCTAATCTTTCTTTAAAAATTGAAGATATGCAAGAATCTCTCAGTAAAGCAGCAAAAAATGGACTAAAATTAGCATTTTTCAACTCTTGTAGTGGGATCGATCTGGCAGAATCTCTGATTCAATTAGGTTTGAGTCAAGTTATTGTCATGCGAGAAGCTGTTAATAATACTGTAGCTTCTCAATTCCTAGAAAAATTTGTAACTAGCTTATCTGAATATCAAGATGTTCAAGAAGCTTTAAGAAATTCCTCTAATTTTTTTAAACAAGAAAATATACAGCAAAAATATCCTAGTGCCTATTTAATTCCTTCTCTTTACTGCTATCCCAATTCCAAGCTATTTCTGTTTAAAAACTGGAAACAAAGCATCACTAATTGGCTACCTGAAAAGCAAACCATTAAATATTTGTTGTTATTAATATTGTTAAGTCTGTTGCCACCAGTACAAGATTTATTGTTAGAAGCTCGACTTGTTACACAACTTTTATATCGTCAAGTAACCAGACAAATCCCTCGAACAACAAAACCCCCCACTCTACTAATTCAAATAGATGAAGAATCTCTCACCAAAGCTAACTTACCCTGGCGCACTAGAGAAGAGATTGATCGAACATATCTGGCACAATTAATTAATAGTCTGCACAAAATAGATACTAATCCCAAAATAATAGGTATTGACTATAAATTATGGGAACCGAAACCCGAAGAAGACAATGTATTAAAACAAGCAATACAAGCAGGAGCAAAACAAGATACTCAGTTTGTTTTTGCAGCTTCAAGGAGAGATAAGAAAACCATAATACCTGAAATAGCTGACCCCAAAACTAGCTTACAGGGAGATATTTACTTTTATCCTGGCTATTTAGAACTCTTAGAACAAGCTGACTGTCAAGATAGTTGTCCTTTTGCTTACTTATTAGCTTTGGTTAATTCTCAACAGCAGCCAGATAGTTCCAATTTATCTCAAACTACAGCTTTCCTAGAAAAATTACGCCTTAATCCTATTTCTTCCTTTTCCCAAAACTTTGCTCAAATGTGGTTTCATCCCATCTTAGATTTATCAATTCCTCCAGAGCAAATATATAGTGCTATTCCTGCTTGGTGTTTATTAGAAAACGATACCAATTCTGTTTGTCAAGCTTTAGATAGTCTGCAACAGCAAATAGTTATTATTGCAGCAGGGGGTTATGAAGAAGCAGATGATAACTTTGTTCTACCTCTGGCAATACAGTTTGCTCAAAAACAACCCAGTCAGTATTTTACAGGGGGACAAGCTCATGCTTATATGGTGCATCATTTTCTGAATCGTCAAATAGTTACCCCTATTCCAGATGTTATGGTTATGCTGCTCACTGCCATAATATCTCAGGCAATAATTGTAAATATTCGCGGGAGTCAAAGACAAAAATGGATTCTAATCCTACTAGCTGCTAATATTGCTTATGTTTTTATCAGCTTGCAACTATACGTATCTCTAAAATTACTTGTTCCTCTGTTCTTTCCTTCCGTATTATTATGGACTTATATTAGCATCTCAACAGGAAGCAAATATGAGTAACCTAGAGAAACTAGATAACTTTGCATTAGGGGGAATTGGAGGATTATTAGTTTTATCTGGAACAATACTACCTTTGGAGGCAGCTAACAATCTCAATTTTAGCAAGTATTTTTCTTCGATAGACAGAGACAACTATAGTAACTATCTTGCCTTATCCTGGAACGAAATTTGGGCGCGAATCAAGAGAAAAAAAGTAGCTGGAGGTTCGCGAAATGGTAATTTATGTCTAGTTTCACCCAGTCAATTAATAGATAAAGATAATAACTCCCAAACCAACAGTATCCAAGAAATTTGGCACCAAAATCCTCTGTTTATTTGGCAATTAGGAAAACTAGAAGCAGTTAGTCTTAGAGACGAAAATCAGATTTATTGGCAACAAGAAGTAGAAGCTACACAAACCAATCTTTTCTACAATGGTAAACCCTTACAACCAGGGAAAACTTATCAAGTAGTAGTTTTCCATCCCTACGAAACGGAAATTCAAAAAATACAAATAGTCGCTCCAGATAAACACGAAGCAATTGCAGCAGACTTAGCAGAAATCGAAAATCAGCTTAAATCAGAAGGTGCAGATAGAGAAACAATCGCTTTAAAAAAAGCTGATTATTTTGCCCAACTACAAATGTGGTCAGACGTACTCTGGGAACTTTATTCTATTCTTAATCCTTCTGAGGAACTTAAAGAAACCTTGGAACAATTAAACACTCATAATTTTTGCCAATAGATTTTTAAAGAACCGAGGGAGAATTCCCAATCGATATATTGTTAGTATTAGTAGTTTTAAGGATAAAAATAAACTAATAATTAAGTAATATTACACAAATATATTATTAACTTTATATTTTTTAGATGAATAGAATAATTTAACTATATTAAAATTGCACTTTTGAGAGTTTTATTCTAATATAGGGGTTTGGCAGTGCTAAACCCCTACTCAAGAGGACTATTATCTAGTTTTCATAACAGTTTTAGTCTATTTTAATAGACTTATTGTATTAGCCTAAAACTTCAGTTTTAGGCGGTATGGTTTCCAGGTGCAAGATATGACTATTCTCTATTACCTATTACTGATGACTGATTACTTATATCTTGCACAAGGCGCAATAAATCACCAAGAAATTTATTTCTTGGCTAATACTGAGATCTTGCACCTAGTCAGTAACTGATTTGTGGTATCAGAGAAAAAAGGAAAGCTTAAAGGGAAAAAGGTAATAAATTGATTACCAATAGCTAATTATTCAGTTTTTTTGTACTGGTGCAAGATCTGAGTAATACAGAAAAGTCCTCTCAAGAGGACTATTATCTAGTTTTCATAACAGCTATAGTCTATTTTAATAGACTTATTGTATTAGCCTAAAACTTGAGTTTTAGACGGTATGGTTTCCAGGTGCAAGATTTCTGATGAGTAAAATTAAACGCCGTCATTTTTTACAATTAGCTGGTTCGACTCTAGCTACTTTAGGTTGGAGTCAAGGAAACTTGTGGAGTACTAGTGAGAGTTACGGTAAAATTTTAGCTCAAAACACTTCCCGTAAATTAGCTCTACTGATCGGAATTAATCAATACGATCGCAATTTTAGCGGTTGGATACCCCTCAAAGGTTGCGTTACAGACATACAGTTACAACGACAACTATTAATTAACTGCTTTGGGTTTCAAGAGTCAGATATTCTAACTATAAGCGATCGCGTTGCTACTCGCCACAACATCTTAAGGGCTTTTGAAGAACATCTCATCAAACAAGCCAAACCAGGAGATGTGGTAGTCTTTCATTATTCAGGACATGGCTCTCGGGTTAAAGATAAATCTAGTAAAGATGGATTCAATGGCACTATAGTCCCTATTGATAGTCCCAACAATGAAGAAGATCAAGTAAAAGATATTATGGGACATACTCTATTTTTACTTACCAGTGCTTTAAAAACTGAAAATGTCACTATAGTGTTAGACTGCTGCTACTCTGGGGCAACTACCAGAGGCAATTTAAGGATACGCTCTCGCTCTAGTAACGAAAACATACAAGTAATTGCAGCAGAAACAGAATATCAAGAACAATGGTTATCCCGACTCAATCTTTCTCCTCAAGAATTTATTAAACGTCGTCAAAAAGGAATTGCTAAGGGAGTTGCTATAACTTCCGCACAAAAAAATCAATTAGCTGCGGATGTTTCCTTTGATGGTTTTGCTGCGGGAGCATTTACCTATGCTATGACTCAATATCTTTGGCAACAAACTAAAAATCCGCTTCTAGATACTACTATTGCTCACACAGAAAATTCCATCGCCCTTATTGCTCCGAGTAGTTTACAGAAACCCAGTTACGAAGTCTCTCCTAATGCAAATTATCCTCCTGAATCTGTTTATTTTCTGAATAAACCAACTCCTCCAGCAGAAGCAGTTATTACTAGGATAAACAAAGACTCAGTTCAATTATGGCTTGGGGGGATAGATGCTCAAAGTGTTACTGCTTTTAATCGCGGTTCAACTCTATCAGTAATCGATCCTCAAGAAAACCAATTAGCCACAGTAGAATTAGATGCTCGTGAAGGATTAATCGGTTACGGTAAATTAGTAACTGAAAAACAAGGCTTATCTAGAGGTAGCTTACTTCAAGAGAAAATTCGCAGTATTCAGAGCGATCTCAAGTTGAAAATCGCTATAGATGATTCTGCAAGAAATCGCCAAGGAGAAATACAACAAGCCTTTGCTGCTTTTAAGCGTATCGAGATATTACCTCTGCAACAAGGAGAAATAGACTATATTTTTGGTCGGACTGCTCCAGAAATGTTCCCATCCACAACTGCTACAACACCACCTATTAATAGTTGGGGACTATTTTATCCTGACTTAACTTTCCTTCCTGGTTCTTTTTATAGCAGCGATGAAAACATAATAGCTGCTGTTGAACGCTTACAAAATAAATTGCAGTCTTTGTTAGCAATTAAATTAATTCGATTAACTCTCAATCCCCACTCCTCTAGCTTAAAAGTCAGTGCTACTATAAGTAATTCCTCTGCACCTCAAAAAATATTAGGAGAAGCTGTAACTAGTAGGAGCAATCTTAACTATACTCCTAAATACCGTAGTGCGTCTTCATCAGGAATAGAGCCAATACCCGTTGGTACTTCCCTGCAATTTGCGATCGCCAATCAAGAAGACCGTCCTATATATGTTAATATTCTGGCGATCGATGCTGAAGCTAATATAACAGTTATATTCCCCAATCATTGGACAAATTTAACACAACAAATCTTGATTCCACCAAAAACAACCCTGAAAATTCCCGACTATTATACCTCTGGATTTGAACTACAAAGTGCAGAGCCTCTAGGAATGACAGAAATCTTAATCGTCTCTAGTACTAATCCTTTAAAGCGTTCTTTACTCAAACTAGAACAACTAGCCCGACAAAATCAAATATCTCGCGGTGCAATAACACTAAGTCAACCCTGGGAAGTTATCGAAGATTTAATTACAGACCTCGATAGTAACACTCGCAACACTGAAGTTAATTCTAGGAAAAAAACCAACTATTTTATTGATACCACTCAACTAGCTATCTTGTCTATTCCTTTTGAAGCAGTACTTTAATTCTCACGTGGGGTTCTCCAAGTTTAAAAACAAGATAGGGTCTGGGGTGTGGGAAAAATCAGTGACTATCAACCATCAACAATGTTGAGCTTTCTAGCTCTGTTAAATAATGTTCTAAATTCCAAGAAATCTTATAACCTCCATAAAGTAATTCAATCCCACAGATAAAATCTTCCACCGTTTCAAACTGTACTTCAGCATTGGTAGCAATTTGTTCTGCAACAGCAGTAATCAGGCGTTTTCTGTTCTCATCAGGGATTATAAAAGAACTGCGGATTGTAATTATATTATTAGGATTGGAACTTGGTGCAGTGGGAATTGTCTCGGTTTCAAGCTCATCAAGATTGTACAGCCGATTGATAAATGTTTCTGTAATTTGTGCTTCTAAATTGGCGTTAGCTAAATCTGATAGAACTTTTCGAGCCGTTAAAGCAATCTGTTCACTAAGGCTATCGCGCATTTTACGAGCAAATTTTTGCTTATCTTGTTCAAAACTCTCATACCATTGGGAACGAGCTTGATTTACTTCATCTTGAGCTTGTTTTCTTAGTATTTCCTTCTCTGTTGCTACCTCCTGTCTGGCTTGCTCTAACCATTGCTGTTTTTGTGCTTCCAACTCCTGTTGTTTTTGCCGATATAACTCCTTTTCCGCCTCTGCATCTTTCTCTTTGATGGCTGCTGTAGCTAATTGACTTTGGATTCTTTGCGATCGCGCTTCCATCGCGGAAGTGATAGGCTTATATAAAAAACGCTTCAGCAACCACACCAAAATCAGAAAGTTAATGATTTGAGCAATAACAACAAAAGGATCGATTAACATACTCGATTAGTGGTTAGTGGTTAGTGGTTAGTGGTTAGTAGTTAGTAGGAGCGTGGTTGATTCCTCATTCCTCATCCTTCATCCTTCCTCTTATCCTCCTGCTTTCTCAACAAAATAGCTCCAGAAGGGATTAGCGAAGATCAGAATTAGGGTAATTACAAAACAGTAAATAGCGGTTGATTCTACCAACGCCATTCCGACAAATAGAGTGCGGGTGATGTTGTTAGCTTCATCTGGCTGTTGAGCAATCGCACTTAAGGCTTGTGCTAAAGCTTTTCCTTCTCCTAATGCAGGACCGATCGAACCGATGGTAATTGTCAATCCTGCTGTTACTATAGATGCCGTACCAATTAGTGCGAGATTATCCATAAATTATTCAGTGGTAGGGGCGCAAGGCTTGCACCCGTACAGAGGTTAGTTGTTTGTAGTGGCTGCTGCGATGGAAACCATAGCTAAAATAGCAAAAATATAGGCTTGAATCGCTCCCGTTAGTAATCCCATTGCTTGCAACGGGATTGGCAAAAATAAAGGTGCGATCGATAGTAAAATACCAACAATCATCGTGCCACTCATTACGTTACCAAATAGACGTACTGCTAAAGATATTGTATTAGAGAACCTACCAATAATATTAAACGGCAACATGAAAGGAGTGGGCTGAAGATAGTATTTTTTAAAGTAACCCATCAATCCTTGTTTTTTGATGCCATAAAGAGGAACAGCAAAAAAGACACAGATTGCTAGTGCAGCAGTAGTGGAAAGCGAACCTGTAGGCGGTTGATAGCCAGGAATGAAACTGAGAAGATTGGAAACAGCAATAAAGATAAAGAGAGTGCCAATAAAAGGAACATAGGGTTTTGGTTCTTGTTGACTAACTTCTTTGATCTGGTTTCCAATTCCTAGCACCAATACTTCTAACAGATTTTGTCCTCTAGAGATATTGGTAGATGGGGATAGTTTACGAGTAACTAACCAAGAACCCAAAACGAGTAAAAACATTATCAGCCAAGTGAAAACCAAAGTGGCATTAATAGTAATTATGCCTCTTTGCCAGTAAATTGTTTGGTCTGGAGTTAAATTCATATCATGTAGAAAAACACAAATATAGTTAATTGGTTGAGGTCGTTAGTCGTTAGTAGTTAGTAGTTACTAGTCAAAAATCATTGGTTTTAGATTGCGAGCGCAATTGCATACATAAAATCATAATTGTTCTAACCATTAAAAATCCTAGACCACAAGCCAATAAAGAAATTACGTTATATAGTTTGGTATTACCACCAACAATCAAAGATAAAACAAACAGACTAATTCCCAGTCTGAATAAAAAACTGAATAACATTAATCTGTAAGGGTGTTTGGTTACAGGTAGTTGCTGTACCGTCAGCCACAAACCACCGAAATAGAACAATCCCAAACCAGAACCAACTATAAAAGCAATGATTAATGTCAATGTTTTATCCTTATGGCTAGAAATCTGCACCTATATTAAAAATCAAATTTGAGGAACTTGTGACAGTTATTGGTACTATTTCTTATTGACATACTCCGCTAGCTGAAGCAAGCGGATTCTGGGGTCAAGCAACACTTGCTATCGAAGAATAGTCTTACGGTATCTAACCCAAGAGAAGATGCCCCTTCTCTTTGCAAATTAATTGCTGCGTTTAAGTCTCTTGGAATGTCCTTTGTATTGCAGCTTGGACAATTCCATTCTCTCTGTTTAAGACTTAATTCTTTATTGATATGTCCACAACAAGAACAGGTTTTGGAGCTAGGATAAAATCTATCTACAAAATGAACTGTTTTACCTTTATTGTTAGCTACGCATATAAGTATTTCTAGGAAAGAAGCAAAAGACAAATCACTAACTTTTCTCCCCCATAACCGTTTCATTCCTTTTAAATTCAAGTCTTCAAATATTAGTACATCGTACTTATTTGTCAACTCATGGGCTAACTTCCAAAACCAGTCTTTTCTCTTGTTAGAAATAAATTCATAAACGCGAGCTAAATTAGCTTTTGCTTTATACCAATTGTTTGAACCTTTCCTTTTGCTAGATAGATTTTTATTGGCTTTTTTTAAAAGAGAACGGAATTGATTAAAAAATAAAGGAGACTCAATAGTAGTACCATCACTTACAGTTAAAAATGTTTTTAGTCCAAAGTCAAAGCCCGCGATTTTACCCGTCACGACTCCAAAACTTTCTTCAACGAAA
>JAAUYH010046017.1_pt1 | contig 15060 bp, 8 predicted proteins | sample 7278061 | NCBI WGS metagenome assembly JAAUYH01 (sample SAMN14350203, study PRJNA611818) | marine sediment metagenome | isolation source: surface marine sediment (0.6m) | place: French Polynesia: Moorea | collected 2018-08
CGTGTGTCCATCCTTCGTATCTCGCTCGCATCGACAACCAACTTGCATCTTGCGGCGCATCAGCAGTTCTTGCATCGTCCACTCTCGATTCGCACTGCCGCGCAGCGCGTGCTATTCTGATCTTTGTCGCCGTAGACCGCCCACGCGTCCCCTGTGTCATCAGCGGAAGGGGGGCGCGATTGACGGTCGTGTCCCATAGCGCATCCTTGTTTGAGGTTGGCAAGCACCATGCTTCCGCCATCATTGTGCGTATTATTTTTTTAGAACGACCCTGTCATTAATTTATTTTCTACTCAGCGTTTAGAGGACACAATAGTTTGCTCTCATTCATGTTGCCTACCAGCCGTGTGTCAGTGCCGTCCATTACCAGTCCCAATACGCACAATTCCACGAAGAAAAACAATCTTCCAAATTCCGAGTCAACACGACTGTTCTGTTCAATACGCGAACACGAATTGCAAAGGGTTCATTGGACCGCGCATCTTGCCTTACTTCCGCCATAGGCAACGCGAGATCGTCCGCGCGTCAACTAGAGCCGCAACAATTGAACAAAAATAGTTTTATATGACGAGGTTCGCTAGGTACAAACAAAAACGGCACAACCATCGCTCAGAACGAAAAGGATGGATGGCCTAATCCTTCATTTTTGATTCTTGAATACTTTCCACATGTTTCAACGCCGCCTGCGCGGCCGCGGGTTCAAACGCTCTCGCCTCGGGTCTGAACTTGAGCATTTCATCCCAAATCAAGCGTCTGATGCCAGCCGCGCCAAGTTCCACTTCGGATGGCGGTTCCAAATCAAACGCACTAATATTGCCCTGTGCCACGGTCTCTGTAGCCTCCTGCCGGAACTGCTTCACGTAGGGATGCGCCAGCGCTTGTTCCGCCGTCATCCGCTCCTTGGGGTCAAAGCGGAGCAACCGACTGATAAAATCCAACGCTTCCGGGCCGACCTTCTGTCCACCGCGATTCAAAATGGTTTCCAATCCAATCGGGTTCACGTTCAGAGTTTTCAGCCACGTGTTGGCAGATTTGTTTTTCACCCAATCCAAGTCTGCATCTTTCGGACGTCCGATCACCTCAACAATCTTCCTTATTTGGTTCCTCACGTCCTTGCCCGGAAAAATCGCGTGCTTCGTATACAGCTCCGCCACAATGCAACCCACGCTCCACATGTCGATGGCCGCCGTGTACTTTCCATTGGAAAGCAGTAATTCTGGAGCACGATACCAACGAGTGACGACATACTCCGTCATTTTTGCATCCTCTATGTTAGGGTCGGTGTACCGTGCGAGCCCGAAATCACAAACTTTCAAGTCACAGTTCTCGTTGATAATAATGTTCGCGGGTTTCAAGTCGCGATGTAGAATCGAACCGCTGTGGATGTACTTCATCGCTTTCAGAATCTGGTAGGTGAAATAGCACCGTTGGGATTCTTCGAGTCGCAAATTAGAGCGCAGCAGTTTCGCCATGTCGGTGTCCATCAACTCGAGCACAATGTAGAGGTCGTCGAAACGCGCGTAGTCCTCGGGCTGATCAATGTCGACAATACGCAGTACGTTCTCATGATTCATGCTGCGCAGCAGGCGCACTTCGCGCAAGATTCGCTTCGCATCTGTGAGATCATCGAACAATCCAGCAATCTTTTTAATTGCCACACGTTTCCCCGTCTTCACATCCTTCGCACTGCACACAATGCCGTACGCGCCGCCACCGAGTGCCTTGTCGAACACGTACCGTTTATCGATGTAGAACGGTGTTTTCGTCTTCTCAATGTTGAACATCACTTTCTGTAGCGGCGCGGGCTGGTTGCGGCCGCTACTATCGGCCACATATTCCATTCTTGGTGTGGGCGGTGCACCGCCTCCTCCGCTACTACTCGACGTGTCGACCGAGCCGGACTGCTCCGATGTCGTGCTTTTGCCGCTCTTAGTACGCTTCAGGACCCATTGTTTGATTTCCTTACCACCTTTCATATTTAGCGGGCGCTACAGAAATTTTTCCACCAAGATTGGTGGACGCTTGCAATACGCGCGCCGGCTGCTCTCGTCACGATAGTCAATGTGAGTGTGTTTGCACTCGGAACGCTCAAGACGGTGATGAGTGTGATGTAATGGTGACACAAATTGCACATAATACTGGAACGAACTTACGCAACGGAGTCAAGTTTGCCAAGCGCCACGCGATAAAAACTGAAACGAAAAGCAGGAGTTGGGAACGAGGTGCATCACAGGGGTCAAAAAGCAGGCAAGCATGGGATGCAGTAGTACAAACGATTGAATAATTTAAGCAACACCCGGAAGCGGCGTGAACATGCGGAAAACGGACTACTCGTTAGGCGAATCACGGTACCACGGTGGAATATTAGAAGTACTCTGTACAGTTCCAAACTCAGGCGCAACTATAGTGTCACTGCTAGCCCCACTAGACACGTTGGAGTCACGTTTGACCAACGACTCAGTGGGCGCGGTGGGCGGTGGGCGGGGGATGTCTTCATCAGAGTCCTCGGACTGGGCGGCGTTCTGCCGCCGCTTGGCGATGGCGGCAGCAGCGGCGCCACCAGCGCCCGTGTCTAAGTAATCCAAGCTGCCGGTGGCAGGCAGGCCGGGGCTCTCATCAGCATCAGGGAAATGGAAGTAGCTCGAATTTGATCGCGCAATCACGCGTCGGCGAACGCCCAATACGAGCAGAGCACACAAGGCAATTGCCAATACGGCGCCACCCGCCGCGATGCCTATAATCGCAGGCATTGAGATTCCATCATTGTTACCGCCCTGGTTCGCATTGTCAGCCTTCGACGAACCCCCTCCACTGCTGTCTTGGCCTTTAATATTTTCGCTTCGTCCGTTACTTTCTGAATTACCCTCGCCTCCATTGCTAGCATTTTCCGTGCCCGAAGAGGAATTCTCAGAGTTGTTCGAGCTGTCAGAGCCGGAGCCTGAATTTGACGTTGGCGATGAACCGCTGTCTTTCTTAGAGTCGGAGCTTGGCTTTGGTTTAGAGTCGCCTGAGCTAGTACTAGAATCTGGACTAGAAGTTGTAGGCTTTTTCTGAGGAGATTCGCTCGTACCGCCACCACTAGAAGGCGGCGACGCGGGAGAGTCGGCTTTGTTCCCAGGTGCGGTTCCAGTTACGGGTGAGGGATCTCCAGTAGCTGGATCTTTCGTATCGGGAGCGGTCGGGACATCGACATCAGGGGCATCCGGAGTTGCAGGTACAGGGTCGGTACCAGCTGGAGGGGGGTCAGCGCCGGCGTCGGGCGCAGGTGGCGCGTCGGTCTTGGTGGGAGGAGGGGCGGTGTGAGAAAACACATCGTCAGCGGTGGTCGGCGCCTGCTGGCGTTCGACAGAGCCAAGGGCTAATGGCGTGGCGGAGACGGTAGCGAGTAGGAGTAGGAGAAGAAGAAGCAAGTAGGAAGACGCATGAGGTAAATGAGGCATGGCTCCACGGCGACGAAGGGCAGGCGAGTCGATTGCTAGATCGTCTGGCGAGAGTTGACGTGTGGAGAAAAAGTTAAGAACAACACGGCAAGTCGGTGCTAATGCGAGGCGTCGGGCGATTGCAGCGTTTGAGTAGGGAGTGTACTACAGTATTGGATGCTTGAGCGATGTGTTTGTGACACGTAGCAACACAACACGGCGCGTGCTTACAATGACACAGACGAATAGTGCACTGTTGCCTGACATATTTGGCACTACGTGCACGCGTGCTGTGCTCCGCTAATTTTTTGGGGCGTCAGTGCTACCCAAGTCAACTGAGGTGCTACATTCCAATTACTACGCTTTTCAGTGACTCTGGCTGTTGCAGTCTCGGGCCGCTTGTCTACTCACCGCCGCCGCCGCATCGTTTTCACTGCACTGTACACTCCATGAATCACAGTGGTGGTTGTCGCGGTGGCAATAATGATGCCGCTGCCGCTGGTAAACACGCCCTGCGTGTGCATTCCACGCCTTTGGCTGAAACCGGAAATAGAACCACATTCCACAAACAGTGTTGTAAATGAGTGGGCTTGGAATAGTGGCAGCCAACTCACTAATGACAACTGCTGTGACCCATGGCTTTCTTATGACGTTGCGCTCTACGAATGATCACCACGCATGTGCTGTAACGGCCTCTAATCTCCTTTCATGGCACCGCCGCCATCCTTATTCTGCAATTTTCGGTTCATTGCTTGTCCAAAAGTCACTTGTGGAGCGTGCAGCACAGTCTAAAGGTTGTTGATGTTTTACCAATTTAACTTGATTTATTACTGTAACAGATATCTTGCCGCAAGTTAGGCCTCGTGATGATGAAGCACATCCGCTCACTTCTGTCCGTTGGGTGTTGCGTCAAGTAGCGTGGTGCACGTCCGTCGTTTCGATCCAAAGTGGGTGTGCTCACACCTCGCTGAGTAGGGCGTTTTTTCCCATTTCGCATAACCTTGCCTGTCAGAGTTCCATAGCACTTTACAATACTAACGTGTACATACTTGCAGTTGCCGTGCAAATGGGATCAGCACTGCCATTGAATTCTTGCTTAGTGCAGCGTGCAAACTATAATTCCACCACTGTATGGTCTTGGATTTGGTTGAATGGTGGCACACGCCCACGAATACGATTGGCTATTTTATTCATTATTGGACTGCACTGGCATCATAGTGCACTAATTGACATCGAATTATCCACGGGGACTGCTGCTTGTGGCAAGTGTTGCATGCCAACTGTCTGCTTTCCCAATAGTTTCACTGAATGGACGAGAGGACAGGACAGTACGGCACCGTATTCTTCCTTGCTGTGCCTGTTCACTCAAAACTCGCTTATTCTTTATGAGGGGTACTGTAACTTTTCGTGTGCCTCCCCATCATTGTTGACTGCATGTGGTCTTTGCAACTGTACACTTTCTTTTCTTCCTTTACTTTGCTCCGACTCCACTTTTTCTACCAACTATCATCTAACTTATCAAATTTCTGGGTTACGAATCGTATTCTCTTATAATCTACGGCTCGTCGATGGTGCGCACCTTTCGTTTCAAGTTTTGCTCCAATTTTTACATACTTCACTGTATCAATAGAATATTTGTTTGAGATTGCACAAATCACTGCAAGATTATTAACCTGGCCCATATTGTACCCAATTCTTCAAATCTGACTAATCTTGCCAATTCATTTGATTTCTAAGTTTCTATTAGAATTTATTCATTCTCCATATTTTAATTGTTGAGATTTTATTTTAGTTCTAAATAATGATATTCTCCTTTAAAAAACTTAATTTGATACAGTGCATTATCTAAATTGACTCCTTTCCAACTTGTGCTATTTTTAATCAGGAGCAACTCTCTATCTCGGTTTATCGCGATATGGGGAAAAATCTGAATTCTCGAAATCTACTGCAACTACTCTGCGTAATAGCTGGAATTTCTATTGTACATTCTGAATTAGAAAGAAATATTCCAGTTATCACTCCAATTCACAAAACTGTTTCTCTCTTAAAATATGATCATTCTCCGAGTACTCCTGACGCGGACACACCATCTATTTACGTTTCTGATGGGAAATATTTAGTTTTCGGAACTGCCAAGAATGCTGGACTTGGTGTGTGGGACGGAAAAGGAATTTTGAAACAGTGGATTGCACCCACGCATAGAGAAGAGACGAATGATAATAATCCTCCGACACCTGCGGGATTACACGATGTGACTCTAGAATGTGATGGATCGATTGAAAATGATTTGTTTGGTAGATACAATGGTGTGACATATTTGAAAAATGTTGAGGTTCAAGGAGTTAAAACCGATTTAGCTATTGTTACAGATCGAGGATGTGATCAGCTGAGGGTTTTTTCGATTGATTCAGAAAAAGATCAAGTATTAACTGAAATTACACATGAAAGTGCACCCAGAGTTTTTCCTATGCGCATTAATCAAGCTTCTCCTTTCCAAAATGCAGCAGAACATGCTATTTCAAGCAATCCTTTAATAGATCAGAATACTGCATATGGAATAACTTCATTTACTGACAGTAAGGTAAGAAATTTTGTTTTCGTCTCTCAACTGTTTAGAAGCGTTGTTGTACAAGTTGAAATTTTTGACATGAATGGAAAAATAACGTATAAAGTTGTGCGACATTTCGTTTTTGACATGGTGCATACACTAGAGACTGAAAGCGGTGCAGAACTTCAGTGGACACCATGTAGAGAGGATCCTGCAGAGGAAGAACCAATGGCAGAGGGAATGGCTGTGCATAGCTCCGGAGTTTTGTATGTTGGATTTGAAGATGTTGGACTCTTTAAGATACAATTGAATATCTTGAACGAGGAAGATTCTGTGGTTCACATTGATCAAGAATATTTGGTATCTCCTGTCAAGGATTATGGGAAGAGCTATGCAGCTATGGATGATGGATGGGAAATAAAGTGCAAATACGATGCGAAAGAAGATGTCATGGATGACAAAAATTTTTCGACAGTCTACGTCAAAGGTTCTAGTGAGCACAACGGAAAATATATAGAAAGTGACTTGGAAGGAGTAGCTATAGCAGAAGAAAAGTATGTCGTGGTATCAAGTCAAGGCGATTCAACGTTCCATATATTTGCTCACTCTGAGGAAAATGAACATCTGGGAAGCTTTCAAGTAGAAGGAGTACGGCGTACAGACGGTATCGCTATCTATACCGGAAGAGACTCGGGAAATTGGTCTGGTGGTCTGGTAGTAGTACATAACGGAAAGGCAGAAAAAACAGGCAAATACTATTCCAGTGATTATGCAGATGAAATTAGTGGTGCCACAGGTTATGTTTACTTGAAGTGGAAAGATGTAAAAGAGGCATTGAATATTGAATAAAATTATGAAATCATCTTTAAATACTTTTGTTCTATTCCATGGTATCTATTAATAATAGCTGAAATTAGAATAAGTAGATCTCTGATACTTCATTTTATTAACGGGACATACATGTACATATATCGATCATAGCATTAACTATAAATTGTTTGGATGAAGGCCCGTTGTGACCAGCACATATTCTGCTATAAAAATTTATCATTGGATTCTATAGCGATATTTTTAAATGTCTCATGAAAACCCAAGCCGGCCTTGCTATCATCTATCAATCGCTGTTGCAGGCTCTGCTCTTGGCGGTGTGTATTCTGCTGGAGTTCTAGACTTCTTATTAGAAGCATTGCGGGAGATAGAAAGATCTGTCAATAGTGGAGAAATTGAAAGACCGAAATGGGATGTTCACCTAACAGACTTTGTAGGAACTTCTTCTGGAGGAGTCACGGCCGCATTAGCATTTTCCATGCTTCCTCTGGACTACGAGCCTCTGAGGGCTGATTTTAACCCCGATTTACACAAACCTCCTAGAAACAACACGCTCTATGATTTTTGGGTAAAACGAGCAGTACCTGAAGTTTTTCTTGGAATAGAAGATCTTCAGTCAAAGTCTAAGGAAGAGAATATCGGAAAGGAAAGTAATGGATGCTTTTGCATTAAAAAGAAAAACAAAGTCAGAGCTGAGAATGAAATCACAGATACGAAACCAATAATTAGATCAGTATTTGCTGCAGATGCTATGTATACAATTTCTAAAGATTCTCTGAAAAGTCAAATTCTACTTGAGAACGGTCGTGAAACGTATGCGGTACCAAAGTACAGCGAAAATATACGTCTAACTTTAACTCATACTAATTTGAAAGGAGTAACTTACGTCGAGAGAAAGACTGAAATTAGAGATCACCCAATGACAGTACGGACACATGCAGACTATACCACATTTGATACCAACCGTGAATCTAAAAAAGATGACGCATACTATTTAGACATGAATGCCTCGAGATCGGAAGAACAATGGTTACGGGTAGTAGATGCGATGGCAGCTACTTCTGCATTTCCGTTAATCCTTGCACCCAAAATGATAAAAAATAAGAAGTCGTTTTATGAAAGTAGATACCCAGTAGTACCAGAATGGCAAAATGAAACAGAAAATGAACAAGCCTTTTACGCGATTGATGGATTCCTAAATACTAAACCCTACGACTTAGCTGAAAGAGGCTTAAAAAATGTAAATGGTTCAAATGATGCTCGAAAAATCGAAAGCAATCCCAAGTCTGCATGGGGATCAATTCTTTTGGTCGACGCATTCCCACCGGATCCTCTAGAAAAATTCAGAAATCAAGAGAGTCCCGGTCTATTTGATACTGCAATATCTACTTGGACCGCGACTAGAGCACAAGCTGGATTCAAGCACGATCTAATGACCCGTGCTATGGATGAAAAAGATTTGTCCACATTTCTTATTGCTCCTATAAAAGGAGAGCCAGATCTTTCTTCGAAGCCCATGTTTAATTCAGCAAGCATTCTGCATGAGAAAATGAGACTGTATGATTTTATGAGAGGAAGATATGATGCTCAGAGATTTTTACGAGATTCTTTCGTGCTAAGTGCTTCAGATGCTGCAGAGAATCCGATTTTTCAAACAGGAAGTGAAATATCTGTGCCGATAATTCCCTTAGTTGGTTCGGCATCAATAGAATGTATAATTCCTGAACGTCCATTAGTACCAAGAGATGCTTTGTATGCTATACAGAAGAGTTCAAAGCAGAGAATAGACAAATTGGTAAACGTTGCAGCTCAAGAATTGGGGCTAATCCAACCCGCATATTGGTGGAACTTGGGCAAAATAAGCCGCAATTTGTTTATGAAAGCTGCTCTTGCGGCTGTGAGAAAAGTTGTTTCAAACAAATTCAATAATGCGATTGAAGATGAAGTCGAGGAGTTTCTAGAAAGAAATCCAAAAAGAAGAGGGTTGAAAGCTAAAACCTAAGTCTTCACAGTCTGATTTGATCCGATTTCGTCCAAAAAGTAGGTATCGATGCTTTCTGAAGTAAATGATACGGTTACAGACAGAAGTGTGAAGTAAAAAACTTATTGTGAAATATGATGGTTGACGCGAAAGGGCATTACAATTTTCCGAGTTATGAATTACAGCTGATGATAACTAATATGTTATCGAAAAATTTTAATTTTGTTGGCGATCTGTTTACGTGAGCGAATAGCCTGGTTTTGAACTCGGAAAATGTTGTGTTGCACTGCAATGTAGCAATGATTGATTAAAATGAAATATTGCATGAATATCAGAAGAGAATTTATTCGACCGAATTGCCCAAGTAAAAGCAGCTAAGGAGAGAAGAGATTTTTTAGGTGTCTTTGCGATTTCAAATAGCTTATTCATTTTCTGTTTTGGTTGTCTGAGATTTCATCACCCCACACATGGTGATTTGCAATGAAATAAATTTTTTGCTTATTGCTCTTTGACATTCGGCTGAATAAATTTCCGGACTATCGCAGTAAGCGATGATTCGAATTACTGAATCATCTAAAATGGTAGGGCAGAATTGATTGAATTTATTCTTGGTGCACACTTCGTTGATTCGTATAGTTTGGACAAAAATTAAAGCTAGTAGCTGCCAACTTAAAGACATGCGAACTGATAATCAGAGATATTTCAAATAGTAGTACAGGGTATTGCTCCTTCAGGCTCAGGACCATGAGAAAAGCTACAGAATTCGTGGGATTGATCAGCTGCTAATGATAGAGTCTAATTAGTGATTCTACCTTTGAATTCGAGTACCATAAGATTTGTAATGGCTGATTGCTCTGCTAGGTGACTTGATTTAAGATCTTTAGGATTTTAAATTTTATGCACATTCTTGTACAGTCTAAGGCCTTGAACAGAAAAACTTTACTGAAAATGTTACAAGGTCGGGGCGAATGTTACAAATAATTTTGGTGCAGCCCTCCCGGAGACTAAATTTCATTCTCGTACTTCGAGGGTTCGAGAAAATATTGCGCTCAAAAGCTGTTCTTCATTCTAGAATCATTGAGTAGACAAAAACTGTAAATCCGTTAAACTGCATGACAATATCCTGATATTCATTTATAATTTCTACTTAACGCTCACATGAATACGCCATGAATTCCTCTGAACTTAATAATAGTACTGCGGATCGATCGATTTATTACTCGTGTTCATACCCAATTTTTACGTTTCATAGTTTGTATTACAAGATAGTGATGAATCGATACCTTAAGTTTGTCTTATTCTTCGGGTAAAACGGCTAAACACAAGCATGTTGAGTTTCGCGCATAATCCATATAAACAAAAACGTGACATAACCCTTTCACAGACTTCTGATTCAGAAACGCTCTAACTCCAGTCGCCATTCATATTATTTATTCGAGCTGATATCATATTATTTGGTGTATTTCCGGAAATTTTTGTTCCTGTTCTGGATACAGACTTGATATCATTTTCAAGTACTCACATTATTGCTCCAAGTCTTCTTTCGTGCCCCTTGACTTCTGTTTAAGCATAGAAATAGTGATAATAGTGGCGTATGCTCTCGATCTTTGTCTTCATCTATGTTTTGAGCTCTTCAAATGTCTAATACAGTCAACAGTAGCTATTTTCACCTGTCAGTGTGCAAGGAAATCCATATTATTAATTCAACGCTTTTATTTTTATAATATGGGTCATTTTCGAATCTAGTACATGCCGTACAAATTCTTTAGGCTAAATGGTATGAATACCAATCAAATCATTCTGTAGAGGAAGCAGTAGTTCGATGAGTAGAGAGAAAAAACGTGAAATCTGTCTGTTTTAGCGGATCTCGTAAAATAGTCGAATAAATTCACTCTCGGTCTTGTTCCACGTTGAACATATTAGGATTTCTATGAAACTAGATTCTGATGCCCTTAAAAACATGGTTTTGGAACAGATCTATTGTGTCTGCTAATAAAAATTCATGAAATTTGTCAAATGTATGCAAATATAACGGGACACTATATATATTCGATCTTGTTACATTCTGTGCATTGTAAGTCGATAGATATAGCATGAATCCCGATCGCAAGAATATAGTGGCTTGAGTTTCTATCTGAGATACTAAATGTGATGGTATGCGACATTCACCTGACCCTATGGCTAAAAAGCACAAAGTAATATTACAGGAAATAATTTACGAGAGCCGAATCGAGAAGCAGTGTATATGTATTTCTACGACACGGTGTGATTAAAGCCGAGGCGAGGTCCTCGACTCTCGGGATGTATTGCTAGAAATCAATCATGTTGTATAAGGAGACCAGCTGATTAAAAGAGTGTCGTGCGTTTTCGAACTGTAGAGCAACAGCTAAATCAAATGTTTTCCTGTGCTAATTTCATTGTTACTTAATGGTCACTGACAATTTGCTGTAGTATTTTTGTCTGTTGTCATTCTTAACATTTTAATCAGTTCAATGAGTGAAGAATAGAAGAATCAATATATGAAATCCACAGATTCTTTTAATTTTCCATTGTATATGACTGAGGAGTCTAGACTTTAAATCAATTAAGTTTATTAGGTATTAACAAATATTACCTGAGCAAAAACTTTTAAATTTTGACAAAATTTTCTATCTATTTCGAAAAATGAACATCTTGCACCATACAAACAGTTGATATTGTTTATTTCTGGAATAGCGGGAAATATCCAGTTCTCGGTCAGAAATGGAGTATTACTAATCCCACGCGTGCATAATTTCTAAATTGCAGCGTTTCACCAATAACACCAATGTCAGGCATAGATTGGCCGTGTTAGCTCTCAAACGTCATGAGCCGAGTACCAGTCTTTGTACTGCTCCTAGTGCTGATCCAGGATGTTAGCGCTGAGATGGCAGCACAAAAGCTGCGTTTCATCGACCTGCAAGGCGGTATCATGCATCCTGCGGGGTTTTACTTCCCCGCCAAGGTCGGCGGTCAACACTTGAAACTACAGTTTGACACCAGTTATTCCAGTGTTATCGTACCTTCGAAATCGTGCGATGGATGTCGCATTGGCGACCGAAGATACGACTCATCGCTGAGCAAGCACGCTGAGAAAATTGGATGTGAAGACAATCGGTGCGAAAAAGCCAAATGCAGTCTTCTGGATGGATGTCACCGATGCAGCGACGAAGGTGCTTGTTGTACTGCCGAAGGCCCTCCGATGTGTGCGTTCAACATGGAATATGGCGGCCATTCGAGCGGAAACGGGAGCTTGCTATACGATACTGTCGAATTCGCAGGACTGAAAGCTACACTACCGGTCGGTGCTATGCACCAAGAAAGCCACAACTTTGAACACGCGTATGTGGATGGTACGTTTGGTATTGCATTCGAGAAGGGCGCGTGCCACCCTGGTTGTACACCGCCCGCAATGGACTTTATGCGCAACCAAACGGGTGTTGGGGACATGTTGACGTTTTGTTCTGCACCATTTGGTGGCAGTCTTGCGATTGGTAACCGGGCCGCAAGTGAGCTCGCCACAGAGCCGTTCAAGTATGTGGATGTGACGGACCTAACGCGCAACGAACGATTTGTAGTGCAAGCGCTGCCATACTGGCGTGTTGGTGATGCGAAAATTCCGCTTCCGGGAATCGCACAAGCACTTGTGGCAGCAACGACGAGCAGTATTGTCGTGGGCAGCGGGACTATGCATGAACTGCAAAGGCATTTCATGACACACTATTGCGATATTCCGGAACTGTGCAGCTTTACCAGCTGGTTCAAACCGCACCGATGTATACACATCGAGCCGAAAGATTTTGCGAAACTCCCCAGTATCACAATCCCCCTTGGGAATGATGTCGAGCTTACTATTCTCCCTGATGACTACATTCCTCACTACCGAGTTATCGATGGAAAGCAATACCGATGTGTTGCGTTTCATATCTCCGACCATCTGGCAGGCCGAGGAATTGGTCTCGTTCTAGGTGCCACCGTGCATCGTCGGCACGCAGTCGTATTCGATCGCAAACATAGAAGAGTCGGTTTTGCGAAATCCAACGCGAAAAAATGTGGTCCAACAAACGGCACCGAAGAGGGACTTGTCGGTGTGGATGGTGGCAGATTGAACGCTAACTTACCAGTACTAACTGCAACAACACCCGTCTCAGCCCTGAGCCCAGGCCTGATTCGCAATTCCACTCTTGGGAAGAAACTTTTGCATGCAGAAAAATGCAGAGCTCAAACAGGATGCTCCAACTGTGCGCGCGTAGATGGATGCGCGTACTGGTATGCCACAGGAAAGTGTTTAGTGGCGGAAGAAGCGGGTTCGTGGATGTATCCATACTGCGCCGGCAATTTTTGTGCTTGTTGGAGCGTAGGTGCAGCGGGATGGTACATAGGGTTGGGTATCGGTGTACTCAGCGCGTTGGCACTTATCGTGGCAGGCTTGTTGTTTTACGTGAAACGACAACGAAGTTATCAGCAGTTGGGTGTACTTGACAACGAGCAAGACTTGGATACCTTCTAATTTTGGCCATGGAATGCAAACTACAGTAAGAACGCAGTGTCACTTGTTGGCACGAGAAATTCTGAATGCGTGGGACATGGTCAAAAGGGAGGCAGCCTACCACGTCTCAGTCGCTTCTGCAACCCACGCACCATCCGTTGAAAGGTGGAAGAGTGACCGAAAAAGTAACGAGTTAAAGGGACCAAGCGTCTTGTATCAACTGAGGTGATAAATGATTTACGAGGTTGTTGGGACTTCGTCTTCAGCGGTGTTGGAGCTTTCGACTGCTTCAACGAGCGAGTTTTTCACTTTGGATTTTTCTTCATTCGCAATGTCATTCGTGGTTTCAGCGTTTGGTACAAGTTCACCCACATCGTTGTCGAGGTGAACGTCCACGTTCACCACCAGTTTATCGTCTTGGCTATCTTCATCTTTGTTCTTCACTTCACCCTTTTTCTCATTCATCTGAACGGGCTGAGGCGCAGGAATACTGTTCAGCTTGTCATGCTCGCTTTATCCCAAACGTGAATTCGCTTCTTCAAGCTTGGGTAGAAATGAGCCAAGTTACGTTAATAGTGAGGATGGTTTAAAGTCAGAAATGAAGCCGGTAGAAGGTGGAGCGGTGACAGAACGTAAATTCGACTAAATCACCCGATACACATGTAGTCAACACCTTTCGATTCGGCAGTCGGTCTCCGACACTTCCCGTCCTTAGATCCCACACAGATGTACACCGTCGGCCCCTTTGTGTCCCGGAGTACTTTGCACATGAAACTTTTCTCTCCCGAGCCTTCGACGTGTCTAGACATTTCTTTGTTCCAAACAACGCTGTGGGATTTGCGCCCAATTTCAGACCTGTGACTTTGACCCAATTCCATACTGCTGTTGGGCTGCGATTCGGCATGACCGACGTGAACACCGGGCGTGAAATTTTGGGATGCACAGGCAATAAGGCGATGAGCTCCTTTTTATGCACTAGCACAAAAATCAGGCCTCCGCCATGCGTAAGTTCCAATGCAAGCCTACTTCATCCCTCAATCAAAGTCTGCGGCTTACCGTCCATCACCTTTGTTTCAGTGGCTTGTAATGTCACATGCATCGTTGAGCCAGGCATTTCCGAACTGAACATCAACAATATTGCTCACCTTTAACGCACCACGAAACGAGTTGGCCACATACTCCACGATTCCATCAGTCGAAGACGGTAACAAAGCCAACGGCGACGTGTTCTTGGCATTTGGATCGGTTTTCGGCTATAGTTTTTTCTATAACCGACACTCACTCGAATTGGTGCGGCCTCGATTTCGATTCGAATGGTTGGCATATATTCTTTTTCTCAACAACTCCAACTTATCCACATAATATCGTTCATCCACGGGAACAAAGTCCGCGGAACGCTTATGAACCACCGTGAACATCAACCCAAAGGAGTTTCGCAATCCTGCCATATGCAACTCCACATCCCCCGATACTTTTCTCGCAGAACTCGGTGTTAATGGTTGATATCTAGTACGCCCATTGAAGTTGACATCTTCAACTCGCGGAGTCAAGTTCGCCGCGCTTAACGGATTTTCACCCACACCACCCAGTTGAGAATCCTGAATATGCCCCGCGTTCGTGAATCCACCCACTTGAATGCGCAACGCGCCATCATTATGAAACACCAATCCACTCCCGGCATGATCATAATTGGACATAGGCAAGCCAGTTATAATCGGCGAGATCATAGTGACTTCACGAAAACAGCTACAACCCGGAGTCCGCTCGAGGACATGAA
>JAAUYH010241620.1_pt1 | contig 15060 bp, 18 predicted proteins | sample 7278061 | NCBI WGS metagenome assembly JAAUYH01 (sample SAMN14350203, study PRJNA611818) | marine sediment metagenome | isolation source: surface marine sediment (0.6m) | place: French Polynesia: Moorea | collected 2018-08
AACCACGGAAGCCCTGTATGCCGAGCGCGGCGACCGGGCCAAGCTCTGGGGATCGATGATCAAACAAACCCTGAAGCGGCGCCGTCCCGGGTTTAGCGAATCGGTGTACGGCTTCAATTCGTTCAGCGACCTCCTCGAAGAGGCCGCAAAGCGGAAGCAACTCGAACTCGAGCGAGATGAGAAATCCGGGGGCTATATCGTGCGCGGGATCCGGCAGGTCTAGGCGGATTTGGCGCTTGCCGCCAGAGTACGGGCATGGGCTATATCTCGGCTTTGTTTGCGCTGAAGGTGGCGGATCTTGCGGCGGCTGATGGGCCGTCGGCAGATGCCCGGCGGCGATCCCTATGCCGCATAGCAGGCATCGACTCAGACGCACCAGTCGAACCCGGGCAGATGATCCTGGACACGGCGTTCTTCGACTTGCTGGAACACATTGCGCGCGATTATGAGCACGGTCGCGCCATTGCAATTCGGGTAGGCGCTTCGATGCGCTGTGACGACTACGGCGCATTCGGTCTTGCCTTCAAATCGGCCATCGACCTTTGGGGATCTTTCCAGCGGGTCGAGCGGTACGGGAAGGTTGTGACCAGCATAGCGAACTACACCGTCGTGCCCGGAGAGGGATCGGCCTTCATGGCACTGCGACCTGACGAGGAAACTCGCCTGGGCTTGAGGATGACGAATGAGCTTGCCGTGGCTGCCGCCACTGCATTGAGTCGCGAGGTGTGCGTGCAGGACTTTGCTCCCGTATCGGTGTTGTTTTCTCACGAGCAGCCTGAAGATCTCTCGGCCGAGAAAGCGCATTTTCGTTGCCCGGTCCATTACGGTGCGGACCGCGATGGTCTCGAGATTTCTGACGAGCTGCTGCGTGCGGGAAACCGGCTCGGAGACGCTCGCATCTCGGAGTTCTTCGATAGCCATCTGGAACAGCAATTGGCGCAGTATTCGGGCGATGCCCGGCTCGAAGAACGTGTGCGCGTGCAAATCACCCAGGCACTCAGCGAGGGAGCACCGAAGATCTCCGACGTGTCAGAGCGATTGGGCATGAGCAGCCGGACCCTTCAAAGGCGGCTGGCCGCGAAAGGCCATGTCTACCAGGATCTCGTCGATAGTGCTCGCCGCGACCTTGCCGAAAAATTGTTACGCAGCTCGGATTTTGCGTTGGCCGAGATCGCCTTTCTGACCGGGTATGCCGAGCAAAGCACCTTCACCCGCGCCTTCAAACGCTGGCACGGACAAACGCCGGCCAGTTTTCGTCGGCGATGCTGACAGCCTGATCCGGCTTTCCCTCGGCATCTGGCGCGAGATGCCAATACCCTGTCACAGGGTGCCAATACTGTCTTGCTGCGCTGCCCTTAGGCTTTGGCCATCGATTCAACTGATGGAGATGACCAATGCAAACCAAACCCCTATTTGTCACGGGCGCGACCGGCAAGACGGGCTCGCGGATTGCGGCACGTCTCGAAGACCAGGGCTACACCGTCCGGCGTGGCTCTCGAAACGGTGCACCGCCCTTCGACTGGAATGACGAATCGAGCTGGGACGCGTGCCTGGCCGGATCCGGTTCCGTGTACATCAACTATGCGCCTGACACCCGTGTCGCTGCTGCGACCGACACTATTTCAATGTTCGTCGATACTGCGCGGCGCCATGGCGTTCGCCGGCTGGTCTTTCTCACCGGCCGCGGCGAGACCGAAGCACAGGACTGCGAACGCATCGTTCTCGAGAGCGGTATCGAGTCCACCATCGTGCGCTCGGCATGGTTCAACCAGAACTTCTCGGAAGGCGCGTTTCTCGACATGGTCCTGAAAGGCACCCTCGCCTTGCCCTCCGGCAACGTCGGTGAGCCGTTCGTCGACCTGGACGATCTCGCCGAGGTCGCTGCTGCGGCGCTTGTTCAGGACGGGCACGCAGGCGAAATCTACGAAGTGACGGGTCCGCGGCTGCTGACCTTCGGCGACGTCGCTGTCGAACTGGCGCGAGCAAGCGGACGCAACATCGCGTATCGGGAGATTTCGCGAGAAGCCTTCGTTGCGGGCGTTGCCGAGTCCGGAGCACCCGAGGAGTTCGTCCATGCGATGGACTACCTGTTCTCCGTCGTCATGGACGGACGTAATTCGTATTTGTCCAACGGCGTTGAACGTGCGCTCGGCCGTCGGCCGAAGGATTTTTCGAACTTCGCACGCGAAGTTGCCGCCACCGGACTCTGGAGGAGCGTCGCATGAAAAACACGATGACTGTCACTTACCTCTCAATCGCAGGCCTGTTGCTGCTCGCCATCGGCGGTGCCATCCTGATTGCGCCACACGCCTTCCATGGCAGCAATGGCATATCTCTCGGCAAAAACCCCAACCTGCTCTCGGAGGTTCGGGCACCTGGCGGATTACTGTCGATCAGCAGCATCGTGATTCTGATTGCCGTTTTTCGAACGCAGCTACGATCGACCGCGGTGAAGCTCAGTGTGCTCGTTTACGGCTCCTTCGGAGCGGCTCGCCTTGTCAGCATAGCCTTCGATGGCACGCCTTCACCGGCTATCGTCGGGGCGACGGTGCTCGAGTTGATCGTCGCATTGTTAGGGCTAGTCATCCTCTGGCAGGCGCGCGCTGCTAATATCGCTCTACCGGACCGATCTCTCGTAGATACGCCCGCGGCCCCCTGAGAGGATGTCGTCCAATAGACCGAGGTACCGCAATCTGATGCGCGACGACCGGGTCCCCGTCGCGCCCATCACGACGCGCCTCGACATGGGCGGCGGGAACTAGCGCTCAAGTCCCGGAGAGGTTCGATCCTTTTGTTGATCCAGCCGAGCCATCAAGTCGACGCCCAGCTGGCGAAACAGGTGAATCATATCGACGAACACCCAGTTCTCGACATATTGCTCGCCTTCACGCTTCCACCAGTCCAGCCCGTTCACACCCAGCCTATTGCCCGACGCCGGATGCTGCAGGTATTCGCCTTTTTGCGTGGCGATTACGCCGTCCCAGCCGGGGCCGCCGCTGTAAGCGCCCTCGGCAATGAGTGCGTCGAGGTCCTGTACACTGCGGTCCGGAAACGCATGCAACCAGTGCGCCTGGTGGTTGGTTTCGAACTCCTGGAAACTCAAGCAGGCTCCGATACCGCCGGGCCCATACCAGCGCAGGTCCGGATGAAAATAGGCGGCCATGCCCATGCTCTCGAGGTTGTTCTCGTCGTAGCTGTTCAGACCGTCGAATATGAAGCGCCGAATGTGATCGAGACTGTAGTCCGACCGGGCCGTGTCGGAAGGTGTTTTTTGCACGCCGTCGCCGGCAGCCGGTGGAGGATAAATGCCGTCTTTGCCTCGACTGGGCGGCAGTACGTTGAATCCGGCCTGTTGCATGAGGTCGATCATGTCGACAAGGAAGAAGGTCTCGACGATGCGCCCGTCATCCAGCCGGCAAAACTCACCCCAGCGAATGTCGACCGTGTCGCCGTTAGCGGGAATGCCCAGGTAGTCCTCTGCGAATCTGCCGCGGAGCACACCGGTGCCCGTTACCCACATTCGTCCATCGCCGGTGCCGTCGATGCGACCACTGGACTTGCCGCCGAAAAAAATCCACGTATGGCGTTCGACATCGGGAAACGACGTAAGCAACGGCTCCCAGAACCCTTCAACAAACCCCGCCGGCCCATCGAGATCATGCACGGGATCGAAGCCTCGCCAGCGATGCCCGTCATCGAGATACTCTGATGCAACCGCCAATGCCTGGTTCAGGCCGGCGCTCTGTAGCGCCTTCCAGTAATTCCAGACATGCTGCTTATTGGCTTCGTTCGCCGTTTGCGTCATCCTGAGACTTCGCACACCTCGGACCGTGTGAGAAACCGCTTGCCGGTGCCGTTGTCGAGGGAAAACATGCCTCCCATACCGGGCACGACGTCGATGATCAGGCGCGTATGCGCCCATCGCTCGTACTGCTGGGCGCTCATATAAAAAGGAACGCCGCCGATCTCGCCGAGCAGGTGGTCGCCTGCACCAAGCGGGAAGTCACTGCGCGGCAGGCACATCGGTGAGCTGCCGTCGCAGCACCCTCCGGACTGATGGAAGATCAGGTCGTCGCCGTGACGTGCCCGAATATCCCCGATCAATTCCAGGGCGGCGGCGGTGGCTGTCACGCCACCGCCGGCCTGCTCATTCCCGGTATTCACCTCAGAAGAATCCCATCGGGTTCTGATCGTAGGAGACCAGCAGATTCTTTGTCTGGCGGTAATGCGAGAGCATCATCTTGTGGTTCTCGCGGCCGATACCCGATTGCTTGTAACCACCGAACGCCGCGTGCGCCGGGTACAGGTGATAGCAGTTCGTCCAGACACGGCCCGCCTTGATCGCGCGACCCATGCGGTACGCGCGATTGCCATTACGGGACCATACGCCGGCACCAAGGCCGTACAAGGTATCGTTCGCGATCGCGAGTGCCTCGTCCTCGTCCTTGAATGTCGTGACCGAGACGACGGGACCGAAAATCTCCTCCTGGAATATTCGCATCGAGTTCTCACCTTTGAATACTGTCGGCTCGATGTAAAAGCCCTCGGCCAGCTCGCCGTCGAGTGATGCTCGATTACCGCCAACAAGTACCTCGGCGCCCTCGTCACGACCGAGTTCAAGATAGCTCGTGATCTTGTCCATCTGCTCCTGCGAGGCCTGCGCGCCCATCATCGTATCCGACGCCAGCGGATGATCCTGCTTGATCGCTTTTACGCGTTCGAGCGCACGCGCCATGAAGTCGTCGTAGATTGACTCCTGGATCAGTGCGCGACTCGGGCAGGTGCAGACTTCGCCCTGGTTCAGCGCGAACATCGTGAAGCCTTCGAGGCACTTGTCGAAGAACTCGTCGTCAGCATCCATGACGTCTGCAAAGAAGACATTCGGGCTTTTGCCGCCAAGCTCGAGGGTAACCGGAATAATGTTCTGGCTCGCATACTGCATGATCATTCGGCCGGTCGTCGTCTCGCCCGTAAACGCGACCTTCGCAACGCGATCGCTGGACGCGAGTGGCTTGCCGGCTTCGAGGCCGAATCCGTTGACCACATTGACCACGCCAGGCGGCAGAATATCGCAAATTAGTTCCATCAGGACCATGATTGACGCAGGTGTTTGCTCCGCTGGTTTCAGCACGACGCAGTTACCTGCAGCGAGAGCCGGCGCCAGCTTCCAGGTCGCCATCAGGATCGGGAAATTCCATGGAATGATCTGTCCGACGACGCCGAGCGGCTCGTGGAAATGGTAGGCATAGGTGCTGTTGTCGATCTCGGCGATCGAACCCTCTTCGGCCCGAATTACACTCGCAAAGTAGCGAAAGTGGTCTATCGCCAGCGGTATGTCGGCCGCCATGGTCTCCCGAATTGCTTTCCCGTTGTCGATCGACTCGGCAACTGCAAGGGTCTGAAGATTGGCCTCTATCGTGTCCGCGACCTTGTTCAGGATTACGGAGCGTTCGGCGAGCGAGGTCTTACCCCAGGACTCCGCGGCAGCGTGGGCGGCATCAAGCGCCGCTTCGATATCCTGTTCGTTCGAACGGGCGATCTGGCAAAACGGCTGGCCGGAAATGGGCGTCACGTTGTCAAAATAGTCGCCGGATTTCGGCGCGACAAACGCACCATTGATGAAGTTGTCGTAGCGTGCTTCCCTGTAGGGATTCTCCATATCGAACTTGGACAGGCTCAAGCTGAGTACATTGACGTCGTTGGGTTTGTTCATAGGACACCTCTCCTGCACATCGGGATGACGGGGCGGAATCGTAGCGATTGGCACGCCGTAGTAGCCTCGATGCCTGGTTCCGGGACTGGAGCTCCGGCAGGGGGTAGTTCTGATCGCGATACGCCGAAGTTCTACTCAGATCACTATCGGCGTGCCGGCTTTAATGCGTCGTACGATACCGAGCATCGACTATATATTGCGTACGAAGTCAATTCCAATCGATTGGCCGCCAGGATACTTTGTGACTTCGGGGTCTTGGTTCAGTTTATTTGGCGCCCCGCCTGTCCTCGTATGCCTTGCCGAGAGCGGCGATTTCCCTGTTCTCCAGGACCGCGCCGCTCTGAAACTCGGGACCGCGAGCATTAACCTCGAGCATTGCGTGGCCAATCGATTCGGCACTGACCGCGTAACCTATCGGCGCGAAGACAGCGAACAGCACTTTGTGCCCGAGGTTTAGCTCTGTCTCGGTGGGCTTGATAAACGCCGGGCGATACGAGATCACGCGCAGCTTCGTTGCTTCAGCCAGTTTCTTCAGTTCTTCCTCGGCAAGCGCTTTCTCCTTTGCCCACATCATGCGCGCATCGGCATCGGCGCCGCTGCCGCTGACGTAGTGGAACGTGATGTTCTCCTTCCCGCTCGAGCTCGACCACTCGGTGATAAAGCGCGCCGGGAAATCCTGGTGGATTTCCCGGTACCTTGCCTGGTCCAGACCGACGGCGCTCAATCCTATAGCCCAGAATACGGCGTCTGCGTCCGCCAGGATCCCCTGAATTGCCGAATAGTCCAGATAGTCTTTATGGATCGTCATCTCGACCTTTCCGGACGCGATGCCTTCGTCGATGCGCGTAGTCGTTCTTCTCGTAACGACGTGGATCTTGCGAACGTCGGAGTCATTGATTGCGGCCTTCAGCAGACCGTCACCGATGGTTCCCGTCGCACCAAAAATGGCAATCGTGCGATGCCGTTCGGTGTTCAAATCTTGAGTGTTCATTGGTACATCTTGCCCGGTGTTGATGATGAGGAGCACTACGTACAGGAGCGCAAGGGCGCCCAGCAGCGCGACGACCGCTTTCCGGAACAACCGCCTACTCACAATGCTTTTACTCCTGCTTTCCTCTGATGAGGTAACTCGAACGTTTCTCCGATCTTCATGATTATCGCGTTGTCCACGCCGTAGCCCTGATCGATCGCCGCCTGCCTGAAACGCACCGGCGGCTCGAACACCTGCTCGGGCGTTAGTCGTATCGTGCCCCAGTGCATGCCAATCGCTTGCCTCGCCCCTATGTCGCGAGCGATCTCGATGGCCTCTTCGGGCGAAGCGTGGATAGAGCGCATGATCGACCTCGGTTCATAGGCACCGATCGCGACCAGTGCGAGGTCGAACGGGCCGTGACGTTCGCCGATTTCCCTGAAGACCTCGCCGCTGGCCGTGTCGCCCGAAAACCAGATGCGCTCGTCCGCAGATTCGAATGCGAAACTGGCCCACAGGGTCTTGTTGCGGTCAAAAAGTCCTCGTCCGGAAAAATGCACGGCGGGTAGCGTCGTGACAGACAGCCCGTCCTGCTCCCACGTTTGCCACCAGTCCTGCTCGATCACCTTCGAGTAACCACGCTTCGTAAAGAACGGGCCGAGGCCGAGCGGAACTATGACCTGCGTAGAATCCTTGAAAGGATAGTTGTCGATCGCGTGCGCATCGAGATGGTCGTAGTGATCGTGGCTGACGACCATCACATCTGCCTGCGGCAGTTCGTTGGCGGTCAGTGGCGACGCGACGAAGCGTTTAGGCCCTATTCCAAAGGGCCCTGCGGTCTTGCCGATGAACGGGTCTGTCAGGATCGTCTTGCCGGCGAGCCGGACAATAAATGCCGCGTGGCCGAGCCATGTGACGCTCGGATTGGACGCCGCCGCCATGTCCTGCAAGGCCTGGATGCGCGGCATCACGTGATTCTCCGGCACAACCACGGGATTCAATGACAGCAGCTCTTGTGCGATGAACCTCAACATGTCGCCACCAGTAGAATGCTCAGGCCAGGCCAAACTGAGTCTTGAGGCCACCGATGAACGTCTCGTCGTCGAGCGCTTTGCGATTAGCCATCAACTCCCTGGCGTCTTCGCCGGCCGTGAATCGAAGCGTACCGGTGTCGTCGTTGACTGCCGCCCAGATCACTTCGGCCACGACGATCGGAGGCGACGCGTTCGCGCCGAACTTCTCGAAACTACCCATCAGCTTCTGCACGGTGTCCTGGTACTCGACCATGGACTCGTCATTGGTGAAATCGAAAGAGCGGCCGCCAAAATCGGTGGCGATAGCACCGGGTTCAACGATCTTGACCTTTATGCCGAGCGGCTCGAGCTCGAAGTGCAGTGCCTCCGACAGCCCTTCGACGGCAAACTTGGTGCCGTGATACAGCGTGCCGAGCGGGAAAGTCATCTTGCCTCCAATGGACGAAACATTGACGACGACACCCGATTTCTGCGCACGGAAGTGCGGCAATACCGCCTTGGTCACTTCCAGCAGGCCGATCACGTTGGTATCGAACTGCCGTCGGATGTTCTCCATCGGGAACGCCTCCAGGGGGCCGTAAGCTCCATAACCCGCATTGTTCAGAAGAGCGTCTATGCGACCGAACTTCGCGATGCCCTCGTCGACCGCGGAACTAATCGACGCAGACTCCGTTACGTCGAGACGTGTCACCAGTAGATTGTCCAGACCGGCGAGGTCCGCCGCCGCATCCGGATTTCGCATCGTGGCGATGACGTTCCAGCCCTTCTCGTGGAAGTAGCGAGCGGTCTCCTTGCCAATGCCGGACGACGCGCCCGTAATCAGAATTGTCTTGTTACTCATTGTCTTCTCCAGTCTTGTGTTAACCAATCATCGATCCGATTAGGCGATCGTAGGTACGGTCGCCGAACCATTTGCGAACGAACAGCATGGGTCGTGCCAGCTTGCCCGCCGCATAGCGTGTCTTCGGTCGCCGCGCCGACAATGCTTTGGAAATCGTGTTCGCGATGACCGACGGCGGCGAGCTGCCGTTCTTACGTTCGTGGTTCTTGCGTGAGAACTCGGCCATTCCGAGCGCAATGTTGCGATAGGGGCCCATGCCGGATCGCTCGAGCATCGGACCCACGTAAACGTCGTCGAACTCCGTAGAGATCGCGCCGGGCTCGATAACCACGACATCGATGCCGAACTGTTTCACTTCGATGCGCAGGCAATCGCTCCAGCCTTCGAGCGCATGCTTGCTGGCGATGTACCAGGCACCGAGCGGACCATAGATCTTGCCGCCGATAGACGAGACGTTGACGATCTTGCCGAAGCCGTTCTCGCGCATGTGCGGCAACACGAGCTGCGTCAGGCGGGCGAGTCCGAACAGATTGACGTCGAACTGGTAGCGCGCATCTTCCAGCGTCGTCTCTTCGACCGATCCCTGCGTCCCGAAACCGGCGTTGTTGACGAGAATATCCACACCACCCTGCTCGCCATTAATTCTCTCGACGACCGCCGCGACATCCTCTTCCTTCGAGATGTCCATCCTGAGCGGGATGCAACCCAGCTCTTTCAGGTCATGCATTTTTTCGATGCGCCGCGCCGCCGTATATACCGTGTAGCCCTGCCCGAGGAGCGTCTTGGCGGTCTCCTTGCCGATGCCCGAGGATGCGCCCGTGACCAGTACAGTCTTGTTAGTCATTTGTTGTTCCCTCACTAATAAAGTACACTATACGGTGTAGTTTACACGTGTCGGGGCAAAAGTAAACTATTCGGTGTAATATTTTGACCCAGGAATCCCCGGCGCACAGTAACGGCATGAAAGAAAAGGCAAAAACGCTCAGCGAGCGAAAACGCGAGGACATCCTCGAGGCGGCGAAACGCGCGTTTCAGGCCCACGGCGTGCAAGGAACCAGCATGGACAAGCTCGCCGAAATGGCTGAGGTGTCGAAACGCACGGTGTACAACCACTTCTCCACCAAGGAGGAACTGGTCATTCACCTGCTCTCGGAGCTGTGGGACCGCTCGATGGTGCAGCTCGACATCGAGTACGACCAGGATGCACCGCTTGCGACACAACTGGGCCAGTTGATCAGCGCCGAGATCGAACTCGTTTCCGGACCCGAGTTCCTGGGCCTGGCACGTGCCGCAGCCGGTCATTTTCTCTACCAGCCAGAGAAGCTGCGGGAGGAGATTGAGAAATTCGCTGGCCAGGAAACGGCGTTGCACCGCTGGCTAAAAGCCGCAGTGGACGATGGCCGCCTCAAACCGATGGACGTCGCCTTCGCGGTCAAGCAGCTGCACAACCTCGTCAAAGGAAGCTGCTACTGGCCGCAATTATTGGGTTACGAACCCGAACTGGCAGCGCAAGAGAAAGAACGCCTTGCAGATGAAACCGTGGCCATGTTCCTTAGCCACTATCAGATTCGATAGATTTTGCGCAAATGCAGATATTCTGATAACGCCAAATAAGGTCGCGAGGCACCAGAATATGCGCGAATCAAGTCGACTCGCAAGCAAATCGTAGTATGTTGATCATGGCAAATGTCAACGATTGCCAACCAGGCACTATATCGTGGCATAAGCAAATACTGAAGCAATGTCCTGTGGAAGGTCGCCGACAAAATACACATCCAACAGCCTGCACGGCATTTAGGCAATACAAGCTTCTGGAAGCACTCGAGATTTGCGCGCACCGCAGAAGACTGAAGTTTGACTTTCTAACATGCCGATGTAATACCTGCCTGCAATTTCCCTATGGGCATATATCAGCGTCAGGTGTCACGTTCACGTCTAGTTCTAGCCATTGCTGCGGTGTCCACCGCGGCCGCCGTGTACTGGTTCGTGAAACCAGAACAATCACCTGACAACAATTTACCTGCCGCACAGCGAAGTGAGCCAACAGGACCAGTAGCTCAAGCGGTCGCTAATCAACGTGAAACACCGGCTGGTCCAGGCCGTGCGGATCTAGCAGTTGGTGAGCCATCGACTCTCTATACAGTTGTGGATACCGGTGTAATTTCCGATGGTGTTCTAAGAGAATTTCTGGCAACTCAACCAGTTGAACGGTATGAAATCGGCGCTGTTGACGCGGATTTCCTTAGAAACGAAATTCGACGGCCAGAGACGGATTACTTCACGTTGCGACTGATGGACGAGTATGAGATGACGCTGTCGCCTTTCTCTCGAGATGATTACGTCGAAGGTCCGCGCACAGGGTTCGCTCGGTACATGGGGCGAATTGTCAACGAAGATCACAGCTCCGCCTTGTTCGTCGTATCACCTGACGGCACTGTCTCGGGAACCATACGCTCGTCTCAAGGTTTCTTTCGCATCCAATCAACCGGTACACCGCCATACCATTTCGTCTGGAAAATGGATCCATCTCACACATACTCTTTTGACTAAAGGAGCATGAAAATGGCAAGAACCATTGCGCTTCTCACAATTGCTTTGGCTGGCTTTGTTCCACACAAGTCTGAGTCAGCAGACAATATCGATGTAATGTTTGTCTTTGCCAATGACGTAAGTCTGTCGCTGACAGAGCGCATCGCGTTAGAGATCGAATACGAGGGTCACGCAAATATAGCTCTGCTATCCAGCGGTTTGCTAAGCCATACGTTCGAATTCTCTATGCCGTTTGTAAATGGTGCTACCTCATACAATTCAAAACAGAAGACCTGGCTGCAGGCAATTGACTGGATGGACGAACAGCTGGATGGAATAACAGTTCTGTCGGCAGAGCGTGAACTGTACGAATCTGACATTATCCTGATGGTTGTCGATGATTGGCTGCCAGTATTCGGAAAACAAGCGTGCGGAAACGCCGGCGGAACAAATGAAATATCACCGAACAGCTTCACGTATTCTAATTCAAACAACTACGCTGTTGCTGCTGTCGACCGGACATCCACTTGCCCGGATGCGGAACTTATTCCACATGAGCTCGGGCATGTTCTGCTTGCCGAGCATCAGATTACCGGAAACCCGCCGCTCGACAATAGCCATGATATACAGAAGCCGAGACCTTATAACCATGGACTGAAGGTTGGTAACCAGGCGACCCTAATGTACACGCCAAAAGCGGCCGGCGATTCTTACTACAACCTGTTCTCCGGAAGCAGCGCCGCTTTTACGACATCCCAATCCGATGTAGTCAAGTTCTTCAGAGATGACTCCTGGGACGAAGTTGCTGCATACCGGCCGGTCGGTCCACCGACATCCCAGTCTTGCACCCCGCAAGTGACGGTCTGCAATGGCAGTGTAGTGGTGCATTTGTTTACGCCCTACATAAACGAACCTTACGAGATCACCAATGTTCGACTGGAAACAAGGACCAGTTCAAGCCAATCCTGGATACCGGGGTACGATGGTCCTTTTACGTGTCCATCTCACAGTTCGGGCAACAGTTTTTGGTATCGCCTTATCATCGATACTATTCACGGCTCGACGACATGCGGCGAGCACTATGTCTATGTGAATCCCTGGGACCCTTGCGACGATGGCGAAGAGTGGTAGGAGAATAGTATGAGGTTGACGATCCTAATTTATGTATCGGTGTTGCTGTTAGCTTCACAAGCTCTTGCCCAAGAAAAACACACGTACTCTTTCTATCGAGATGGCGATGGCAGTGTCAGCGCGCATGCCAAAGACCAAGCCGAGCTGATGCTCAGGTACGCGAAAGAGCACGGGCAGATTACTTTATGGCTCACGCTGAACTATTCATACAACGTCGATTTCGAGAACATGACGCCGCAAGAGCTAAACACTCAAGAAACAGAAGTCGCCCAGCGTCTTAATGAAATTCTCGCTCCATTGTTGTCCAGAGGGGATGCGTGGCATCCGGACTCTGGTGTATTTATTCGAGGGCCAGGTTGTACAGTGAGGGTGACGGCGAAAGGACTAAAACGATTGCTGCGTGACGGGCGGCTCTATCAAATATCGAGCTTTGATTAGCGGCTATTGCAGAAATCTGACGACAAGGCGCGATCCTGTCGCTCGGTGTCTGCAAAGTCGGAAACCGACGACTGCAACTAGAGCGCTAGCGCGACCAAAGCGAGTACAAGCAACGCCTTCGCCGTCCACGCCTCTACACTGGGATCACGGCGACGTTGTTCAATCTGGCCGAACTCGGGCGGTTGATCTGTGATCTGCTGCACCATCCGATATGGCCGATATGGGAACGAAATATTCCCGAACCTTTTGTTTGTACCCAAAATGATGAACTCAAGGTCAAGACGAGAGTCAGTAAGCCATTGTCTTAAGTTGGAAAAATGGCGCGCCCGGATACATTGACCGGCCGCTTCGCTGTCTCGTCGCCGCTACGCGGCTCCGTCTGTCGGCCGACTGCGTCGGCCTCGGTTCGAACTCCCGACCAAGCACACAGAAAGGCTGGCGCGGACGTTTGCTACAGTGCCAAAAAGTACTTGGTTCGTAGCCAGAATACTGATTGCCGATTTTCCTAATAAATATAGTAAGTTACTGCTTTAGTCTGTCCCATAGAATTCCACTGAAGGCCTTGCAAGCACCTGATTCAGCGCGTCTCCGCTGATCCCAATGGGACAGATTCAATCTTGTAATGAATACCCCATTGGGGTAGTCTTTATCCATGGAGCTCATCGAAACAACAGGGTTCTCAAGTATTAGAGAAAACTACTTCGATGACTCGCAGTTTCACATGCTGCAGCGCTACCTTATGGACCGGCCCGATGCCGGACAGATCATCAAAGGGTCCGGTGGAGTCAGGAAGTTGCGATGGGGACTGCAAGGAACAGGGAAACGCAGTGGCGTCCGAGTCATCTATTACTGGATTACTAAGGACCATCAGATTTTGTTCCTGACGGCATATGCGAAGAACGAAGCGAGTGATCTTTCTCGCGATGCGATCAAGGCTATGCGTGAAATTGTGAAAGACTTTTAAATAGAGATAGGAGACAGACATGGCGAAGCGAGACATCGGTGCTGAAATTGTCGCCGGTCTGAAAGAGTTTCGAGACAGGCCGGACAAGCTGAAGCGCTACGAATTTGAGCCAGCTGACGTAAAAAGTATTCGTCAGAAGTTCGGCATGACGCAGCAACAGTTCGCTGACTTCCTGATGATCTCAGTTCGAACGCTCCAGAAGTGGGAGCAAGGCGAGCGAGACCCAGATGGAGCATCTCACACGCTGTTGCGGGTCATGGAGAAAGAACCCGAGGCTGTAAAGCGAGCGTTGTACGACTGAATGTGTAAACCATGTGTCCGGAACGCGGCTACGCTGAATGGGACAATGGGACAGCGATTCGCACATGAATTCGCACATTAAAAAGGGTCAGTCACTTCCAAGTAACTGACCCTTTTTACTTTTTTGGCGCGCCCGGAGAGATTCGAACTCCCGACCGCCTGGTTCGTAGCCAACACGCCGATTGCGCGTTTTTCTCATAAAGTCAGTTATTTACGGCTCCTGGCTGTCCCATAGAATTCGTCAATTCACCGCGTAAGCCCCTGATTTTCCTCTTTCTCGTCGATCGCAATGGGACAAAGGTATGCACTGAAAAACAGGTACCATCTCCCTTGAAGATTATACTGAATTCGATATACTCCTTCGATGTCGGATAAGCCGCTTAAGGCCGTTCATTGGCACGGTGACTCGCTGGACGTCATCAGAAGATTTCCGCGGACAGTTCGAGTCGACATCGGTAGTGAACTCTATTTGCTGCAGCTGGGTGAAAAGCCTTTGCACAGTCGACCATTTGCCAGTGTTGGCCGCGGCGTTTGGGAAATTCGGGTCAAGGATCGCAGTGGTGCGTTCAGAGTTTTCTACGTAGTCCGTCGGCGTGACGGAACTCATGTGTTGCATGCATTCCAGAAGAAGACGCAAAAGACTCGTAAGTCAGATATCGAAATTGGCAAGTCACGCTATCAGGAGCTGCAGCGTAAGAAGTAGGTGAGCTATGACGAATGTAACGAAAGGAAATGTATTCGAAGATCTCGGATTTGATCCGGCAGAGTCAGCCGATCTTGCTTTGCGTGCCTTTCTCATGGCCGAGATTCGCAAGTTCATCGAGAGGAATAAACTGACTCAGGTGAAAGCTGCAAAGTTTTTTGGCGTCAAGCAACCGAAGATAAGCAATATCATCAACGGTAAAGTCGAGGAGATCTCTTCGGATTATCTGGTTGGCATGCTTGCCAAGACTGGCGGCGAATTCAAATACTCCTTCAAACAGCCAACCAAACGTCAGGCCGAGCAGCGATTGTCGGCTTGACCTGGTGATACCGAGTGCAGCTCCGCTGAATGGGCCAATGGGACAGCAACGTCGCATAGAAAAAATCCATTCTCCGCTAAGTGATTGGATTTTCTTTCAAAAATGGCGCGCCCGGAGA
>JAAUYH010002388.1_pt1 | contig 15057 bp, 12 predicted proteins | sample 7278061 | NCBI WGS metagenome assembly JAAUYH01 (sample SAMN14350203, study PRJNA611818) | marine sediment metagenome | isolation source: surface marine sediment (0.6m) | place: French Polynesia: Moorea | collected 2018-08
GTACCCATTACGATCAAAGTCTTGACTTGTAAACCTCTCAGCAAAATTTCTAAATCTGTGCCGAAAAAGCAGCTATAGCGTCTTTTAGAGATGGTATATTCTCCATTGCGGGGATATAATTCGGGATGAAAATCTGTGCCAGGCCAATTTTCCAAACAATGAACCGGTTCTACACCATCTAATTCCCGCCCAAAATCCACCATTTCTTTACGATGTACTTCTTGGGTATGAATAATGGGTAAACCGATTTCTCGGGCCGCAGCTAATACCTGTTTTGCTTTTGGTAAAACCGCCTCAGTTCCGACAAGTTGCAATGCTCCTCCATTAAAAACATCAGCCTGGAAATCGATAATTAGTAACGCCGTGCCACCGCGATCAAAATTAAAACATTTATTATTTATCATTTATCTTTATCCCATTGGTCAATTTTTTAATTGGTCAACACCCTACTGTTCTGCCCAGGGTAGGGCAAATTTGTAGAACAGCTTAAAACTATAGTCCAAAAGCAAGCCGATAATACCGATAACCACAATACAGAACAGTACTTTATCCGTATTAAGAAACCTCTGGGAATAAACAATTTTGAAGCCTAAACCATTTTGAGCCGCAATTAATTCTGAAATTACCAGGAAGTTCCAAGCACCTGCTACATTAACCCTCAGGGTATCGATAATACTGGGAATAACCGCTGGCAAAATTACCCGGAATACTAAATCAAAACGATTCGCCCCCAAAGTATAGGCCGCATTGAGCATTTCATTGGGGATAAATTTAACCGCATCGGCGATCATGATGGCATTATAAAAAACAATTCCTAGAAAAATAATCAAAATTTTAGATACTTCCCCTAAACCAGCCCAGAGAATGATGAGGGGCATAAAAGCGGCGATCGGCATATAACGCACTACCCCGACAATTGAGCCAAATAAACTTTCCATGCTGTAAAAAGTTCCCATTGCAATGCCCACGGGGATGCCAACGATCGCAGCACAGATAAAACCTGCTAAAACTCGACTAAAACTAGCGACGATATCGAGCATTAAATCTTCTGACTTAAACATCTCAATTCCCGCTTGCAACACTGCCGTTGGCGTAGGTAAAAATTGGGAATTAACTAATCCTTGGTAGCTGAGCAACGACCAGATAGTTAAGGGAATAATCAGCGCTATTCCCGTTAGCAACAATTTTAACCAACTAGGAAAACCCTGACGAATACTCCAAAAAACCGAAGGTTTGAGATAGGAAGGTTTGGGTTTATTCATTAGTAATTACAGTAATTACTTAGTAGCTTGAAAAGACTGAACGAATTTAGGTTCAATAAATGATGCCATGTCGGGAACAGCGTTAATTTGCCCTTGGGCAACCAGAAATTCTCCCATCGCCTTAAGAGAATTCAAGATATAAAGATCACTGCTAGGTTCTGACAACATTTTTAAATTAGCATCAGCATTTGGTAACTCAATTCCTTCTAAATCTGCAGCCAGCGCTTCGGGAGTCACTTCTAATTTTTTAGCTGCGATCGCAATTGCTTCATCTCGATTAGTTTCTAAGAACTCAAGAGCTTTAACAATGGCTCTAATAAAAGCTTCTACAGCTTCGGGATTAGCTTCGATATATTTACTATCAAAAGTATAAAAATCAGTTATTGCTGTAGGCATCTGGGATGTATCGTAGATAATTCTGCCATCAGGTTGAGCTTCGTCAGCCTGGGACAAAAAAGGAGCATAACTACTGGCAATCTCAACATTGCCTGCTTGATAAGCTGCTGCTGCTGTAGAGGCATCTGCATTAATAATTGTAATATCCTGATCGCTTAAGCCAACTTCTTTGAGTACTTGCAGCAAGAAAAAATGACCGACTGCACCCTGTTCGACAGCTATTTTTTTTCCTTTAAAATCAGCAATACTGGCGATACTATTACGAGCTAAAATGCCATCTCCCCCGGCAGAATTATCTTGTACTAAAACGATTTTAAAATCTTTCCCTTTATCTGCTAATAAAACTGCTTCTGAGGTTACAAGTGAAACACAACCATCAATGCGCCCAGCTAAAAATGCTGATACATAGTCAGTATTAGCAGCAAAAATTTGTAAATTGACATCAAGATTGGAGTCGGCAAAAAAGCCTTTTTCCTGAGCAATATAAAAAGGAGTCAAGCCAATCCAAGTTACTCCCCCCAAGGACATCTTCATCTTAGGAGCTGATTTAGCAACAGGAGCAGTTAGATTATGTAAAACCGTTCCGACAGCTAATCCAGTCATAAACTTGATCGTTGTGCGCCGAGAGAATAAAAATGGGTTTCTGTTCCAAGTCATAAAATACTTAATAAAAATTGATGTATTATTGGAGGCACATGCCGCATTCTTAGTTATTAGTAGCATACTACCATAATTATTTGTATTACATTGTTGTTTCGTAGCAAAATACGCGATTACATCTTAGAAGTATCAGATATTAGGACTGAAGCTCAATCAAAATCAAGCTTCTAAGCGATCGCAAAGTAAAGAAGCTCAATCTAACTTCAGAATATTTTTGTAAATAAATATTACGAAACAGCAATTTCCATTCAAATTATTAAGAATAATTAAGGAAGAGATTTGTTGTAGAAGAGGAAAGCCAAAAGATTGAGGTTTACCAAAACTTTGGCTAAATACTTTTGTCTATGACCAAAATTGTCTTCTAACCCGCGTCCATAATAAATGGAAAGTTGAATTGATGTCTCAAACGATCTAGTTTGATTCATCTCTAACCTGAGATTCGTTTCTTAATCAACTTCTGAATAGAACATTATTTCTGTATCATTAGCTACATTTCGCATTGGGAATTTCTGGTAAAAACTTTACTTAAATTCCTAAAGTCGTTTCATGGTAGTATCTTAATCATAAACATGTGTCCATATTCAAAACTCCAGTTTTGAAATAAAAAAGATAGATCCCGACTCGCGCCTTCCTTCTCTTGGTAAGCATTCCCTAGCGGAGGAAACCTTATCCGAAGGTGTATCCTTTAGGGCACCGAGGTCGCACAGCAGGGTCGCTCATAAACCTTTCCCCTTTAACATTTGCCCTGTCTTGGTGGGCGTTCCCCCAAACAATCATGAAAACTACAGGTTTCAAACTAAACGCGGTTTTATTTATGTTTTTTATAAACTTTTATCAGATTTATTCCTCTGACTTGTAATCGAATGGGGATAAATCGGAGGGATTTATCTGGAAGAACAAATAATAAAAGGATAATTTGCTTGATTGATGGAAAATGTAGTTATCAAACCGCTTGGTAAGGTTTTAGAACAGGCCGGATTAATTTCTGATTTGCACATTCGTGCAGCTTTAGATATTCAATCAAAAAATAATCAAGTTAAATTTGGGAAAATTCTGGTGTCTCAAGGAATAGTGAAACAAAAAACCGTAGATTTTTTTGCCGATCAATTTCCCAAGTTGTTACAGCAATCAGAAACCCAACCTCTAGGTTACTATCTCCAAGAAGCGTCTTTAATTGATTCAGAGCAGATTGAAATTTTACTCGAAGAACAAAAGCAGACAAAATTGTTTTTGGGGGAATTGATTATAGAGAAGGGATGGCTAACAAAAAAGACTATTAACTTTTTCCTGAAATACTTAGTACTAAACAAAAAATCGGTAAAATTATTATCACCTTCCCAACAAGAAATAATTAAATCTCTTAATTTAGAAACCAAAGCTGCTTCTCCTTATTATTTACTAAAAGAAGTCTTTAAATGGACAGGAGGGCATCCGTTATTAACCCGGGAAATTTGTCAAATTATTGCAAATAATAAGCAATTTATTCCTCAAGGCTTGGAGGCTAAATTTGTTGAAAAGGTAGTGCGAAATAATGTGATTAATAATTGGGAGACTCAGCAACTGGGAGGATATTTAAAAACGATAGAATATTATTTATTAAATAATACGACCTGTCCTCCTAAAAGTTTACTTAGACTATATCTGCAGATTTTGCAACAGGGAGAAGTCAGTAGCAATCAAAGTCTAGAACAACAAGAATTAATTAATTTGGGATTGGTAACTGAAAAAGATCATAAGTTAACGTTATCCAATCATCTTTATTCATCAATTTTTAGTTTGGATTGGGTTAAAAAGAAATTATCTGGCCTAAAACCACAATTACCACCTACGTCCCATCAAAACACAACAATTGTGGCCAACAATAAAAAAGTTTTAACGTCAAATGCACTTACAAATAAACCACTCCTTTGGGCAATCCTGTTAGGATTTTTACTATTTACACCCCTAGTAATTTTCTTCAGAGATTCGCAGTATCGACTTGCCAGCGAAAACAATAGTCTAAACGAGGATGTCACTCCAGAAAATAATAGTCTGAATGAGAATGTTACTCCAGAAAACAATAGTCTGAACGAGGATTTCGCTGTTCAGACAACTGCGGCGGCAAACTCTAACGCTACAGAGGATGTCAATCGCTTATCAAATGGCACAATTAACGTCTTAGGAAATACCTTCAGCGGTTATGCAACTCTGCGCAGTACGGCATTTCAAGACGCTCTTAATAAAAGCGGCATTACCATGCAATATGGTAATGAATTTGTCCAAGCGGAACTTGCTAAAGACCTAAATCAAGGCAAAGCAGATGTAATTCTCACCACTCTCGATCAGTTTCTGCTACACAAACCTCAAGGAAAAATTGTCGCGCTTATTGATCGAACGGTGGGAGCTGATGCCATTGTGCTTAACACCAACGAGTATCCCCAACTCAAGTCTTTAATTGACTTAGAGAACCTAGTTAAGCAAAAACAATCTCAGGGACAGCGACTGAAAATCATCTTTGCCGGAGATACTCCTAGTGAGTTTTTGGCAACAGTACTCGATGCCAAGTTTGATAACTTTGATCTTGCTGATTTCGATGTCATACGAGTAGACGACGCCACCACAGCCTGGGCACAGATGCAAGCTCCTCAGTCTAATATTGCTCTGGCCGTGCTTTGGGAACCTATGATCGCCGCTGCGAGACAAGAAGGAAACACTGTTTTATTGAGTAGTGCCGATTCGCCCAAAATTATCGTTGACTTAGCTGTTGCTTCTGATAGTATTTTGGAATCAAATCCTCAACTTGTGCAAAAGTTCGTCGAAAACTACTACCGCCAAATTGATTCTTCTGTACAGAATCGAGCTACGCTTCTAAGTCAGATTGCTGCTGATGGCGATCTAACTGAATTAGAAGCAGCCGCTGTGTTTAAGGGTATTCATTTTTTTACCTCTGTTGAAGCGCAAGATTGGGTGAAGTCGGGAACCTTAGACAAAAGAATTGGTTCACTCGCGGGAATCTTAGCACTATCGGGTCTTCTTGAGGAAATTCCTCCAGATTTTAAAGCCCTCTACAATGCTGATTTTATCAATTCTGCTGCCACTAAAACTAATAAGCTCATCGAGATAATCGGTCAAGATAACCCAGAATTAGCAATGCGACTTAAAGGAGCTTCCCTAGAAGCCAGCCCCTCCAATACGAAAAATTCTCAGGTTCAGGTGAAACAAGGAGCTGATATTGGCAATATTACTGTCGAGGGTGAGGTGCAATTTGCCTTTGGCTCTGCCATTTTAACCGAAGAAGGTAAACGAACATTGGACAAGTTAGCAACGGATATTGGTGAATTTAACCCCAATACTATTGCTATTAAAGTTCAAGGTCATACCTCAAAAACAGGCTCAGCTGACTTAAACCAAAAGCTTTCACAGGAGAGGGCTAATGTAGTTGCGAGCTATCTTAAACAAAAAAATCTCTCCCATAAATTTTTGGCTGAAGGATTAGGTTTTTCGCAACCTTTACCTGGAGTTGACCCAAGTTCTTCTCTTAATCAGCGTACTGTTATTCGCTTAGTTCGAATTGGCTCAGAAACTTAATCTATTATGTAGATTAGTTACTCTTCAGGATTCATATCAGTAATGAAGAATTTTATTTAAAAACTTTAAAGCGATCGCATAAGTCGGTTTAACTCCAGTTTGTCCTAAGCTTCCGGAAGCTAGGGTGCCGCCTGTGAGTAGGGGATTATCAGAAGCATAGTAAACATAACGCAAGATTACATGTTCGTCGATACTTCTTCTAATTTTGGCTGCTGCTTGAATTGCCTTTTGTAAATGGGCTCCTTCCATCTCTAACCCAACTACATTCCAAGAAGAACTTTTAAAATAGTTCAAAACATCGGCATTTTGCAGAGAAGTGCCCAATACTGTTAATAAAGCTCCTTCATGAACAGGAATTTCCGTTTCTTGAAAATCTTGTCTGGTCATTTCATTTTCAAAAGGATAGTTATCTGCTGTTCCTTCAAAAATATGAGCTGTCGGCAACATCAAATCTCCCTTATTCCCGACTAAAGTTCCCGCTTTTCCCATCACAGAAATCGAATATAAATTGAGCTTCTGGGATTGTCCTTCAGTTTTGTAAGGCTTGAGTAATTCATCGAACAACTCAAAAGCTTGCTCTCCAAATGCATAATCCATCACTAAAATCACTGGTTTATCTTCTTCAACCACTGCTCGATCGAGTTTTATCTCAGAAGACAGCAAATCAAGAGGTAACAAAGAAGTATCAAAAATCTGAACGTGAATATTGGTTCCCGCTCGATCTTCGAGGTAATACATTCCATGTTGTAGAGCAAATTTAAGCACTTCTTGGTTGAGAGCGACATTTTCTGTCATACTCAATTGGCGAGCAATTTCCTCAATGGTTACGCCGACTCCTAGCTTTTCCTGTAAGGCAGGAACAGCATAGAGGCAATTAACAATGCTGTGGAGATTAGCACTGATAATATGCAGGGGACGTTGCCATAAATTTTGCGACCAGAGAAATTGTTTAACTTCAGTGGCCCATTTTTCCCCATGAATATGATGACCAATTCGCTCCCGAAGCGCTGAACTAAAGGTAATTTGGCGATCATATTTTTCCTGCATCTCTTCCATGGCCACTCTTCCTAGCCAATAAACTATTTGGAACAAATTATTGTTGTCGGGCTCTCCTTGACGAAACCGACGTTCAGCAGCGACAGTTTCGGCAAAAGTGCGTCCTAATAAATTACTGGTATAAGAGATCGCTTGTTCTCTAACTTCAGTTTCAACTAAATAAGGAGTAGAACTTGGGGTAGATGTTGCTCCCAGAACTATCTTTTCTAGCTTTAACCATTCTTGGGTCGGCTGACCTTCATTTAAAGCATGGTCTCTGATTTTGTCAGCTTCGATGTAGAGAAAAGTTAGATGGGTAAGAATATCATAAATTTCGCTGCGTCCTCTGGTAACTTCGATGAGCATCGTTTCTTCATCGATACAATAGCAGTGACGACGACGCTTTGCGGGAACAATTTTTTCAAATCCCGAGTTATTATAGCCTTCGGCAGCAATCAGCTGAACAAAGCGACATTTTTCAATCCCTCTCGGTAGCCGAGCCATGACATAAGCGAGTCCGTTGAGTTCTACTTTTTCCGCATCGGTCATTGAGCCGTAAATTTCGGGCTGTAATGTCAACAGTGCTTCGCTCAAAGCTTCACCTGAAACCCCACCAGGTTTATAATGACCGCGAACAAAAAGATGGCGCATAATCACATAAATTCGCTCGATCGCGGCTCTCGATTCTTGAGCGCGGGAGCGAGGTGGAACTGATAAGCTGTTCAACATAAAATTTGCCAAGTTATGGCTGGTGGCAAAGGAACGGAAGACTTGTTACTTATTACTTATTAATTCTTATTACTTGCCGCTTGTTAACCAAAACGACCACTAACATATTCCATTGTGGCTTCTTCTTTGGGATTTTGGAAAATAACTTCTGTGCGATCGCATTCTGCTAAATAGCCTTGACGATTACCTTGATCTGTGGGTTTAACGTTAAAGAAAGCGGTGTAATCTGCGACCCGTGATGCTTGCTGCATATTATGGGTCACAATAACAATCGTATATTGTTTCTTTAGTTCATGAATTAATTCTTCTACCTTGAGAGTAGAAATTGGATCGAGAGCTGAACAAGGTTCATCCATTAGAACCACATCAGGCTGAAGCGCAATTGTTCGGGCAATACAAAGTCGTTGTTGTTGTCCTCCAGAAAGAGCTAATCCACTCTGATTGAGTTTATCTTTGACTTCATCCCAAATGGCAGCTTGGCGAAGAGAACGCTCTACCAACTCGTCCATATCGCCTTTAAAGCCATTAATTCTGGCACCAAAAGCAATATTTTCGTAAATTGACTTAGGAAAGGGATTGGGGCGCTGGAAAACCATGCCAATTCTGCGTCTTACTTGCACAGGATCAATATCTTTGGCATAGAGATTAGCATCTCGATAAGTAATTAAACCTTCTAAACGAAAAATCGGAATTAAATCATTGAGGCGATTATAGCAACGTAATAAGGTACTTTTCCCACACCCAGAAGGGCCAATAAATGCCGTAACTTGATTTTTTAAAACATCTAAATAAATACCTTTTAAAGCCAAAAAATCACCATAATAAACATTGACATTTTCTGACTGAAGAACTATTTCAGGCTGATTGTAGTTATTTTGTTCAGAGACCATAACAATTTACCTAGGAGATAAATACTTAATATTTAACGAATACTAGTACTAAAATGTACTTCAATCCAATTCTATCGAATAATGATTATCTAAGTCTTACTTTATAGTTAAGGTAAACCTTAACTTTTGCTTAACTAAAGCTTAAGTAATTACTGTATTTTAATAAACCTATTCTATAATGGGAGGTTGGATTCTGGTTCAATTGAATCAAACCCTTAAAACTTAATTACCCGAATATTTTCGCTAATTCCCGATAATCCGGGACGCAAACAGCAAATACCTCGCACAATTAAATCGATTTGAACTCCAGCTTGAGAAGCTTCATAGAGAGTGGCAATCATTTACTTCATCTGAAGATTTTTTACTAAAAAAGCCCATTTATCAGCTACTTCTTCAATGATTTTAGTGGTAGGTTTTCCCGCTCCATGCCCTGCTTTAGTTTCAATGCGAATCAACACTGGATTATTCCCCTCGTGAGCCGCTTGCAAAGCTGCAGCAAACTTAAAACTATGGGCTGGCACTACTCGATCATCATGATCGGCAGTCGTGATCATTGTCGCAGGATAAGCTGTTCCTGATTTGAGATTATGCAGCGGCGAATAACTATAGAGAGTGGAAAAATCTATTTCATTGTCAGGATTTCCATATTCGGCACACCAAGCCCAACCAATAGTAAATTTGTGAAAACGCAACATATCCATAACACCGACTGCGGGGAGAGCCGCGGCAAAAAGATCAGGGCGTTGGATCATACAAGCACCGACTAACAAGCCACCATTACTACCACCGGCGATCGCTAATTTTGTAGTTGAAGTGTAGTTTTGCTCGATTAACCAGCTGGCAGCGGCAATAAAATCATCAAAGACATTTTGCTTGCGCTCTTTCATCCCAGCTTGATGCCAAGCTTCCCCATATTCTCCACCACCTCGCAGATTAGCCGTCACGTAAATACCGCCCATTTCTAGCCAAACTAGATTGCTGACCGAAAAACTAGGAGTCAGAGAAACATTAAATCCACCATATCCATAGAGATAGCAGGGATTATTGCCATCTAGTTTGATGCCTTTTTTATAAGTAATAAATAAAGGAATGGCAGTCCCGTCTTTGCTCGGGCAAAAAACCTGTTCTGTAAAATAGTCTTCGGGATTAAAATCCACTTGGGGTTGACGAAAAATTTTACTCTCCCCAGTTACCATGTCATAGCTATAGATCGTCGCAGGAGTGGTAAAACTGGTAAAAGTATAAAAAGTTGTTGTGTCAGCTCTTTTTCCCGCAAAACCCCCAGCAGAGCCAATACCAGGTAACTCTATTTCCCTGATAAATAAACCCTCAAGATCGAATATTTTAATCTGCGATCGCGCATCCTTAAGATAAATCGTGACAAATTGATTATTCAGTAAGCCAACGCCCTTGAGGGTTTCAGAACTTTCAGGGATGATTTCTTGCCAATTATCTGGTTGCGGTTTTTCAAGATCAATGGCAATTACTCGACTGCGGGGAGCATTTAAATCAGTTTTCACCAAAAAGCGATCGCCATCATTGTCAATTACATCGTAACTAGCTTCAAATTCATTGATAAGTTCAATAACTTCACTCTCAGGTTGAGATAAATTTTTGTAGAAAACTAAATTTTTACTATCTGTGCCTTTCCAGACACTGATAACTAAATATTTACCATCTTCGGTAACTTCTCCCGCAAAGCCCCATTCTTTTTTATCGGGACGCTTATAGATCAAGACATCTTCAGCTTGTTCCGTGCCTAAGCGATGATAATAAAGTTCCTGAAAATAATTGACATCTTCTAGCTTAGTGGCTTCATTGGGTTCGGCATAACGACTGTAGAAAAATCCTTGATGATCTTTCGTCCAGGATGCTCCTGAAAATTTAATCCATTTGAGATGATCTGATAACTTTTCACCAGTAACGACATCTTTGACAAAATACTCAATCCAATCTGAACCAGCAGTTGATAAGCCATAGGCTAGATACTGACCATTATCACTGATGGCAATTCCTGATAGGGCAACTGTCCCATCTTCTGAGAATGTATTGGGATCTAGTAAAACAGAGGGTTCAGCGTCTAAGGATTCGAGAGTATAGAGTACATCTTGATTTTGTAAGCCGTCATTCTTGAAGTAAAAATAGCGCTCGCCTCTTTTAAAGGGACTAGAATATTTTTCGTAGTTCCAAAGTTGGGTTAGTCGCGACTTAATCTCTTCTCTATTAGAAATCTGGGATAAATAATTTGTTGTTACTTTATTTTGGGCTGTTACCCAAGCCTTGGTCGCCTCTGAATCAGGATCTTCCAGCCAGCGATAGGGATCTTTAACTTCTATGCCATGATAAATATCGCTTTGTTGTCCTTGATGAGTGGGAGGATAAGAGAGACCTTGACCGGAAGATGACATGATAGCTGATGGGAGTGATATGTGCTAACTACTGATTCTATAGCAATTCTCATGCTGTTTAGTTACATAAAACTCTGCTTGAGGACAATGTTATCCACCGAAAATAACTGCATCAGGAATCTCATAGCGCTCCTCACCAATGCGGACAAGGCTCAAGTCACCTTGTTTTTCAACGCTAAATTCACCTGGATCTGCCTGATTCATATCGTAACCAGTAGCTTTTCCATTTTCGAAGAAGATCGCGCGAGTTCGTCCGTCCAGTTTTGTTATTGTAACGATGCCGCTTCCATTTCCTTCACGGGTAACGCCAAAAAAACAAGAGCCTGTGGGCTGCGAAGTAGTCATAGCGCAGGGAATGTTACCAGTTGCGTTGAAATTGCTTCCCTCCACTAAAGCATCATTATCGTAGATGTTTTCGCTAGAATTGGCTGAACTATTACCGGCTTCTGTGATAATCATCTCCAGACGGTAGTTGGCAATCTCATTGCGACGGGCTGCACTCCGCATCATATAAACTCGAACCCTATAGTCACCGCTCTTTGGAATAATGCCTTCATATTGGTTCTCTCCTATGGAACCGTTGAACATGGCCACCTCGTTTTCCCCTGGCATGAAAATATTAAAATAGTTGCCAGTATTATCGGTTGCCATACTGACATTCATGTACTGCCCTTCTCTAGCACCAAGAACATAATCTGCTATCTCATAACCAGTAATTGAGCTTTCAACTATGGCACTGTTGGCACCTCGGACAAACTGAACCCGTTCTTTGCGAATTTCAGTTTGTCCGAAAGCTGGGGTAATGGTCAAGGTAGGTGAACTAGTCAATGTGAATAGCAATAAACCATAGAAAATTCTCTTCATTATTTATTGATTCTCTCAGTGATTCAGGGAAAATTGATTTACAAGTACTTTATTGAGTTTACACTGAGATTTATTACCCTACTTTTACTTAATCCTCATTTCTCATTACCTTGTTCCTAAACTATGACTGTTCAAAAAATCCGTGCTGAACTAATTAATCCAAATAACTTCCAACCCTATGGGCAATTAATTAATGCCTCGAAAGATGGCAAAACCTACGATCATCTAGATGCTCAACTCAAATTAGATAATGGAATCCCGCGCTTTTATATCATGCGATTACATGAGCGGGGGCGCAAATTTCATAAAATTACTCGCCACAATCTTTGTACCCAATGTTTAGGTTCTCTAGAAGGGAAAACTTGGTATCTTGTGGTGGCACCACCATCAACAACTCCCCAGCCTAATTTAGAAGCTATGGCTGCTTTTAGGATTCCGGGGAATTGTTTTATTAAATTAGAAGTGGGAACTTGGCACGCCGGGCCTTATTTTGATGATGATATGGTAGATTTTTACAATCTGGAGTTGAGCGACACTAATGTGGTAGATCATTTCACTTACAATTTTGCTACTCAGCAAGATCTAGAATTTGAAATCATTGATTGAGTAAATACTTTGGTAGACAAGAGTTCGACAAGTTGTGTTTAGGAACTTGTTAACTGATAACTGTTAACAGATAACTGTTTAACCCCTGCTCGATCCAGGATTTGAGGAATTAATTCTTCCCGTTTAACCGCCATCAAATGAACACCTTGGCAGATGTCTTTAGCTTGTTTTACTTGTTCTGCTGCGATCGCAATACCTTCTTCTAGGGGGTTTTCTGCATCGGCGAGCCGTTGAATAATCGAGTCAGGAATATTAACTCCTGGGACGCAACGATTAATAAATTGGGCATTTTTAGCCGATTTTAACAGAAATATCCCAGCTAAAATTGGTTTATCGCTAATAGAGGCAATTCCTATCATAAATTTCTCTAGACGATCAAAATCTGTAATCATCTGACTTTGGAAAAATTGCGCTCCTGCTGCGAGTTTTTTTTCAAAGCGACTTTGCAGTCCTGACCAACTTTTTAACTGAGGATCGACAGCCGCACCAGCAAATAATTCGAGGGGTTCATCGGGTAAGGGTTTATCGTTAAAATCAAATCCCTGATTCAGTTTGCCAATTACCTTGAGTAACCGTACTGATTCTAATTCAAAGACTGGTTTAGCCTGTTTGTGATCTCCAGCTTTTACCGGATCTCCTGTCAGAGCCAGGATATTTCTAATTCCCAGAGCCTGCGCTCCCATTAAATCTGCTTGTAAACCAATAACATTGCGATCGCGACAGGCCATCTGACATACGGGCTCGATGCCATGTTTTAATAAAATTACCGATGCCGCCAGAGAAGACATTCGCAACACAGCCCGACTACCATCAGTAATATTAACGGCATGAACTCGATCTTTTAACTGTTGCGCCATCTCCAACATCCGCGTCGGATTGCCCCCTTTAGGAGGCGCGACTTCAGCAGTAATTAAAAATTCTTTATTAGATACAGCATTCTGGAGACGACTAGTCATAGTTTATTGATACTTATAGTTGTTGTATTATCTCTTTAATAACCTATATATTCTATGGGTGGGGTAAAAAACCCAAAGCATTTTTAACTCTTGCTAGGGTAGCGTTGGCTACTTCGTCTGCTTTAGCTGCACCGTCGCGCAATACGGAGTCGAGATAATCCTGATTATCCATAATTGCTTGATATTTATTTTGGATTGGTTCTAATGCCGCGATCGCGGCATCTGTTAATAATGGTTTAAACTGCCCCCATCCCATATCTTGGCATTCTGTGGCGACTTCCTCTTTAGTTTTTCCTGATAATAGTTGATACAAGGTAAGTAGATTATTACATTCAGGACGTTCTGGGTCATCAAAGGCTAATCCTTTAACGGGATCGGTTTTACATTTTTTGATTTTCTTTTTAATCGCGTCGGGAGGATCTAAGAGATTGATGCGACTCAATTCTGAAGGATCTGATTTGGACATTTTTTTCGTTCCATCAGTCAAACTCATCACCCGTGCACCTTGTTGACGAATTAAGGGATCGGGAACTTTGAGTACGGGCTCTTTTTTCTTGCCAAACTTGTCGTTAAATCTGATAGCGATATCCCGAGTCAATTCTAAATGTTGTTTTTGATCTTCTCCCACTGGAACTTTGTCAGCATTGTAGAGCAGGATATCTGCTGCCATCAATACAGGATAATCGAGTAACCCCACACTGACATTTTCTCCCTGTTTGAGAGCTTTTTCTTTAAATTGGATCATTCTCTCTAACCAATTGAGAGGTGTAATGCAGTTTAGTAACCAAGTTAGTTCACTATGAGCCTTGATATGGGATTGGACAAAGATGTTGGAGCATTCGAGATCGATTCCGCAGGCTAAATATAAGGCAGCCATTGTCAGGGTATTATCGGCTAAAGCTTTGGGATCGTGGGGTACAGTGATCGCATGCAAATCTACCACGCAAAAGAAATTATCATATTCTTGTTGAATCTCGACCCAATTACGGATTGCTCCTAGATAGTTACCTAAATGTAAGTTTCCCGTAGGTTGTACTCCAGATAATACTCGCTGTTTGGTCATCTTGTTCTAAATTTGGTTTGTTTAAAAAAATTTAAGAGATTAGCCACAATAGATAAGTATTACACGAAATGTTTTAAAGCTTAGAGGCAACAACTTAATGTAACTTTAATCATCATCTGGGGGTAGGTCGTATGGAGGTATATTGCTTTGAGGGTTTGAATTTTACCACTGCCTGATGCACCGATTGCTACGATATGCCCATTGGGTAAGGTTTCACCGATTCCAGTAATAACCCTCTCCTAAATGGATTCCTTCACCTTCTGTTGATGGGGTGTTGTTGGTTGGTAGGGGTTTAAGGACGGGTATAGGTAAGGGTTTTTCTTTCCTGGCGAACATTGATGAGGTATTAGTTATGGGGTCTAATATCTGTTGTCGGTTATGGTGGAAGTTTGTGCCGTGATCTAACACAGATGGAATAGAAATGTCAAAAATTGGTTTCTGCGATTAACCTATAAGTTAGTTTAAAGTTCTACTAAATTATTGTATTCAACATTTTACATCCCCATATGATCGGACATATCTATCGGACAGAAATCTAGAATTTATTTTTGGAGTGATCGATCCATTAATTAATGATTTTTGGGGATTATATGCTGTAGATTTTCATGAAGAAGATGAAAA
>JAAUYH010078157.1_pt1 | contig 15057 bp, 2 predicted proteins | sample 7278061 | NCBI WGS metagenome assembly JAAUYH01 (sample SAMN14350203, study PRJNA611818) | marine sediment metagenome | isolation source: surface marine sediment (0.6m) | place: French Polynesia: Moorea | collected 2018-08
GGGCCTGCCGGACCTCAAGGACCGGCCGGCGCGGATGGCGCCCAGGGACCCGAGGGACCAGCCGGTCCTGCCGGACCACAGGGTCCCGCTGGTGAAGACGGCGCGGCCGGACCCCAGGGCCCACAAGGACCGGCCGGCGCGGACGGCGCCCAGGGACCCGAGGGACCAACCGGTCCCGCCGGAGCCCAGGGACCGGGTGGCCCGCAGGGTCCTGCCGGCGTCCTCGGTTTCTACATGCGCGAGGTAACTTCACCGTTCACGCCCGACTTCACCCTCGTGACGGTGGAAGCGGTCTGCGATCCGGGCGACGTCGCCACCGGCGGCGGACACAAGTTCGCCAACGCGCAGACTGGCTGGCTGGTGTCCACCTCCGCGGTGCCTACCGGCGAGAACGATCGCTGGGTGGTGCAGGCCACGCATCGCGAGGACGGACCGCAGCAGATCACCTCGCAGGTCATCTGCGCCGACCTGCAGTAAGGGTCAGTTCGGGCCGGCGCACGTTCAGGCGTGCGCCGGCCCTTTTGCCGCCGATGGTCGGCGGGCTGCGTGCTACGACTGGGTCGCCGCCTGCTTTTTGCGCGCGGCCTCCAGCAGGGCGTCGGCGGCCTCTTTCCGGGCCATCAACTTCTTGCGATAGCGCGACTGCACGATGTCCGACGCGATCAGAACCCCGATGACGAAATAGAACGTGGTCTTCGTCATGGGCACGATGTCCTGGCCGAACAGCTTCATGTGCGCCAGGTGCCCGCCCTCCGTCACGAGCATGATGCCGACCACGAACAGGATGAACAGGCCCATCACCTCGTACATCCGGTTTTTCTGAAGGAAGTCCGAAACGCGGTCGGCCAGCCAGATCATCAGCGCGCCGCCGATCAGGATGGCGGTGGCCATCACCCAGAAGGTGTCGGTGAGGGCGATGGCGCTCAGGATCGAATCGAAGGAGAACACCAGGTTCATGGCCACGATCCAGAAGATGATGCTGGCCACCGATCGCGGCTTGCGGTCGCCACCGTGCATCTCGTCCAGCACCATCATGTGCATGATTTCCTTGGTCGCCGTGTAGAGGATGAACACGCCGCCGAACAGAACGATGAGCGCGTGGAAGTTGATGCTGGCTTCGACGACGTCCTGGACGTGGAACTCGACGAAAGGATTCTGGAAGTACTGGATGACGCTCAATAGCAGGAACAGCAGCGCAATGCGCAGCACCACCGCCATGCCGATGCCGAGACGCCGGACGTAGGCCTGCTTCTCGGGCGGCGCGCGCTTGGACTCCAGCGAGATGTACAGGAGGTTGTCGAAGCCCAGCACAGCCTGAAGCAGCGTCAGCAGGGCCAGCGTGATCAGGTTGTCAACGGTGAAGATCGCTTCCATTTCAAGGCCTCAGTGTCAGGACGGTGTAGACTGGCCGGGCAGTCTGTTGAAAGAAACGGCTGTCGAGTCATTGCGAGCGAAGCGCGGCAATCTCCGTCAACCGCCACTCCAGCGTTCGGAGATAGCTTCGTCGCCTCCGGCTCCTCGCAATGACAGGCGGCGTGTGCTCACAAGGACTCTAGTATTTCCCGAGCGCGTTGATGAACCACCCCTTGTGGTCGTAGTCGAGATCGGTCAGGTCGTCGGAGAAATCGGTGAAGTTGTAGCCCAGACCCAGCTTCAGGTGATCGCCGAAGTGGCGGTCCACCGCGACGAGCCAGCCGGTGCGGCTGCTGTCGGCTTCGTCGACGTCGATCCAGCGGTACTCGACGATGCCGTCCCAGCGGCGAATCAGGTGATAGCGACCGCGAACCGCCGCGAAGGTCGCGGTGCTCTCGAACCAGTCGCCGCTGTCGCGATCGGTGCGCAGTTCGCCTCGACGCCAGGCCAGCTTGGCGCCCAGTTCCCAGGGCCGGCTGATGCGGTAGATGCCTTCCATCGACAGCACGTGCGAGCGCTGGTCGGTGCCGCTGCGCACCTGCGACAGCCCCGGCAGGTCGTACAGGTAGGTGTACTTGCCGAGCAGGTTCCAGCGGCTCGAGTCCACCGGGCGGTAGGCGGCGCCGAGACCGGCCTCGACGAACTGGGCGTTGTCGTCACCGTCATCGGGGCGTTGATCCTCGGTCTCCGACCAGTTGAGTCGTCCCAGCAATCGCCAGTCGTCGTTGATGCGGTAATCGGCCCTGTTGCTCGTGAGCAGTTGCCGAAGGTCCGAGGCGCCGTTTTCGTTGCGGTATTCGACCCGCGACGTGAACTGGAACCGCTCGCCGCGGAATCCTAAGCTGCCGGTCGCCGTGTCGCGGTCGATGGCACCGTCTGCCGTCTCCAGGTCGCCGCGCTGGAACGACAGGCCGGTGGTCCAGCCCGGCAACGGCGCGAAGTCGAGACCGAAGACGTGCATGACGCCTGACTGACCTTCCCGCTCGGAGAACTGGCGTTCACTGAACAGCGTCGTCTGGTCACTCAGCCGCGAGCGGTAGCCAACGGCGAACTGCGTATCGGCCAGCGTATCGGTGCGGTCGGCCGACTGCGTGTAGGTGCCGTAGAGCTGGTGCACGTCGTTCACCTTGTAGTCCAGCGACAGCAGCGCGCCCTCGCCCCGGTGACCCGAGCTGTACTCGCCGGACAAGGCCAGGCGTTCGCCCATGCGAACCACCGCGCCCACCGTCCCCATGTCGTTGTTGTCGTAGTTGCCGTCGTCGTTGGCCAGCGTGACCTGCGCGCCGGCGTACACGTCAACGCTCCTGTTCAGGCGATAGGAGTAGCGCAACGCAGCCAGTGTGCCGTCGTTGTCCGGAGCGGACGTTGCAGAAACCGGCACCGACGCCGCAGCCGCCAGCGCACCGCGTTCTTCGCTGACATGGCGCACCTCACCGGACACGGTGCTGCGGTCACTCAGGTAATAGTCGGCACGCACACTGAAGGCCTGCTCCTCGATGGCGTCCTCGCGATCCACGACGGCGAAGTTGGCGGCGGCGTCGATGCGGTCGGTGAGCTGGCCGGCGAACTCCACGCCATACTCGCTGGTGTCGACACCGTCGTCGCGGCGAGCCACCGAGAACTGGTCGTCGATGCGCCGGTACCAGGCGCTCGTGACCATCTCGCGTTCGGTATCGAGCAGTTCGCGGCTGTTGACGCGCGCCTCGACACCCCAGGCGTCGCCGGAACGATCGGCGGCGGCATTGGTAATCGAGTCGAAGGTCAGGCCGCCGTCGTCGGAGAACCAGCGGTCGGTCTGCGACGCGTCGGAGCCGGCGAACTCGGCCTTCACGTAGCTGCCTTCGGCCATCTGCCAGGTGGCGTCGACGCCTGCGAGTTCGTAGTCCTCGTCGTCGCGGGCCTCGGTGATCCAGGTGCCGCCCACCGCCAGGCGATCGCCGAACCAGCGCTTGCCGCGGGCGCCGTAGGACACCTTGTCGGCATTGAAGCCGCTCGGGATGTACTCGTAGTCGGCGATGAGCACCATGTCATCGCCGTCCAGCGGTCCGTCTTTCACCAGGCCGGGCGACAGCAGTCGCGCCACCTGCATCAGGGGCCGCGACAGGATCACGCGACCCTGGAGTTCGTCCACCTCGTAGTCGACGCCGCGTGTGAGAACGACGTTGTCGCGCACGCGCTGGCTGTCGCGGTCGCGAATTTCCACGCGCAGCTTGTCCGATCCCGGCAGAAGGTCGGTGTGCCGCAGGTAGTACAGGCTGCCGCCGGTGCCGACGAACTCGCTGTGGCCGAGCGCCGTTTGCGCCTCCGACACGAACACGATGGCGTCGTTCTTCGCGTCGCCGCGACTGGTGGTGGCCAGGCTCTGGTGCGAGAACATGGCGCCGTACAGGCTGCGGTTGTACTGGCCGAATTCGGTGCCGGTGATGCCGGTGTGGAAGTTGCCCCAGGTGGCGCTGGACTTGTCCCAGTCGGCGCGCAGGTACAGCCGGCCCATCGAATCGGTATCGCAGAATGTCGTGCTGTCGTCACCGTAGACCGGGTAGTACCGGTCCGGATCGAGGCGGCGGAACACGTCCTGCGGGTCTTTCTCGTCCAGGTTGCCGAGGATGTCACCCAGTTCTTCCTCGGTGGTGTCGAGCTGCGCCGTCACCAGGTATTTGCCCTTGAGCTTGCCCTTCAGGTAGAACGCCAGCCGGCCTTCGACCAGGAAGTCCTCTTCGTAGCGGTCGTCCGCCGCCAGCGGTTCGATGCTGCCGCCGATGTCGTTGTCGGACAGGGTGAAGTCGGCCAGCGCCACGATGAACATGTGCTTGCCGTCGACCTCGACGGGCAGGCTGGCGCGGTCGCGCACCTGGCCCTCGGCGTTCAGGAAATCCAGCGCGAAGTCGTGGCTGCCGACCGGCAGCAGGTACTCGACCGCGAACGACCCGTCGATGTCCAGCGGCAGCATCTCGCCGTTGATGGCCAGGCCGGCGTTCGGACCGACGCCTGCGCCGTGCAACCGCACCCGGCTGCCGTGCACGGGGATGTTCTGCTGCTCCAGGTGGTTCTGCCCGTAGACCGCCGCCAGCGTGTGCGCCGAAGCCTGCGCGCTCAGGTCCCGCACGCCGTTATCGAGCGGCGCGGTGGTGCTTCCGTTGCGCTGCATGCGCGTGCGCATCAGGTACTCGGCCCGCTCCAGGCTGTCGGTGACAGGCACCGCCGTGCCCGTAGTCGGATCGACGAGCTGCATGGCCGGGGCCGACTGCTTCATCATCCGCACCCGCTGCCCCGTAATCGACAGCTCCACGCGACGGTTGCGCGCCCGGCCGACGGCCGTGTCGTTGCTGGCCACCGGCTCGGCGGCCCCGCGACCAATCGCTGTCACCGCGGACTCCGGCACGCCCAGGGCCCGGGCCACGTAGTCGGCCACGCTGCGCGCACGGGCTTCCGACAACACCTGGTTGTTGGCGAACTCGTGGCGGTTCTGCGGCGCGATGCGAATGTTGTCCGTGTGGCCGACGGCGGTGATGCGCACGCCGCGCAGCCCGCGCCACTGTTCGATGATGCGATCCAGCTCGGCGCGATCGTCGGACTTGAGCGCCGTCTTGCGCGTGTCGAAGCGTGGCGTCAACGTGTAACGCTTCGCCTCGGAGGAGGACTGCTCTGCCGGCGGCTGCAGCACAAGAACGTTGTCACCCAACGGGCCCCCGGTCGGCAGCAGCGCCGGGGCGGCGATCGTATCGGCGGCGCCGGAGCCGGCCGGCACCACGCCGCGATCGGCCTCCAGGCGATACTCGGCCTGGCCGACTGCGCGCATCGAGCGCAAGCTCGTGCGGTCTTTTTCGCCGCCGGCACCCATGGCCGTCACTCGGTACAGCAACTCGTCGCCCTCGCGCACGGGCCGGCCGTCAACGGCACCGTCCCAGGTGGCCCGGGCATAGCTTTGCACCGGCACAGAGATCGTGGCGATCGGCCGCGTACGATCGATGTCGCGTGCGTGGAAGACGTCGAGCACCAGCTTGTCGATGAACGCCGGGTAGTTGGCATACACGTGGAACGTCACGGGTGCCGCCACCCGGCCGCCGGCGGCCAGCGCCAGTTCGGGTCCGTGTATGGCCAGGCGCGGCTCGACGATGGCCGGGTCTTCGGTGGCCCACACGCTGCCGCCGCCGGGCAGCCGCACCTTGAACCGCGCCGTCACGTCGACGCGCCGGTCGTCCTGCGCCGCAAACACCGTGTCGCCGGGCGCCGCCGGGCGCGGGCCGTCGTGGGTCACCACCTCGATGGCGTAGCCGTCGGGCGTGACGCACGAATCGATGGTGCACGCGGCATCCGCCGCATGGGCGGTGCCGACGAGCAGGCCCAGTACCGCCGCTGCACCCCGCTGCAGCCAGCCAGGTCGCTCGCCGCGCTGATCGCCCCGTTGCGCAGTGGGCTCGGTACCGGGAGTGGCTGGCACCTGGCCGGTGCGGATCTCCACGTTGCCGATCATGTCGTCACCCAGCAGTTCCCTGAGCAGCTCGTACACCTTCCTGGCGCGCTTGAGCGGCAGGTCCGCCGGAGTCGCCGGCACGCGAATGCTGCGTTCCACCAGCCGCGTGCCGCGCACCGTCACTTCGACGCGACGGTTTTTGGCCCGACCCTCGGCGGTGGCGTTGGACGCCACCGGCTGATCCGGCCCGCGGCCCTCGACCACGAGGGCACCGTCGTCGAGGCCGAGGCGCTCGGCGAGATAGTTCGCGACGACGCGGGCGCGCGCTTCGGACAGCACGTAGTTGTTGGCAAACTCGCCACGGTTCCGTGGCGCGATGCGCACGCTGGAGGTGTGGCCGATGGACACCACCTGCACGTCGGTCGCGTCGCGCCACTCGCGCGCGATGCGGTCGAGATCCGCCCTGTCGCCATCCGACAGGGTGGTGCCGCGAACGGCAAAGCGCGGCGTGAGCGTGTAGTCGCTGGCGCGGGACTCGGCCACCTGCTCGCGCCGCACGGTCTCGCCGGCGCTGGCGCTGCCTTCGATGACGAGCACGCCACCGCCGTGCTCGCGCAGCCTTCCGGCGAGTTGCTCGAGCAACGGCCGGTACTCGGCGCGCACCTCGTCGCTGCCCTCGTTGAAGAAGATCTCGCTGATCTTCACCTCGATCCACTCGCAGCACGGGCCCGCCTGGTGCGGCAGACGCACGCCGAAGTCGAAGCGGTTGAGCAGGCCCTGCGTGATGCGCTGGACGCGCGGGTTCTCGGTCGTGAACTCGGCGCCATCGGGCAGCGTTGCCGCGTCGACCTTGACGATGAAGTTGCGACCGCGCTCCATCAGGCCGCCGTCGACGGCGGCGATGTGATAGCGGCCGTTGGCGTCGGTCTCGATGACCAGTCCCTCGACCGTTGCCAGGCGCACGCCCGGGATGCCTTCCTCGCCCTCGTCCTGCCAGCCGTCGCCGTTCAGGTCGTTGAACACCTTGCCGACGATCGTCGTTTCCTCGAAGTCGGGGTCGGCGACGATGGTGACGGTGGCCGTAGCCTCGTTGCCGACCACGCTGCCGGCAACCAGCGGCGTTACGGTATTGACGTAGTCGCCCCTCGTGACGCCCGCACCCACGCGCAGCATGTAGCGCACGGTGGTCGATTCGCCGGGACCTAAGTCGATGCCACCGAACACCACGGGGCGCTGGCCAGTGACGGTGACGTTGGTGGTACCGTCGCGCCGCGCCGAGTCCTCCACATAGGTGAAGCCGGCCGGGATGCGGTCGCTCAGCTCGATGCCGGTGACGGTCCGGTTGCCGCTGTTCTCCGCGGTGAGCGTGTAGCTCGCGAGGTCGCCGGTAACGAGCTGCGGCCGGTCGGCCCGCTTGGTCACGCGGATGGTGGCGAAGGCGCTGACCGGGTCCAGCGGTACGTGGTTGTTGATGACGTCCGGATCGCCGGTCGAGATGGTGAAGTCGAAGTAGTACAGCGTCGAATCGCCGGCCTGCGGCGCGGTGAACACGGGCGCAACGGCGAAGGGATCCGGCAGACCCGTCAGCACCAGCGGCCCGGCGGCGGGCGCGATGATCTGCGACGGCGCGGGCAGATAGCCGTCGGGTGCGTCGGCGCTGATGGTGTAGGTGCCGCCGGACGGGCAGGCCGGGTCGGCGCCCAGCACCAGGTCGAAGCGGTAGACGCCGTCCGGTCCGGTCACCTGGTCCTGCTGGCCGGCCAGCACACACACCGCCGGGAGCGGTGCCCCGGACGGTCCGCTGATCGTCATCGTGACGCCCTCGATGGGCGTGCGCTCGACCGAGTCGTACACGACGCCGCTGGGGTCCACCGGCAGGTTCTGGTCGATGACGCTCGTTCCCGGCGGCAGCGTGATGCCGTCGATGGCGCCGAACACCGCGCCGCTGTCGGGATGGCGCAGAACGATCGAGTAGCCGCTGCCCGCGGCTACGCCGGCAAAGGCGTAGGTGCCGTCCGGCGCGGTGGTAGTGGTCGCGACGACGACGCCGTCCTGGACGAGCTCGACGGTCCAGTTCTCCACCGGGTCTTCGTCGGCATCGAACACGTCGTCGGCGTCGGCATCGAGCCACACGTTGCCTTCGACACTGGCCACGGCCTGCACGGTGATCGTGACAGCGGCCACGTCGGTGTTGCCGTCGTCGTCGACGATCGTGTAGGTGAACGTGTCGACGCCTGTGAATCCGCTGTCCGGCGTGTAGGTCACGGTGCCGTCGGGGTTAAGCACGGCCGTGCCGTTCGCGGGCTGCGTAACAGCCGACACGGTGAGCGGATCGTCGTTGGGATCGGTGTCGTTCGCCAGCACATCCAGCGTGACAGGCGTATCGAGTGGCGTGGTGTCCGCGTCGTCGATGGCCTGCGGGATGTCCGGGCTGACGATGACCGTGACGATGGCCGTATCCGTGTTGCCGTCGGGATCGGTGATCTCGTAGGTGAATGTGTCTGTGCCGGTGAAGCCGGCGTCCGGCGTATAGGTCACGGTGCCGTCGGGATTGAGCACGACGGTGCCGTTCGCCGGATCGCTCAAGGATCCCGGTACGACATTGAGCTCGTCGTCGTTGGGATCGGTGTCGTTGGCCAGCACACCGATCACCACCGGGGTCGCCGGCGGCGTCACCGCGCTGTCGGCCACGGCGGTGGGCGTATCGTTGTCCACCACCACTGTGACGGTGGCGGTGTCGCTGAGACCGTCTTCGTCGACGATCGTGTAGGTAAAGGTGTCGGTGCCCGTGAAGCCGGCGTCCGGTGTGTAGATGACCGTGCCGTTGGGTGTGAAGGTCACCGTGCCGTTGGCCGGCTGGGTGACGCTGTCGACGGTAATCGCCTGGCTCTGCGGATCGCTGTCGTTGACCAGCACCGGTATCGATACCGGCGTGTCCACCGGAGTCGCCGCGCTGTCGTCCTCGGCCACCGGCGGCGCCGTGCCGACCACGGTGATCGTGACCGCCGCCACGTCGGTGTTGCCGTCGTCGTCGACGATGGTGTACGTGAGCGTGTCGACGCCGGTGAAACCCGGGTCCGGCGTGTAGGTCACCGTGCCGTCGGGGTTCAGCACCGCCGTACCGTTGGCCGGCTGGGTGATCGCCGATACGGTCAGCGGGTCGCCGTTGGGATCCGAATCGTTGTCGAGCACGGACACGGTGACCGGCGTGTTGACGGGCGTCGTGTAGACATCGTCGAGCGCCTGGGGAATCTCGCCGCTGACGACGACGGTGACGATGGCTGTGTCCGTATTGCCGTCGGGGTCGGTGATCTCGTAGGTAAACGTATCCGTCCCGGTGAAACCCATGTCGGGCAGGTAGGTCACCGTGCCGTCGGGGTTGAGGACAACGGCGCCGTTGGCCGGGTTACTCAGGGATCCGGGCACGACGCTGAGCGGATCATCGTTCGGGTCGGTGTCGTTGGCCAGCACGTCGATCACCACCGGGGTCGCCGGCGGTGTCACGGCGCTGTCGGCGATGGCAGTGGGCGTGTCGTTGTCAACGACCACGGTGACCGTTGCCGTGTCCGTGCCGCCGAAGCCGTCGTCGATGGTGTACGTGAACGTGTCGGTGCCGGTGAAGCCGGCGTCCGGCGTGTAGATGACCGTGCCGTCCGGCATGAAGGTCACCGTGCCGTTGGCCGGCTGCGTGACACCGGTGACGGTGAGGTCATGGCCGTTGGGATCGGCGTCGTTGGCCAGCACGGGGATGGCCACCGGGGTGTTCACCGGCGTGGCGGCGCTGTCGTCGACGGCCGTCGGCGGCGTGTTGCCGACCACATCGACATCGGTCAGCACGGCGGTACCACCGGTCGATGTCAGCGCGTCATTGTAGGTCACCGTCAGCGTGTGACCGATCTCGGTGTTGAACACGCCATCGTCGTCGGTGCCGGCGCTCGTGCCCAAGACCGTATCCACGGTGGCCGTGAACAGGCCCGTGTCCGGGCCCGTCTCAGCGAGCGTCAGGGTCTCGCTTTCGCCCGTGGTGTCGTTGACCACCACCACGACCACCGTCTCGGCGACGCCCGGATCGGTGTTCAGGTCTGCGTCGGCGACGCTGACATCCAGCGTGTCGCCCGGCAGGCTGGCGTCGGTGATGTCCACGATGGCATCGACACCCAGCATCAGCGTGACAGACGTTTGTTCGTCGTTGTCGCCCGGACCGTCGCCCTCGGGATCCGGGTCGTTGCCGTCGGTCGACTGGTCGCTGACCGGCGTGCCCGCCGGCGTCTGGCCGGTCGCGACGACGGAGTTGTCGTACGGCCCGGGATTGGTTCCGGGCGTGAAGGTCACGACCAGCTGCGCCGTGCGCGTCTCGCCGGCGTTGATGATCTCGGCGCCGCCCAGCATGTTGGTGTCCGTGACGCCGTCGAAGGCCGGGTTGACCGTGAAGTCGGCGCTGGTGAGGTCGTCCTTGATGAAGCTCTGCGCGCCGGCGAAGGTGGCGGCCAGGTCTTCCTCGAACTGCACGACGCTCAAGGTCACGTCGCCGCTGTTCTCCATCGTCATGACGTAGGTGACGGTGAACGTACCGTCGCCGTTGTTGACCGGGCCGACGGTCGTGGCCTTGGCGGCACCGATCTGCGGCATCTCGGCGAAGTTCACCGGGGTGGGCACGTCGTTGTTGGTCGGATCGCCGTCGCCGTCCGGGTCCGGCATCGACCCGGACTGGGAATCGTCGGTGACGGGCGTGCCGGCGCCCGCCGACAGCGCCGTGGCGGTGGCCGTGTTGTCGAACGGTCCGAGGCCGGCGCCCGGATTCACCGTCACCGTGACGACGACGGTGCCCTGCCCACCGAGGGGGAGGCTGTCGCCACCCGTCAGCAGGTTGGTGTCGCCGGTGCCGTTGTAGGCGCCGTTGACGGTGAAGTCGCTGCTCGTCAGCGAATCGACGACGATGCTGACGGCGCCCGGGAAGGTTGCGGCCAGGTCGTCGCTCACCTGCACGCTGTCCAAAGCCGAGTCGCCGGTATTGGCCACCACGACGGTGTAGGCGAGCGTGAACGTGCCGTCGCCGTTGCTAGCCGGACCGACGCTGACACTCTTGGCGGCGCCGATGCCCGGCGATTCCACAAAGGTAACCGGCGTCGGCGCCGTGTCGTTGGCCGGGTTGCCGTCGCCGTCCGGATCGGGATCGGCACCGTCGGTGGACAGGTCGCTCACCGGCGTACCCGCCGGCGACGTGGCCGATGCCGTGGCGTTGTTGTCGTAGGGCCCGAGCATCGCGCCGGGTGTGACCGTGACCGTGAGATCCACCGTGCCGGAAGCGCCCACTGCCAGGCCGTCGCTGCCGTCCAGAAGACCGATCGTACCCGCGCCGTCGTAGGCGGCATCGATGGTGAAGTCGGTGCTGGCGGTGCTGTCGACGGTGAACGTGGCGCCGGCGAACGTAGCGGACAGATCCTCGATCACCTGCACGCCGGAGAGCGGCACGTCGCCGGTGTTCTCGACCAGGATCGTGTACGACAGGGTGAAGCTGCCGTCGCCGTTCCCGGTCGGTCCGCCGGCCAGGGCCTTGGCGGTACCGATTTGCGGGCTCTCGTTGAAGCTGACCGGTGTCGGTGCGGCGTTGTTGCCCGGATCGCCGTCGTTATCGGGATCGGGATCGGCGCCCGACGTGGACGGATCGGAGACGGGCGCCCCGGCCGGCGACGTACCGCTGCCCGTTGCGGTGTTGTCGTAGGGCCCGAGGTTGGCGCCGGGCGTCACGGTGACGGTGACGTCCACCGTGCCGGTGCTGCCGGACGCCAGGACGCTGGCGGGCGCCAGCAGCTCGGTGTCGATCGTACCGTCGAAGCCGGCATTGACACTGAAGCTGGGACTCGTTGCAACGTTGACGATGAAGCCGGAAGCGCCGGCGAAGGTGGCCGACAGGTCGTCGACGATGCTCAGGTTCGACAGCGGAACGTCACCGGAGTTTTCGAGCGTGATCGTATACGTCAGCGTGAAGGTCCCGTTGCCGTTGTTCGTGGGCCCGGCGCTGACCGACTTGGCGGTACCGATCTGCGGTGTTTCCACGAAGATAATCGGTGTGGGCGTGCTGTTGTCGCCGGGGTCGCCGTTGCCGTCCGGGTCCGGCGTGGTGCCGTCGGTGCTGTCATCCGCGACGGGCAGGCCACCCGGTGAGGTGCCGCCAGCCGAGGCGGTATTGTCGTAGGGACCCAGGGCGGCGCCGGGCGTCACGGTCAGCTCGAGGTCGATCGTGCCGGAGCCGCCGGACGCAAGCGTATCGGTACCCGCCAGCACATCGGTGTTCGAGACGCCGTCGAAGACCCCGTTCACGGCGAAATCGGTGCTGGTGAGCGACACGACGGCGAAGCTCGTGGCACCGGCGAAAGTCACCGACAGGTCTTCGGTGATCTGCAGGCCACTCAACGGCACATCGCCGCTGTTCGACACGAACAGGCGGTAGGTCAGCGCGAAGCTGCCGTCGCCGTTCGCGACGGGGCCCGCCGCGACGTCCTTGGCCAGGCCGATGCGGGGTGTCTCGGCGAAGCTGACCGGTGTGGCGTCACTGTTGTTCGACGGATCGTTGTCGTTGTCCGGGTCCGGGTCGGCGCCATCGGTGCTGTCGTCGGATACCGGCGTACCCGCAGGCGAGTCGGCGGTGGCGCTGGCGGTGTTGTCGTAGGGGCCCAGGTTGGCGCCGGGCGTCACCGTTACCGTGACATCGACCGTGCCGCTGGCGGCAACGGCGAGCGTGTCGGTGCCGGCCAGCAGGTTCGTGTCGCCCGCACCATCGAAGGCGCCGTTGACGGCGAAGTCGGCGCTGCCGGTGGCGTCCACCGTGAAGGCGGCGGCGCCGGCGAAGGTCATGGCGAGATCTTCCGTGACCTGCAGATTGTTCAGCGCAACGTCTCCGACGTTCTCGACAGTGATGGTGTATGTGAGCGTGTAGGTGCCGTCGCCGTTGCTCGTCGGCCCGGCGGTTACCGCCTTGGCCGCACCGAGCCGGGGCATCTCGCTGAAGTTCACCGGTGTCGGCGCACTGTTGTCGGTGGGATCGCCATTGCTGTCCGGATCGGGATCGACCCCGGAGGTGGACAGATCGGACACGGGCGTGCCGCCGGGCGACGTGCCGCTGGCGGTGGCCGCGTTGTCGTAGGGGCCGAGGTTGGCGCCCGGAGTTACCGTCACCGTGACGTCCAGCGATCCGGCGACGCCGACGCCGAGCGTGTCGGTTCCGGCCAGCAGATCGGTGTCGCCGGCACCGTCGTAGGCACCGTTGACGGTGAAATCGCCGCTGGTGGTCGAATCCACGACGAAACCGCTGGCGCCCGCGAACGTGACCGACAGGTCGTCGACCGCCTGCACGGCGTTCAGCGGCACATCGCCGCTGTTCTCGATGGTGACGGTGTACGTGAGCGTAAAGGTGCCGTCGCCGTTGTTCGTGGGACCCGCGCTGATGGACTTGGCGGCGCCGATCTGAGGCGACTCGGTGAACGACACGGGCGTCGGTGTGCCGTTGTCGCCCGGATTGCCGTTGCCGTCCGGGTCCGGGTCGGTGCCTTCCGTCGACAAATCGGACACGGGCGTGCCGCCCGGCGACGTGCCGCTGGCTGTGGCCGCGTTGTCGTAGGGACCGAGATTGGCACCGGGCGTTACCGTCACGGTGACGTCCACCGTGCCGCTGGCGCCGGTGGCCAGGGTGTCGGTGCCGGCGAGCAGGTCGGTGTCGGTCGCGCCGTCGAAGCTGCCGTTGACCGCAAAGTCGCCGCTCGCCGTCGAGTCCACGACGAAGCCGGTCGCACCGGCGAAGGTCGCGGACAGGTCTTCGGTGATCTGCACCGCGCTGAGGGCGACGTCGCCGCTGTTTTCGATGGTGACGGTGTACGTGAGCGCAAAGGTGCCGTCGCCGTTACTGGTCGGGCCGGCGCTGACGCTCTTCGCCGCGCCGATCTCGGGCGATTCGATGAACGTCACAGGCGTAGCTGTGCCGTTGTCGCCCGGGTTGCCGTTGCCATCGGGATCCGGGTCGGTGCCTTCCGTTGAAAGATCGCTCACCGGCGATCCGCCCGGCGAGGTGCCGCTGGCGGTGGCCGTGTTGTCGTAGGGACCCAGGTTCGCGCCCGGGTTGACGGTGACGTCCACCGCCACCGTTCCGGTCGCGCCGGTAGCCAGCGTGTCACTGCCGGCCAGCAGGTTCGTATCTCCGGCTCCGTCGAAGCTGCCGTTGACCGTGAAGTCGCCGCTGCTGACCGCGTCCACGACCACGCTGACGGCACCGGCGAAGGCCGTGGACAGGTCGTCGACCACCTGCACGCCGTTGAGCGCGACGTCACCGCTGTTCTCGACGGTGATGGTGTAGGTGAGCGAGAACGTGCCATTGCCGTTGCTGGTCGGACCGGCGCTGACGCTCTTCGCCGTACCGATCTCGGGCGACTCGATGAACGACACGGGCGTGGGTGTGCCGTTGTCGCCCGGGTTGCCGTTGCCATCGGGATCCGGGTCGGTGCCGTCCGTCGACAGGTCGGACACCGGCGATCCGCCCGGCGAGGTGCCGCTGGCCGTGGCCGCGTTGTCGTAGGGCCCCACGTTGGCGCCCGGTGTCACGGTCACGGTTACGTCGACAGTGCCTGTCGCACCGATGGCCAGCGTGTCGCTGCCATCGAGCAGGTCGGTATCGCCGGAACCGTCGAAGCCGCCATTGACCGTGAAGTCGCCGCTCGCCGTCGAGTCCACGACAAAGCCCGTGGCGCCGGCGAAGGTTGTCGCCAGATCGTCGACCACCTGAACGCCGTTGAGCGCGACATCCCCGCTGTTTTCGACGGTAATCGTGTACGTGAGCGAGAACGTGCCGTCGCCGTTGCTCGTCGGCCCGGCACTGACGGCCTTCGCCGTGCCAATCTCGGGCGACTCGGTGAACGACACGGGGGTGGGTGTGCCGTTGTCGCCCGGGTTGCCGTTGCCGTCCGGGTCCGGGTTGGTGCCGGACGTGGACAGGTCGGACACTGGCGCTCCGCCGGGCGAGGTGCCGCTGGCCGTGGCGGTGTTGTCGTACGGTCCGAGGTTGGCGCCCGGCGTGACCGTCACCGTGACGTCCACCGTGCCCGTCGCACCGGTCGCTAGGGTATCGCTGCCGTCGAGCAGGTCCGTGTCACCCGAACCGTCGAAGCCGCCATTGACGGTGAAGTCACCGCTGGTCGTGGCATCGACGACGAAGGCCGTCGCGCCTGCGAAGGTTGTCGACA
>JAAUYH010020184.1_pt1 | contig 15055 bp, 5 predicted proteins | sample 7278061 | NCBI WGS metagenome assembly JAAUYH01 (sample SAMN14350203, study PRJNA611818) | marine sediment metagenome | isolation source: surface marine sediment (0.6m) | place: French Polynesia: Moorea | collected 2018-08
CTCGATATGGGTTCTTTAGCTGCATCAGAAATATGGCAATGACGGATGGCTATCAGTAAAGATGATTTCATGCACATAAGTGCTCACCATAATAGAAGGTCATTCGAAAAAATCCTAAGCTACGCCAAATCACAGTAGTGGCACCAAAAGTAGTCTTATATAGAAAATTTTGAAATTATTTACGAAAGTGGTTTAAGCCGATCACTTGTAATTTACAAATAGTCACAGGCTTCTGGAAAGATCGAAAGCTGAAAAGAAGTTGCTTCGAGTTACCAAAGAGAGCTGTAAAACGATGTCTAATATTTGTACCAATTTTTTAGGAGCAAAGTTATAGGTCTTCTTCATGATGAGCGATAAAATCCTGGAATATTCAGTTTTGAACCCCAACGAATCGTATACATCGCTGTACAATTGATCGTACAAAATAGCATGGGACGTTTAATCAGATAGTAAGAAACGATAGAGCTTCACTGAATCGTAAATGAGAACAAGACAATAAGAATTCTAAGAAAAATAATTCGGTATTATTTCCTTTCACAGCTTCAAAGATAGAGAAAACATAATTTTTCAAAAGAACCATACTTTTCTAAATGATTCGATTACAGAATGATGATGATTGAATTGGAGATGGGCAAAATATTTAATCGGATAAGTTAGAAAATTTTTGGCTTGCGTCTTCACCAGATTCAACATAGTCCGAATAATTTTTGTAAAGTAACATAGACAAATAATCTAACCGTGGTAAGGCAAAGACGAGAGAAGATTTTCAAAATTCAGCAAAGATTTTTTGGGAAAGGTAAGGAAAAACGAAGCTTCGATCAGAGTTGGTTGTACTAGATAAGAGGCAGTTAAGACCTTCTCATGTAATAAATATGCATCATTCTTAACATATTGCTCTTCTTTCTATATAAGTTACCGAATCCTTTTAACAAATAGAGAAATTCGAATGAGTCTCAAATTGCCGGTTTATACAGGTGACTCCGAACTTCATTAGAAGTTGAATTTATATGTACTGAAACCATGTCTGATAGAAACTGTTTACTGTACGGCCAGTCAATGATCTGGTACGGACCTGGAAAGATATTTTCTTACAAAGCATTTGCTTAGGTTTTGGAGGGATTCGATTTACTCTCGTTAAATTTCCGCTACTTACCACGACCTAAATGCTTGTTAGATGCTTCTGTGACTAAGGTAAACAGTGCTTGAGGTATTCAAGTGTCATATAGCCAAGTAGGAATCTTGTATAATGCAATTACAGTTATTTGTGAGCAAATGATTCAAAAGAGAAATGAATAGAAAAGGTTTTTAGCAAACTAACGGCGCAGGACGACTTCGCACTTCACTTTTGAGAGTTATTATAAAGGTCTTCAGGTAAAGATGCAGTTGTATTTCTATGCATCTGACATGCATGGCCAAGAATATCGAAGCAATTTGCCTTAGTTTTAAAAAAACATGCATTTCAACTTCTTAAATCATCCCATAATTGAATCTCTATAGACTTGATATTTCAAAGGTTCTGATGAAATTATCCGCAGATTTCTTTCTCAGTCAACAAAAACACAACCTACGAACCGGCGATCAGTCAAGAATTAAAATATCTAATGTAGTTATTTGGCACAGATTAATGAAAATTTTTCTTATTTGCCGGATAGCCGAGTTCCAATGGATTGAGAGCATAATAATTTTTCTGTGTCTAACTTAGATAATAGGATCATGTACAATTCGGTATGAAGTAATTTTTTTTACAGGAGTGAAAAAGTTCCTTGTTTCGCGCTGTTCGCGGTCAATTGCTTTACGTAATCTTAATTTATTTCGGAATCGTGCACCATCAAATTCTTTGTAAAATTGTTGGAATCCAGTTCTCTATTCTTCATTAAATGATTTTTTCAAATTGCATAATGTATTTGGAAGCAAACAGACAAATCATTATTTTCCGTAAAGATGAGTGTAAGGGAAATGAAAAGTGAAGTTCGCTGCGGTGTCCTAGAGGCTATGCGCACTATTTGATTCTCAGAACCTTTTTGAAAAACAGATTGAGTGGATGTAACATAGTCACAAGTTGGTTCTGAGTGTACTACCGTATGCAGTTCCACTCGAGACGTACGAATCAGCTCATTAAGAAGTCAAGCATTTGAAAATATGCCTCGGTCTCTTGCATAAAAATGGTTCCTAGGAAATTATAAAAGTGAACTCATTTTGTACAGAAGCAGGTTCAATTACAGCGCACTATTGCTTTATGACGTGACTTAAAGTTTCGTGTGCTCGTGCCTAACAAACAAAGGCTGATAAAACTTCTTCCTATCCAAATTAAAATACTTTCAAGCTGTGACAAGTCGAAATGAGGTGATCCGACGAGGAGGAGAAGTTATTGATGTTTGCTCTAAGGTCGATAACAACCGCAAATTTTTCCAGTGCAGCAATTGCTAAAGATCTTATGTTGCGAAGGTCAACACAAGGTAAAATTTCTTCCTACAAGAGCGCTCACCAACGTACACTGCATCACGTACAAAAGACTATTTCAGATAGTTACGAACGGAGGTCAATCTGCGGCTTCCTATGCCGCAAAGTGTAAAAAGAAATCAAAACAATGGATGCTTGCACGTATTCTGTGTTTCCCAAGAAACATGACAAATCGGCTGCCTTAATAATTTCATTGGATGGTTTTCGCTCGAATGAGCAACTTCACTTTCTGTGAATTCGGCCCTCTTCTAGCTCTTTACTCTGACCAATTACCAATTATTTGGTAAAACCCTGAAGATAAAGTCTTGTTAAAGCATAGTAATAGATCTAAAACTATTCCCGTGACAGATTAGAGTTGTTCGACTGCAGAAAATAGATCAGCTTCGGTATTTACTGCTTTTCCTGCTCAATAGTGGAGCTCAAATAGATTTATGATACTCGAATAGTCTTCAGTAACAATTGAGTAGGTTTAGTTGTATTGATGTGCCGCTCACTTTGGAGTAGAGGTAGTGGCAGAAGCAAGCTACGCTCTGGTGAAACACATTAATCAGAAGATACAAAGCGAATTATATGGGAGAGAAACTTGTAGGCATAGAAAAAAATTTTGAATGATCCAATTTTATTGCGTTCAATCTGTCCGCTCGACACGATGAGGAGCAAACAAATTGCTGCATCGCTGAATAATGGAAAATCAGCTTATGAATCAGGTCAAGAAACTTCAAAAGTAATTTGTACGTAGAGTCAGGAATAAAAATCATGCGGACATGAATATGACAGAACTAGTAGCTTTAATGAATGCTACATCTTTTTAGTTTAGAAACATGTTTATAATTTACTAACTCAAGACTTAGTCAAGTGTGAGAACTACACATGTTCATCAGGCTATCGAAGGTCATCCAATACACTTTCATGCCACGTCATCTCCGGTGACTGGATAATTAAGGTGGCTATCGATTAACCTGCATGCATTGCTGTATCATGCGATCAAATGACTGGCGAATTAATTTCTATAACGTCATATGTAGAATGCCATTGAATGAGTAAAAGACAATCACGGACTGAATAATTACCTGGACTGTGCCAAGCTATGATTCTCGCAGGAAGACAATAGAAAGAAGAAATTTGATTATTTCAATAACAAACATATTAATTATGTTTATGTGAAAATCATTGATTCGTTGGCTGTGTTGCTAGTGATTCCAAAAGAATCTGCACTAGTGCAGCAGACATATGAATTTCACTCAGCTGCGAAAAGCACAAATTTGTTTTTTTATTTTTGATCTATTTCCGACAATATTGGCCTTGAACATTTTCAGTTCTCTTAGAGAATTCTGCACAAATCACAATTCTCCGTATAAACACTAGGGAAAAGTTGTTCTCTCCTGAATTCCTTTGGTACTGATTTGGAACCTGTTATATTATTACTCGTATTTGATACAGAATTTGATACTGACCACAAGCGGTCAATTGTATTCAAGTTTCTACTGCAACATAGCACTATAAATCAAATAGCTCTATTTATCAAATAATAGAAGCTATTGCAATTCTCCGACATCATTCGAAAAGTAATCTTAATTCTCGTAATGATTGCATGCAGCGTTCATATACATTGATATAAAGTATCGTACGTGACTTCCTTTATCTGTTTTTAGCAATTAAATATTCAGTTCATTAACCTTTCCACTGTTTATTGTATTGTTATGGCAATTCGATTACTTCCCTCTGAAACACAGTTGAACCAGTACTCGGTAAACCGACTAGAAATAAACAAAATTGAAGGTTCGTATCCAATTGGAACATTTGGACAAGCTCAAGATAATAAAGTTTAAATCACCAGTTCTCTAGATCGATATCTCTTGCTGGCATTTCGACCTTTCTAGAATTTAAAAAGTTCCAAAATATTTCTGCTGTGAGTAATGCAGTTCTTCAAATTGTTATCTGAAGCAGAGTAATGAAATCACTTGGTAACTCTTTAAAATCGGTGCGTACTGTTGTATTTATTTGCAAACAGATATCATTTTCTAAAAAAGTCTGCAAAGCACGTTACAGCATTCAAATTCCTCATGAAATTCACGTTCTGTTAAATTTAAGCTTAGAAAGCTCATGTATATTCACTCTAGATCGAACAAGCTCCAATAGCATAGCTTATAAAGAGTGCATATAGTATGGGAATGAACTAATCCACTCCTCTGTAATTATTTTCCGTATACATAGGCTATCACTCGGCGAAATTTGAGCCTTCAATTATATGCTAGATCAAGTATTATTGCTTGATTGGAAGGAAGCAGTCACATAGTCCGGGCTATCCAAAGGTCGCATGATTTTTAGCCTCAACTAATCTCGAATACGGATTCTTACATGAATAGTTTAATTGCTTCCTTCGTGCAGTACCGAATCAACTAAAAATTGAATTTGGTACCGGTGTATAGAAAACTTAAGATACATCACTGATAAGCATACAGTAACAATAGACTGAATATCTTCGAAAAAGATCAAAAATGGCTATTTAGATACCGCGTTTAGGTTGAATAACTGCTAATTTGGTAAATAATCAGATTAAGTATGAATTGTATGAGCTGAAGTTTGCAATCCTATCATTCAAATGCCTCTGAATTTCAAGAGAGTCTACAGAGGAGCGAAAGGTTGAAAATTGCAAAGTAGAGCTCAATGTAAAAACCGAATAACTCAAATACTAAATTGAATCCAATACTTTGGCCGATCCAGTTTTATAGATTCACTTGATAAGAATTACATTGTCACGTGTAAGGGCGTCTAATTCTGTCAGTAGCGAAAATCCGAAGCAGTTCAATATGGCTCAAAGAATAAAAGAAACTTGTAACCGGCTGCATAAGAGCAGAACAGTGTTTGCCAGATTGTATATGTTAAGTTTTGAAAAAATTTCATGAGCTACTACGTCTCATAAATTAATTATCTATCCAGAACGATAACGTCACGAAGAGCTATATCAAGCTGATTCCATGAAGGTTTTTGTAATATCCTGTACATTTATCATGAATGACGGGAAATTTTCCTTTCTAAGCTGGAATCAGCCAGTCGAATGTACAACATTGTAGAAATATTTCTCAGCTGGTAGGACCTATTATGCTACAGCATGTGCTAAATTTCTAATCATATATAGACATTTTTCAATGGTAGAAAGCAAAAAATAGGGATCGTTTACGAAGAGTTATTGATGTGCTCCACTATTTTTCGTTTCTTTTTTCACTTATTGCACGTCATGATCAAGGAACATAACAATTCCCAGAACCATACTCAGAGTAAAATGTATACCCCATATTCATTCTTCATGGCGCTTTTCATGAATCAAATGCGAAATTTTTCTTGTTTGCATGTTTTGAAATGACAATTACTTCATTTTCACCACTAGACAGCATGTCTTCGCGTTTGGCCGGGTGTAATGTAATAAAAACACCTACCCGATTTTTTGCAAGCATTACAGTAGTAGCATTTTGAATCGCCATAATTAGATCACGTACAAAATAGGCAAATTTTCGCTCTCCTGAAATCAAATGATATCAAAAATATGATACCAGGAACATTAAAATCGAGGCGGTTGTTGAGCTAGTTGCCTCCTCGATATTTAATTATCAACTAAGCTTGCTTAGTGGAAGAAATGGCCACGGTTATGAATGCGCGGATTCGCATTGTCTGAATGAAGGAAATATATATGATCTTTAATGGATAGTATTTTAGACAATTTCGCGTTTCCGATCTTCTTAATTAGTAAAGCTGAATAAACTTCTTCAGTGCCACTCTCAGGCTTTGCCTCAGATTATCGAATGTTTTTACCACGAAGAGGACTTTGTAAGCTGTTTCTGAGCCGAAGTGGAAATGTCTATTTCGCTTTCTATGCACTCTCCTGTTACAAGGTACTTTTCTGCAGAGCAACACGTGCTCAAATTACCGCTTTAACAATCAACTTCTCGATTTTTAATCTCAGAACGTTGAAACTGCATTACGCAGCAATAGAAATAAGGTATTCATAGTTTTGACAGAAAAAGACTTTCATTAAAATTTTTTTGACTAAAAATGCTTGTAAAGTGAAATTTCAAAAATTCTATTTCTGCAAATGATCAAAAAATCAAATACTCAAAGTTTTCATCAAATCTGAAAACGCTTTCCCTGTCACAAGATTTTTGATTACACCTCTATGTATTCTCGCATTGTACGAAGTCATTCTCAAGATTACATTCGCTTACGACAGACTTTTTATAGGTCTCTCGATAGTAAACTTTACAATCTGTATTGCACTTCTCAGTTTGTCCTGGTTCGTACTTTTCCGGCTTTTTAATGCGTCTTCGGAAGAAATCGTTTAAATAGGTCCTTTCGAGTTGAAGCGTGCAGTAAACTAATCATCGAAGACGCGCTATGGCGCGAGCAGGCAAAGCCTTCAGCAACTCCATCAATCGCCTCTAATAACCTTCGTCGAAGTGGGAATCTTTTCCATGCACGAAACCCACAGTTTCTTGTGAAGTAACTCTGCAAACAAAAATAGTCATAATGGCTTTTCAGAAGCGGAAATTTATTTGGTTTCACTTATTTGTAATTATTTCTTCCATTTGTATTACACTATTACCGTGCCACGTTCAATTTTTTACGCTTTAGTTTTAGAAACACAGGGTATCTGTTCCTTACAAAACTAGCCTCTTTTTTCCTTACATACTTTTCATACGTCACATTCTGCTGAAATTTTTTCTACTAGCATCTTGATTAAGTCAGAAATCTGTCTTGTCATCCCCTGAATGCAATAAGGTAAAAAGTATAGAATCATGTAATTCCGAATTTTCTAATTGTTAATAATATCTCTTTTTCTCTATTTGTTTCATACGCAATGTCAACAGCAATTTCAACTGATAGACGAAGGCACCGTGGCCTGAAGACCAGAAACTTGTAGTATCATTTCGGTGGATGAACTACAGATCCGATTCCCGCAAACAAAGATACAAAGAAAAGCAAATGACCTAGAATCTTCAAGTAGTTTTTCTTTACTGATCAGATATTGAAACATTGTCATAAGACAGAATGCACTCCTTAGAATGAAGGTCTTTGATGTCTGGTTCATATCAGCTACTAAACAAGACTGCCTTCCAGCTTTCTCAATTGAATATGTTCGAATTGAGAAACTGCGCATGCTTTCTTTCATAACAAAATGCTTGTTGAAACCTCGAATTTCTGATACAGAAAAACGCGACCTGGCGAAAAGGGCAGTAAGCTAATGAACCAAGAGCGACATGAACAGACCACGAGCTGGAAGTGCTTTGCTTGCTGATGCAATAGTAGGCGTAGGACATCAAAGACACATCTTCCATTTCTTCATTTGAAACGACAACAGACACTTTTACGTAAGTTTAAAATATTTCCCATTAATTCCCGTAACTGCATCAGATTTCCGCAAGTAGTATTGGTAGTACGTCTACCAAAGTGGAAGTGAACCAGATCGGGCTCGACTACGAGTTGTTTTCTTCCTGTTGTAGGTCAAGTTTGACCTCATGGTAAAACTGGAAATTAATGTGTCGGAAGAAGTGTATGGATTTGACATTGACCGTATTCCCAGTCTGTGTCACTCATACATGTGGAATGATGTAACTCTGTTCAAAATTATCATGTTCTTCTGAAGAGTTATTTCTTCCCTAAGGCAATTCAGCTCAAGTAATCAATTTCCAATATTTGGAACGTAAAATTATTTATTTCGAAGGCAAAAAGCACCAACATAGTCCTAAAGTAACCTGCAAGTAGAAACCGTGTCTGATTTGTTAGCAACGCTTCCAATACGACTTCGCAAAAGTAATCCATGGTGTTTGAAAAGCTGTAATGTGCCTACTGCATCAAAATGAGGCATTAAAAATACACATCATATGCTGAAACATGAATGAGAGGCACCCACCGAGTAATAAACCGAATTAATTATGGTGAGTTATTTATTCGGACCCACAACAGACATATAAATCACTCACTTGCCTAACGCGTTCAAGATATAACTTATTTGTTTGATTTTTTTATCAAAAGTAATTTATTCCGCGTCCTTGGAAAAGTGAGTATAGTATTAAAATTATTTCCCAATTTATGGTATCACTCACTGTTTGCTTCTTGCGTAATCGAGGAGTTCGCGAGGGTTCGGTGTACTGTACTTCATTCAGTTTACTGGTAAGTGTGGATTGGGAAACCATGATCTAATTGATATGTCGTCCACTATAGAGTAGGAAACCCCAATAGTTCCACACTGTCACAATCAGGTTCGGAGGATTCTTGTATGCGTATTGTCGATCCAATCATAAAAAATAATAAGAGATATGCAACGTAGATATAGGTTTTAGAAACCAATTCTGAAAAACTGTATGATCTGATCTGATAACTGTAAACATTATGGTTCACGTTCACTTTTTTGCTTTTGTAGTCACACTGTACGCACTGACACGGCTCCTATGGAAACAAATCAAAGTTGGTTAAGACCCCCTGCGTGACGTCAATGCTCTACTGTACACTTCAGCAATTACCATGCACTCAGATGACGACGGTCTTTCCCGTTGTCACACAAGCTGGTGGTCATGGAAACAAGGTACAATGATGCTGGAGAAAAGGAAATATAAAATCATAACCTGCTTCCGTCAAGATGACCGACTTGAGACATCTTGGGAGCAACTGAAAGCGTCAAGTGTGGACGACACTATTTCGACGGCCTCGCGAACAAGACGGGCATGGAACTTAACAACCAAGTCGTAATCCGATATTCTTTCGGCAATGGTTTATTCGTGCCGCAACCTATGCAACCCCTAACGAAATACAAGGCCTACTAATGAATCGTTGTTTCCACTTAAATATGCCGTTCCGTCGTCTCCTGCTTCTGTACTACTGGATTGCAGAGGTCGAAAAACATGTCTTCTTCCTTTGCAGTGCTACTGTAGCTGCAACCAACAGAACTCGAGGAGAGATCTGTTGACGCTTACAAAAACCTCATACGATGAATTTTATTCCATCTAATGTTGGTTATTGTTTTCTAGGAAGTGTTCCAAACTTTCAGTAGATTCGACGGATCGTCTCTAACGGAATACGTACTGAAGTTCTTTGACAATCCGTTGTCGTGTAATCCGGGTAGACGACACCTGGAGAAGGATGCTGTTAATTTAGATTTGCTCTTCAGTATAGCACTCGCAATAGGTTTTCAATCTATATTCTCCAATCCTTGATTAATCAGGCAAAACCGCAAGTGCTTCAATCAATGATAAATTCATGTGCTCCGTCGCAACCTGATACTAAGTTTACTACTACACTCACAGAAGGCAAAAAAATCGAATGTGTTTGCAAAACAAAATTCGGAGAAATATGCTATGAACCACTACGACGAGCCATTTCCAACACATGTAGATGGTGTGTGACATGACCGTCAAATAGGTATGGGCAATGACTCTTTCAATTTTGGTAACTTTTGAAACCGCTCAAATTTTGAAGGACAAGTGAACAATTTGTTCTGAAACAGGAGACAGCGTGTGACGCGAAAAATGGAGCAAACTCAAATCGAATGTGACATTTGTCAAATGGAAGCGTTATCGAGGACTGAAAGTCCATACCACCACAGCGAGCTATGGAAATAATTCATCCTACACACGTCCTCAAAACCAAACTTAATTTCCGTTATATGCCGATCAAGAACGTACTCGAACATGGTAACACTCAAAGCGACTTCTACATCGTGAATTAGGGAAATTGCTTTTTATGACTTATCTGATAAAAGAGTGAAACAACTCGATCATTCTTTCGGCATACATATCTCGATTCCTGTCATCCTCTAAAACGTTAATTGGTACAACCGTGCTATCACACAGTCCGTCAGACAGTTAGACCAGTTGCCTATGAAAGGGCACTATGTGAAGGGAAAATGCGAGTCGATGTCATACTGAATGTCATTGTTTAAGGTAAGCGCAACAAGTAGAGTGGAGTTAACTAGCTTTTGGCACGTCGAGCAGTTAAGTGATAAGGCTTTCAAGTGAGTGCAGGTAGTGAGTATTTAACATTTGACCTCTTGACGAAGCGTTTTTGTCGTAGACATCCGCAAAACCGACGCAGAGTGTCGTAACGAGCTCGTTTTCTTCACCTCTGTAACCACCAGATAACGCTTCTAAGGATTATTCTAAGGTCGGACGTTAGTGACAATAATTGCATTGGACGTCTTGATTGTTATCGAGAGAAACTCGGAAGCAACCAGGAGTCTAACAATTGTAAATCGAAAATGCTGTATGGGAGTTTGAACTGTTATATGAGTGTTACCATTTGTAAAATTTCGCGCTATGTTCAACGACATTCTTTAAAGTCGATTGGCTTTGATGCCCTGAAAATGGTCGATTTGAGCCCCATTGCACCTATTCACAATAATGCCGACTTGGTAGTGAATGAAAGGAGGTAATAATTGGCAAACGGAAAGAATAGCGTGGTGTATAGCGTAAACCCGCTTCGCAAGAAGCAGCAAGTCCTTTTCTCGTAACCTAACCAATCAGAGGCTTCTCGATTGATAATTTGTCGGTCTCCAGCGCCAATTCAGTTGTCGGCCATCGGGAAGCAGGGGAGACCAACCTGAACCAAACCGTAAAAAGTGATAACCAATGTTCATTACATAGATTTGTATCGTTTATGCTCTTGGTGAGTGAAAGCAGCAGAAATAGAATAGGGGATAGGATCAATGTGGCGAGCGTGCGAACAATGCGTCGTGTACGTGACGTTGGATAGTACGACAATTTCGATTATAGTAATGTTCGTCTGCAATAATGACAGCACGCCACCAGCACTCCCTTCCTGACATGAGATGCAGCTGCATAATGTACGAGATAAGTCCTTGAGTGCATTTTCACGTGCACCATCTTGGATTTAAACAGACCGCGTACAAATCAGAATTGACGCCACCCAAAATGCAACATATCTCTCTACCGTTGCAAAAAACTTCTCAATGAAGCAAGTCTAGAACTGTTTTAAACAGCCGTGCCTACTCGGCTTTGTTATGAGAAGTTAAAATCGTATCTACTACGAGAAATTGGGAATGGTAATTCAGTCCTTATATATTCAGTTTTAGGTCTGGGACAGCAGTCATTTAGTTCGTAAATGATAGGTTATCGACTAATCCATTCATTCCAGTCTGCTAGATCTGGAATGCAAATATGTACGCAACTTCTTACTATGACCAATGAATTTAGAATTTCTCGTCATGTGCCTGTCTCTGTAATGAAGCGCGAGATCTTCTCTTGCAAGCCAAGCTCGCATGACAAGACGCAGGGAGAAAGGCTCGAAAGAGAAGTTGTTGTACTGTACTGTACTGTACTGTACTTAGATGGGAGAGCGTCATGCAACAACCAATAGTTAGTCAGTTTATGCAGAGGCCAATGCGGTACTGTACAGTATTAGTTTGTTCGCATAATTTGAAGCATCACCGTACCCTAATGAGCAAGGTTTGACATGCCAGAGACTAATTTGCATTCGGCATGAAACATTACCAATCTATGTACAGTGCAATATAGATATTAATTTTCGTGCACTAATTAAAATCCTCCCTCCTACTGCTCGAGCCCAAAACCGCCAGGCTCAAATGATATTCTTTAGATGTCCCTCAGTTAAGTACCCTATTTAGAGTTCGACTTTCCGGTATTTCGAGTCTAATCAGACAACATTTCTTTCCGCCGAAGATTGAAGTTACTGCTGCACTGCAAAAGCCATCTTACGAGAAGCCGGAACGAGAGTTAAAATTGGCAGTCTTGGCCAGACGGTATTGCTAGAACCCATATTCTTATTGGTATTTAAAGGAGCGTAAGAATATTGTATCGGAGTTATCCTAAAATGGCAGACGCTCGCAGTGAGCTCGTGATACAATTAGCAACGAACGAGTCCGAATGACTGCGAAGGCTTGCCTGTAATTAGGGCGCTCAATCAAAACTGACCGAACAAATAATGAATTTATTTCTTGTCACACTGCACATCGCATTAGATGAGTGTGAAGCACTGACTTCGTTCAACGATAAGCGCATCCGAAAAACCACAGCTACCGTCGAAAATCGATGTCCCGAAACACTCACCGTCAAGCACATTATTTACATTGATAGCAGCGTGATTCCTTTTACACAGAACCCCAAGCTCACGGAAAAGATACAGAACCCTATATTTATGCTTCAATGTCAATTATGGCAATCTTTATCCTAGTGACGACATGAAACAGTTGACCGCAGAGTAAGGAAGAGAAACAAATAGAAAGCGTAATAATCGCAAGTGGAGAAAAACGTTATGGTTCTCAGATGTAGGGGTCGAAACTCATTTTTTTGAATATGGTCTACACCTTAACTCTGGGCAATATATTTTGTGAAAATAAACGCTGATTTTTGAAAGATGGCTTCGACTTCCCTATTCTCGATTAGCCCTCTTTTTCATGTGATGATTCTACTGTAATAGGTCCAACATCATGAAAATGGAATCGCAGCTGCAGGAATAGCAAATACCGTCGCTTTTATGGTTCGCCATCCCTGTTCTTTGGAGTTAGGACCAAGATAAACTATGTACTCTATTTGACTATGGGCTTCCGACTCAGGAGAAATCGATAGTGCACGAAAGGATTGAGTAGTTAGCAAAGTGAAGATGAAAGAGCGAAACTATCAGACTAATAACAAGGCTCACATATACGATGATTATTTCATTTCATAAGCCGAAAGGTTGCACAACAGCTCAAGGCATTACATTGCCTATGTCACTCAATGTAATTGGACAGAGAGCCGAATCGTTCACAAAACCACGATTTGGCATACAATGTATCCTGTCAAATATTTGCAATTGAACGGACATGATCCCTTCCTTATTCCGAAGTGATGCATAGAACGGGGAGTATTTCAAATTCGATGGAGAAAAGCTGCTGGTTTAATCGAATGACATGCCTAAAAATGTGACTTGCATTCGTCACAAAAATAATACTAAGTATCAAATCAGGTCGACCCCAAGCGACCCCAAAGGAGAGAAAGTAGGATAAAAAATAGGGATATGACTCTGAAGGCAAGCTATCGCCGAGGATCATTTCCCATTTTTTATCCAAATTTCTCTCCGAAGGCTCCGCGAGGATTCGGGGTTAGGGTGGAATAGAGAAATATGGGAGAGAAGGATGGGAAATACTTAAAGAGAGTTATGTTAATTAATGGGGTCGTCAAGGGTAGTAGTAGGTAGTTTGATGGTTGAAGAGTATAATATTAGTCACTTCAAGTCACATCAGGATGCGTGTTATTCAACTAGACCAGCACCGAAAAAAATGTTGTATGAGAGTGGAATGGAATAAATTTGCATACAGTACGTACGTTGCCCAGGATCGTCGGTTAACTGAAGAGAGGAAAGGAGTGAGGGACTGAACAATGAAGACTAGGAAGAAATACATAGGTTACTTCCAAAATATGGAAATACACTTTTTTCTGTTGATAAGACTTTCCTCTAGTGGCATCTTGCCAGTGGGAAGACTTGACGCAATTCGTCTATTGGTATCATCCGCCCCTACCAGGAGTACTACATTCAGTGCATAAAGAAATTGGTAGATTTACTCGGAGTCCATGAATTTGTTGAGCTTGACAAAAAGAACATCACCTACGGCACGCAGTGCGGAAAAAGCTGAGCTTGTATGTTCAAGGTTAAAAATTTCCGAGACTCCCCAACACAGAGAAGATGCGTGGCCATACGACTGATTGGAGATTGGAGTCGGCTACCGAGCCCATGATATGATATTGTAGTACAGTAGCAGGAAAACGGAAGGTCAAGCGTGTTTCTTCATCAATGTGTTCTCTCTAGAAAACGTGACGTGTCAACCTACCGTCACTAACATCGTTCAACAGCCGATCTACCTCTTCAAATCATATCTAAACGTCTGAGAAACGATGTTTGCAGTACAGGACCTGACAGCTCGACCGGCTATGCTTTATTATTGAGGCAAGCTGGCATGTTTCGGTGTTCTGTTCTGGTTGAACATGGATTGGATAGGTCAACAGCAATTGAACATGGTTACACCGACGTGATGCATCAGAACTGACACGATTCACTCGGACTCCTAAGATTTTCTCATATCTCGAAAGAATAACAGAAAACTTTTATAACTCATCGATTGGGAAGACGCGTGGCAAGGTATTATTCCTCTTCCCTCCCCTACTTATTTCATTAATACTGTACAAGATTTTTTCTTTCAGTGGCAAGTCACATTTGATTGTCTACCCGTCCTCCGCAGTCAAAGCGCCCTCAACATGGAGCGGCAGAATCAGAGATCAAGAAGAAACACAATCTCATTGCTTGTCAATAGTGTTGAAGATGAGTTACATCCGAGGCGTACTAACAATGGCGAACGCAGGGATAGTGCACCGTTGGCTTCCAGCCGCGCGAATGAAAGCCGCGAAGGTAATGGGATGCACGATTCTGGATATGGACATGATGTTGCCAACGGAACGATGAGTGTGCTGAAACAAAGACAAAATGTCGTAGCTTTGAAACACAATGGTCGAGTTGCACAAACCGTGTCTACGAATCTCAGGAGTATTGCTTCTCGGAATGACCAGGTTGCGACTAGAATGTATTCCAGCCCTAA